>Ga0153921_1000816_pt1 | contig 15181 bp, 12 predicted proteins | sample TSNJ005MetaG_FD_104691 | JGI IMG/M metagenome (GOLD analysis project Ga0153921, IMG submission 104691) | Attine ant fungus gardens microbial communities from New Jersey, USA - TSNJ005 MetaG | ecosystem: Host-associated > Fungi > Mycelium > Unclassified | place: USA: New Jersey, Brendon T. Byrne... | reverse complement strand
TCAACATCCCGATGATCCGCATCTTCACCCGCATCCTTGCCGTGCCGAACTGGGCACTGGTGCCGGTGATCGCCATCATCACTGCGATCGGTGTGTACGCGGTCCACGCCACCACCTTCGACCTGTTCCTGATGGTCGGCATCGGCATCTTCGGCTACATCCTGCGCAAGCTGGACTTCCCGCTGTCGCCGGTACTGCTGGGCTTTATCCTCGGTGGCCTGATGGAGCAGAACCTGCGCCGCGCGCTGTCGATCTCCAACGGTGCGCTGGACATCCTCTGGTCGAGCCCGATCACCTTCGGTGTGTGGGTACTGACGGCGCTGATGCTGGCCTTCCCACTGGTGCGCATCTACCGCAAACGTGCCCTGCAGCGTCGTGCCGTGGCTGATGTCTGAGGTCACCTTCAAGCAATGGTGGGGAACACCGCTGGTCGGCCTGGCCGGCGGTTACCTGGCCAGCCTGGTTGGCTGGCCGTTGCCGTACATGGTCGGCTCGTTACTGGCGATCATCCTGGTGCGCTGCCTCACGCCGTGGCAATTGGCGGAAATTCCCGGCGGGCGCAAATGCGGCCAATGGGTGGTGGGGATCGGCATCGGCCTGCACTTCACCCCGGTGGTGATCGAGCAGGTGATGAGCCACTTCGGCCTGATCTTCTTCGGCGCGCTGGTCACCAGCCTGTCGAGCATCGTCGGCGTGTGGTTGATGCGCCGCAGTGGCGAAGACCGCGCCACCGCGTTTTTCTCGAGCATGCCGGGCGGCTCCGGAGAGATGGTCAACCTCGGCGCACGCAATGGCGCGGTGCTCAGCCGGGTCGCGGCGGGGCAGAGTTTGCGCGTGCTGGTGGTGGTGCTGTGCGTGCCGGCAATCTTCAAGTACCTGCTTGAAGGCGGTGCGCCGCAGTTTCATCCGGCACCGGTCAGTTGGGCATGGCTGGCGTTGTTGTTTCCGCTCGGGGCGTTGGTAGCCTGGGGATGGCAACGCTTGCGCCAGCCAAACCCGTGGCTGTTCGGCCCGTTGCTGGTGAGTGCGACGGCCAGCGTGGTGTGGGACCTGCATATCGGCCTGCCGGACGGCGGCAGCCAGGTGGGCCAATGGCTGATCGGCAGCGGCCTGGGTTGCCACTTCAACCGTCAGTTCTTTCGCCGCGCGCCGTCGTTCATGGGTCGCACCTTGATCGGCACGGCCCTGACCATGGCGCTGGCGACGTTGGCGGCTGTGGGCTTGAGCGCCTTGACCCATCTGGACCTGCGCTCATTGACCCTGGGCATGATGCCCGGCGGCATTGCCGAAATGAGCCTCACGGCCGAGACCCTGCAACTGTCGGTGCCGTTGGTGACGGCAATGCAGGTGATGCGCTTGCTGTTTGTGCTGTTCCTGGCGGAGCCGCTGTTCCGGCACTGGAACCGCCGTGTCTAGGCGCCGGCTTGCCGACGCTGGCGCTGGCTCCGTCGACAACTTGGTTGGCTGACACACTGCAATCGCCGGCAAGCCGGCGCCTGCAGTGGGGTGGCGAGGGTTAGAGCGATGGCAACCGCCATTCAATCGGCGTCTCGCCATTTTGCTCAAGAAACTTGTTGGTGCGGCTGAAATGCCCGCAGCCCAGAAACCCGCGATACGCCGACAACGGCGACGGGTGCACTGAGGTCAGCACCAAGTGCTTGGTGGCATCGACCAGCTTCTGCTTGCCCTGGGCATGCGCGCCCCACAGCAGGAACACCAAGTGCGGCTGGTGTTCGCTGACCACTTCGATAATCCGGTCGGTAAAGAACTGCCAGCCCTTGCCCGCATGGGCATTGGCATTGGCGCGCTCCACCGTCATGGTGGTGTTGAGCAGCAACACGCCCTGGTCGGCCCAACTCTGCAGGCAGCCGTGGTTGGGGATGTCGATGTTCAGGTCGCGCTTGAGCTCTTTGTAGATATTGACCAGCGACGGTGGCGTCGGCACGCCCGGCTGCACCGAGAAGCACAAACCATGAGCCTGGCCGGGACCGTGGTACGGGTCCTGGCCGAGGATCACCACCTTGACCTTGTCCAGCGGAGTTGAATTGAGCGCGTTGAAAATCAGCGGGCCAGGTGGATAGATCTCTTTGCCGGCGGCATGTTCCTGGCGCAGGAACTCGCGCAACTCGGCCATGTAGGGCTTCTCGAACTCATCGCGCAGGGCGTGTTTCCAGCTGGGTTCGAGTTTGATACGGTCGCCTTCGGTCATGGTGTGGTCGTCGCCTGAAAAAGAATGGGCGAACCCTAGGAAAGCCGACCCCGCTTGTCAATTGATCTGACACACCATCGGCACTTTCCCACGAAGCGATCATACTGAACCTTCACTTTCTCGATTGAGGTCACGATGAACCTGCACTTCGAAGAGCTGACCGGCAGCGACGGTGCCCGCATCGGCATCGCCAGCCTGGACGCTGAAAAGTCCCTCAACGCCCTCTCCCTGCCAATGATCCTGGCCCTGGCCGACCGCCTGGATGCCTGGGCCAAAGACCCGAACATCGTCTGCGTACTGCTGCGCGGCAACGGCCCCAAGGCTTTTTGCGCCGGTGGCGAGGTGCGCAGCCTGGCGCTGGCCTGCCGTGAACATCCAGGAGAAGTGCCGGCCCTGGCTGCGCAGTTCTTCGCGGCGGAATACCGCCTCGACTACCGCCTGCACACCTACCCCAAACCGGTGATCTGCTGGGGCCACGGCTACGTGCTGGGCGGCGGCATGGGCCTGCTGCAGAGCGCGGCGGTGCGCATCGTCACGCCGAGCAGCCGCCTGGCCATGCCCGAGATCAGCATCGGCCTGTACCCGGATGTGGGCGCCAGTTGGTTCCTGTCGCGCCTGCCGGGCAAACTTGGCCTGTTCCTGGGCCTCACCGGCGCGCACATCAATGGTCGTGATGCCCTCGACCTGGGCCTGGCCGACCGTTTCCTGCGCGACGACCAACAGGACGAACTGCTCGATGGCCTGCTGCAATTGAACTGGCAGGAACAAACCTCGATGCAACTCAACAGCCTGCTCAAGGCCCTGGCCCAGGAAGCCGTCGACCAGCAACCCGAAGCCCAATGGCTGCCGCGCCGGGCGCAGATCGATGCATGGCTGGATGTCGGCGATGTGCGCTGTGCCTGGCGCGCCTTGAGCCTGTTGCGCGAGCACGCCGACCCGCTGTTCAGCCGCGCCGGCAAGACCTTGAGCGAAGGCTGCCCGCTGACCGCGCACCTGGTGTGGGAACAGATCCAGCGTGCTCGCCATCTGTCGCTGGCCGAGGTGTTCCAGATGGAATACACCCTGAGCCTCAATTGCTGCCGTCATCCGGAGTTCAGCGAAGGGGTGCGCGCGCGGTTGATCGACAAGGACCAGACACCCCACTGGCATTGGCCGGACATCAACACGATCCCCGACACCGTGGTGCAGGCGCATTTCAACAAGGCCTGGGAAGGCCGGCACCCGCTGGCGGATCTGTCGGATTACTGAGGGATTACAGGCATAAAAAACGGCGCTTCCTGCGCCGTTTGCGTATTTGATCGATCAACGGTGACCGCCACGGCCGCCGCCGTGATCACCTCCACGTCCATGCCCGCCATTACCGCCGTGATCACCCCAGCCCTGGTTCGGGTAAGGCCGGTAGCCCGCCCTCGGGCCTGCCGGGTAGTAGCGAGGCGCCGGCGCGTAATAGCGCGGTGCCGAGTAATAACGCGGTGGAGGGGCGTAGTAACGCGGTGCGGGATAGTAGTCACGACGGTATTGGTACGTCGGGCCACCGCCGTAGTAATACACCGGCGCCGGTGCGGTGTAGACCTCGGAGCGGTAATAGCTCTGGCCTCCATCGTAGTAAGGCACACACGCAGAAAGCGTAAGACCGAGTAACGCACTGAGTAGCAATCGTCGATACATGGCGGCCTCCTGGACCGCGGAAGAGCTCCTCCAGCGACGCTGGAGGGCGGCATTCATCTTTCAACGAATGACGAAATATCTGACATCAAAAACAGAATCTGGTGCGTTCTGGTAACAACTTGATACATCAATGCCGGTGGCTTGAAGGGCCGTATGGCTGCATGGGGAGAGCGTGTTTAGTCTGCTCGAAGCTTTAACGATTCAGTAAATTTATCTGGCTCGAAACTTTGTCGATTGCGATGATGTCACTATGACATCGCACAACGCCAGGAAGGCTCTACTGTGCGCCCTTCGCCAACATCTGCGGATTCGAGCCATGAAAATTTCCACCAAGCTGCTGCTGTCATTTCTACTGTGCGCGCTGGTCACCCTCGGGGTCGGCCTGCTGGGGATCAAAGGCGTCGTGCGACTGGCGAGTGCGCTGGAGCTGACGTTCTCCAATAACCTGGTGTCCGTCAGCAACACGGCCGCCACCCTCAATGGCCTGGTTGCGCATAACCGTGGCTTGTACCGCCTGCTGGATGCCAGCAAGGGCGACGTCGCCGCGCAGGACCGCAACCGCGTGCGCGACGACATCAGCAACGAACTCAAGCGCAGCCAGGCCGCCTACGCCACGTACCGCGCCACGCCGCTGGAAGATGACGAACGCGCGGCAGGCGACAAGCTCGACCAGCTCTGGCCGACCTATGTCAGCAACTCCGAACGCATCATCGCCATGCTCGATGGCGGCCAGGTCGAGCAGGCCCGCGCGCAGCTCAACAGCAGCAACAATGAACTGTTCCGCCAGGCCCGCGACCTGATCCGCGTGATGATCGACTCCAACAACCGCCAGATCCAGGAAGGCGCCGTCGCCGCCGATGAACTGCGCAGCAGTGCGTTGACCTGGATGATTGCCGGCATCGTGCTGGCCTTTATCATTGCGATCATCATTGGCGTGCTGATCACGCGGCTGATCACCCGTCCCATCGCCCAGGCGGTAGAAAGTGCGCAACGCATTGCCAAGGGCGACCTGACCCAAGCCATCCTCACCGAGCGCACCGACGAAGCCGGGCAACTGCTGATGGCACTCGCCGATATGCAGGGTGGCCTGAAAAGCACCCTGGTGGAAATCGCCAACGCCGCCGACCAGCTCGCCTCGGCTGCCGAGGAACTGAGCGCGGTCACCGACGAAAGCAGCCGCGGCCTGACGCGCCAGAACGACGAAATCCAGCAAGCCGCCACCGCCGTGAATCAGATGACGACGGCAGTCGACGAAGTGGCCAGCAACGCGGTGTCGACGTCAGAAGCCTCGCGCCAGGCCACCACCGAGGCTGAAGATGGCCGCCAGCAGGTCGAGCAGGCCGTGTCCGGGATGTCATCGATGGTCGACGAGATCAACGACTCCACCCAATCGGTGGCCGACCTCGCAGGCCAAGTGCGCGAGATTGGCAAGGTCATCGATGTGATCCGCGGCATCGCCGACCAGACCAACCTGCTGGCCCTGAATGCCGCCATCGAGGCCGCCCGCGCGGGTGAACAAGGTCGCGGTTTTGCGGTGGTCGCCGATGAGGTCCGCGCGTTGGCCCATCGCACCCAGACCTCGACCGTGGACATCGAAAAGATGATTGGCGAAGTGCAAGTCGGCGCCGATGACGCGGTGGCCGCGATGAACAAAAGCCTGACCTGGGCCAACAACACCCAGGCCCTCGCGCAGAACGCCGGCGACGCGCTGCAGCGGATTACCGCGAGTGTGGCGATGATCAACGAGCGCAACCTGGTGATCGCCTCGGCTTCCGAGGAGCAGGCCCAGGTGGCCCGCGAAGTCGACCGCAACCTGCTCAACATCCAGGACCTGTCGACCCAGACCGCCGCCGGCGCGCACCAGACCAACGCCTCCAGCCAGGACCTGTCACGCCTGGCCACTTCGTTCAACGTGCTGGTCAGCAAGTTCCAGCTGTAAGCGCCTCATTGCAGTGCGCCGACGCACCCGCGTGGCGCACGCTGTCCTGACCTTTACCCTCCCTCCTCGCCGGGCCGCCTGCACAGACGGGCCCCGGCGCACTTGGCACGAACCTCGCTTTGCATCTGCCGTGCAGGATTCATCACAGGTTCGCGGCACCACAATTTGCAATGGCCGACTAGGGTTCCGGCTCGCCACAAGCGAGTGGCTGGTCCGAGAGTTGGCGACCTCCAGTTGAGGTTACACGGCGGGATAAAAGCCCGGGAGACAAGCCACCGTTCGCGGTGCCGCGTTGCTCCTGCTCGCCCTTGATCAACTGGAGAAGCCCATGCCCTCAATCCGTTTACCCGCCCTCCTCGCCGCTGCGTTCGCCGCCGTGCTGAGCCTGCCGGCCCAGGCCGCCACCAAAGACCACTTCAGCGTCTGCTGGACGATCTACGCCGGCTGGATGCCCTGGGAGTATGCCGGCAGCCAAGGCATCCTCGACAAATGGGCAAAGAAGTACGGCATCAGCATCGACATGGTCCAGCTCAATGACTACGTCGAATCCATCAACCAGTACACCGCCGGCCAGTTCGATGGCTGCACCATGACCAACATGGACGCGTTGACCATCCCCGCCGCCGGTGGCGTAGACAGCACCGCGCTGGTGGTCAGCGATTTCTCCAACGGCAACGACGGGGTGATCATCAAGGGCACGGGCAAGACCGTGGCCGATCTCAAGGGCATGAACGTCAACCTGGTGGAACTCTCGGTGTCCCACTACCTGCTGGCCCGTGCGCTGGAATCGGCAGACCTGACTGAAAAAGACCTGAAGGTGGTCAACACCTCCGACGCCGATATCGCTGCCGCCTTCAACACCGATCAGGTGCAGGCCGTCACTACCTGGAACCCGATGCTCTCGGAGATCAAGGCCAAGCCCGGCGTAAGCGAAGTGTTCGACTCGAGCAAAGTGCCCGGCGAAATCATGGACATGATGGTGGTCAACACCCAGACCCTCAAGGACAACCCCAAGCTCGGCAAAGCGCTGACGGGCGCCTGGTTTGAAGTGGTCGCACTGATGAACGCCAAGGGCGCCGCCAGCACCGAGGCCCTGGAACATATGGCCAAGGCTTCCGGCACCGACCTCAAGGGTTTCCAGGCGCAACTGGACACCACCAAGCTGTTTGCCACACCCAAGGAAGCCCTGGCGTTCGCCACCAGCGCGCAGTTGCCGGCGACCATGCGCAAGGTCGCCGAGTTCTCGTTTGAACACGGTTTGCTCGGCGAAGGCGCCAAGGACACCAGCGCCGTGGGCATGAGCTTCGCCAACGGCGTGACCAGCGGCGACACCGCCAACCTCAAGCTGCATTTCGACCCCAGCTACGTGCAGATGGCCGCCGACGGCAAGCTGTAAGAGGACCTGGCCATGCGCCTGATCAACCGTCATCCGGAACGCTCCAGCCGCCTGTTGTTGGTGATACTGCCGTTCGCCCTGCTGCTGTTCGCCTACTTCGTGGGCTCGGCCGAGCGCCTGGCGGAAAATCCCAACGACAAGCTGCTGCCCAGCGCCGCGCAAATGAGCGACGCGGTGAAACGCCTGGCGTTCAGCGCCGACGCGCGCACCGGGGAATACGTGCTCTGGCAAGACAGCGCGTCGAGCCTGCGCCGCCTGGCCATCGGCTTGGGAATAAGCGCCCTCGCCGGCCTGTGCCTGGGCATCGCCGCTGGCACGCTGCCGCTGTTTGGCGCGCCGTTGTCGCCGCTGCTCACGGTGCTGTCGATGGTGCCGCCGCTGGCGATCCTGCCGATTCTGTTCATCGTGTTCGGGCTCGGGGAATTGTCCAAGGTGATGCTGATCGTGATCGGCATCACCCCGGCCCTGGCCCGTGACCTGGAGCAACGCGCACGGGAAATACCGGTCGAGCTGCTGGTCAAGGCGCAGACCCTCGGCGCCTCCACCTGGACCCTGATGCTGCGTGTGGTATTGCCGCAATTGCTGCCGCGCCTGCTGATCTCCCTGCGCTTGATGTTGGGCTCGGCCTGGCTGTTCCTGATTGCCGCCGAAGCCATCGCCTCCACCGATGGCCTGGGCTACCGCATCTTCCTGGTGCGCCGCTACCTGGCGATGGACGTGATCCTGCCCTACGTGGTGTGGATCACCCTGCTGGCCTGGCTGATGGACTGGGGCCTCAAGGCCCTGACCCGACACGCGTTCCCCTGGTACGAAGGAGCGCGGGCATGAGCTTTATCAGCGTTAACAATGTGTGGCAGCGCTATGGCGACCAGGTGGTGCTCGAAGGCCTCAACCTGCACGTGGCCGAGGGCGAGTTCTGCACGCTGGTGGGCACCTCGGGGTGCGGTAAATCGACCTTCCTGCGCCTGCTGTTGGGCCAGGAAACCGCGAGCAAAGGCCAGATCCTGCTGGACGGCCAACCGCTCGCTGCCGAGCCGGATGCCAGCCGTGGCGTGGTGTTCCAGCGCTACTCGGTGTTCCCGCATCTGAGCGTCCTCGACAACGTCGCTCTGGGCCTGGAACTGCCGCGTTCAGCACTGCTCGGCCGGTTGTTCGGCAAGGCTAGGCAGCAGGCTCGCGAACAGGCGAGCGCACTGCTGCACAAGGTCGGCCTCGGCCATGCGCTGGACAAATACCCGGCGCAGCTCTCCGGTGGCATGCAACAACGCCTGGCCATCGCCCAGGCGCTGATCATGCAGCCGCGCGTATTGCTGCTGGATGAACCCTTCGGCGCCCTCGACCCAGGCATTCGCAAAGACATGCACCAACTGCTGCTGGAACTGTGGCGCGAAACCCGCCTGACGGTGTTCATGGTCACCCACGACCTGAGCGAAGGCTTCAGCCTCGGCACGCGCCTGCTGGTGTTCGACAAAGTGCGCGTCGACCCCCACGCCCCCGGCGCCTATGGCGCCCGTATTACCTACGACATCCCTTTGAACAGCGAGCGTCGCAAAGCGCTCGCCGCCGAACTTGGAGCCCTTTCCAAATGACTGATTCCAACCCGCTGTTCCCACCGTTCGCCGAGGAAATGCTACCCGGCGGTGGTCACCGTTCGCTCGTGCTCAAGCGCGGTCAACTGCTGCGTCTCACGGATATTCGCGGCGGCGCCAACGTCAGCCTGACCCTGCTCAACGCCAACGAAAAAACCGAGCGCCTGAACCTGCCCGACAGCCTCAAATGCCAGCACACCGCCAAGCTCACCACCGGCCATTGCCTGTACTCGGACATGGGCCGCGTACTGGGGGCCATCACCGCCGACACCTGCGGCTGGAGTGACAGCATTGGCGGCGTGTTGTGCGCCGCCGAAGTCGCCGAGAAGTACGGCCAGGGCCGCTATCAGGAACTGCGCAACGGCTTTTTCCGCAACGGCACCGACAACCTGCTGGTGGAGTTGGGCAAGTGGGGCCTGGGTCTGTCCGACCTGCTGATGACCCTCAACCTGTTCAGCCGCGTCAGCGTGGATGCCGACGGCGGCCTGCACTTCGTGCCGGGCAACTCCAAGGCCGGCGACTACATCGAACTCTACGCCCCGATGGACACCCTGGTGGTGCTCACCGCGCTGCAACACCCGATGGACCCCAACCCTGACTACGCCCCACAACCACTGAAACTGAGCTGGATGAACGCCGACCCCAGCGTCGCCGAACACTGCCGCACTTCGCGCCCGGAAAACGCGCGCGGCTTTATCAACACCGACCGTCTGTTCGCCTGAGGAGCTGCCATGTCTATCGCACTGAAACAACCGGATGCAGCCGTATACCGCGCCACCATCCCCGCCGGCGAGCCGTGGCTGATGGAGGTCAAGGCCGGGCAGACCCTGCGCATTCTCGACCTTGAGGGCAACCAGGCCGTCGACACGCTGTTCTACAGCCTCAAGAACCCACGTGAGCGCTACGACGTGCAACGCACCTTGCGTCGCCAGAACAGCGTGTACCTGGGCACCGGCAGCGTGCTGTATTCCAACCTCGGCCAGCCGATGCTGACCATCGTCGAAGACACCTGCGGGCGCCACGACACCCTCGGCGGCGCCTGCGCCCAGGAGAGCAACACCGTGCGCTACGCCCTGGAAAAACGCTACATGCACAGCTGCCGCGACAACTACCTGCGCGCCTGCGCCCACGATGGTCGGCTGGGCAAAAGCGACATCGGGCCGAACATCAATTTCTTCATGAACGTGCCGGTAACCGCCGACGGCGGGCTGACCTTCGAAGACGGGATTTCCGCCCCTGGCAAGTACGTCGACCTGCGCGCGGAGATGGACGTGATCGTGTTGATCTCCAACTGTCCGCAACTGAACAACCCGTGCAACGCCTACAACCCCACCCCTGCGGAGCTGCTGGTATGGAATTGAAAATGAGCCGGTTGCGTCAATGGTTGTTTGCCCTGTGCCAGGCCCGCGCCGGGCAGTGCCTCCACAAACGCTGAAGATCAAATGTGGGAGCGGGCTTGCTCGCGAAGGCGGTGTGTCAGCGATACATAGATTGACTGAAACACCGCATTCGCGAGCAAGCCCGCTCCCACACTGATCGCATGCATTTCGGACGACCGAAGTGCTCCCTCACTTTGCGGGACGGCCCGCAGGGTTTTGCCATGTTCGAAAAACTGTTGATCGCCAACCGTGGCGCCATCGCTTGCCGCATCCTGCGCACCTTGCGCGAACTGCAGGTCAAAGGCGTCGCCATCTATGCCGAAGCCGATGCGGCGAGCCTGCATATTCAACACGCCGACGAGGCCTACAGCCTCGGTGAAGGCGCCGCTGCCACGACCTACCTGGCGGTGGAAAAAATCCTCGCGACCGCCAAGGCCTGCGGTGCCAGGGCGATTCATCCGGGCTACGGGTTCCTGTCGGAAAACGCCGCCTTTGCCCAAGCCTGTGAACACGCAGGCATTGCCTTTGTCGGGCCGACGCCCGAACAGTTGCGCGTGTTCGGTCTCAAGCACACCGCCCGCGCCCTGGCCAGGCAACAGCACATTCCGCTGCTGGAAGGCACCGAGCTGCTCGACAGCCTCGACGCTGCGTTGCGGGCCGCCGACACCGTCGGCTACCCGGTGATGTTGAAAAGCACCGCCGGCGGCGGCGGGATTGGCATGCGCGTGTGCCGCAGCGCGGCGCAGTTGAGCGAGTCGTTCGAGGCGGTCAAGCGCCTGGGCCAGAACAATTTCAGCGACGCCGGTGTGTTTATCGAGAAGTACATCGAGCACGCGCGTCACCTTGAAGTGCAGGTGTTCGGCGACGGCGCAGGTGACGTGATCGCCCTCGGCGTGCGCGACTGCTCCGTGCAGCGGCGCAACCAGAAAGTCCTTGAGGAAACCCCGGCGCCGAACCTGCCCGAAGGCATGGCCGAGGCCTTGTGTGCAGCCGCCATCACCCTCGCCAAGGCGGTGAATTACCGCAGCGCCGGCACCGTGGAATTTATCTTTGATAGCGCCGACGGGCGCTTCTACTTCCTTGAAGTGAACACGCGCCTGCAAGTGGAACACGGCGTCACCGAGCAGGTGTGGGGCGTGGACCTGGTGCGCTGGATGGTGGAACTGGCGGCGGGTGAACTGCCGCCGCTGGCTGAGTTGGAAGTAAAGCCTCGGGGCCATGCGATCCAGGCGCGGCTGTACGCCGAGGACCCCGGCCGCGACTTCCAGCCGAGCCCAGGGCTGTTGACCTGTGTGGACTTCCCCGCAGGCGAAGGCCTGCGCATCGACACGTGGGTCGAGGCCGGGTGTGAGATCCCGCCGTACTTCGACCCGATGATCGCCAAGCTGATCGCCTGGGCCCCGACCCGCGAACAGGCGCGCCTGGACCTGCACCAGGCCTTGAGCGACAGCCAGCTGTATGGGGTGGAAACCAACCGCGACTACCTGCGCCAGATTCTGCTCGCCGCCCCCTTCGCCAGCGGCCGGCCCTGGACGCGTTGCCTGGAAGATCTGGTCTACGTCGCCAACACCTTCGAGGTGCTCAGCGCCGGCACGCAAACCAGCGTGCAGGACTATCCCGGCCGCCTCGGTTACTGGGCCGTGGGCGTGCCACCGTCAGGGCCGATGGACAGCCGCGCGCTGCGCAGGGGCAATCGCCTGCTGGGCAATGACGACGGCGCCGCCGCGCTGGAAATCACCATGAGCGGGCCGCTGCTGCGCTTCAATTGTGCGGCGGTGGTCGCGGTGACCGGCGCGGACATTCCATTGTTGTTGAATGAGCAGCCGGTACCGATGAACACCGCGCTGCTGATCGAGGCCGGCGCGGTGTTGAGCCTTGGCACCATCGCCGGCGCCGGCGCGCGCAGCTACCTGTGCCTGCGCGGCGGGCTGCAAGTGCCGGACTACCTGGGCAGTAAAAGTACCTTCACCCTCGGCCAGTTCGGCGGCCATGGTGGACGGGCGTTGCGCGCCGGGGATGTGTTGCACCTGGCGCCGCTGCTGGACGCGAGTGCCGGCCAGCAGTGCCTCGCCGAACCGCTGCCGCAGGTGCGCACGCTGCGAGTGATTTACGGCCCCCACGGCGCGCCGGAATATTTCCTGCCGGAGTACATCGACACCTTCTTTGCCACGCCGTGGGAAGTGCATTTCAACTCCAGCCGTACCGGCGTGCGGTTGATCGGGCCCAAGCCATCGTGGGCACGCACGGACGGCGGGGAGGCGGGGCTGCATCCGTCGAATATCCACGACAATCCCTATGCCATTGGCGCGGTGGATTTTACCGGCGACATGCCGGTGATCCTCGGCCCGGATGGCCCGAGCCTCGGCGGTTTCGTCTGCCCGGTGACAGTGATCGAGGCGGACCTGTGGCAACTGGGGCAGCTCAAGGCAGGCGACAAGGTCCGCTTCGAGCCGGTCGACCTCAAGACCGCCCGTGAACTGGCCATGAACGAGAACCGCGTCTGCAGGAGCAAGCTTGCCAGCGATGCCGACAACTCGGTGCTTCAGGCTGACCAAGGCGCCGCCATCCTCGGCACGCCGGGCGCCTACAGGTCGCCGGTGGTGCTGGATATCGGCGAGGACGACACCCGCCTGGTCGCCCGCCTCGCTGGCGACACCCATCTGCTGCTGGAAATCGGCGCCGCCGAGTTGGACCTGGTCCTGCGTTTTCGCGGCCACGCCCTGATGCAAGCCTTCGAAGCCCGTGCGCTGCACGGCGTGATCGACCTGACGCCGGGCATCCGCTCCCTGCAGATCCACTACCAGCCCGAACAACTGCCCCTGGCGGAGCTGCTGGCACTGATCGCCAGCGAGTGGAGCGCCGTGTGCGCGCGGCAAAACCTGCAGGTGCCGTCGCGCATCGTGCACTTGCCGTTGTCCTGGGACGACCCGGCGTGCCAACTGGCCATCGAAAAATACATGACCACCGTGCGCAAGGACGCGCCCTGGTGCCCAAGCAACCTGGAGTTCATCCGCCGTATCAACGACCTGGCCAACCTCGATGAAGTGCGCCACACCGTGTTCGAGGCGAGCTACCTGGTCATGGGCCTGGGCGATGTCTACCTCGGCGCGCCAGTGGCCACGCCGCTCGACCCGCGCCACCGGCTGGTGACCACCAAGTACAACCCGGCGCGCACCTGGACCGCCGAGAACTCGGTGGGCATCGGCGGCGCCTACTTGTGCGTGTACGGCATGGAAGGCCCCGGCGGTTATCAGTTTGTCGGGCGCACGCTGCAGATGTGGAACCGCTATCGAGAGGTGGCGGCGTTCGATGGCAAGCCATGGCTGCTAAGGTTTTTCGACCAGATTCGCTTCTACCCGGTGAGCGCGCAGGAACTGCTGCAGATTCGGCGGGACTTTCCCCTGGGGCGCTTTGCGCTGAGCATCGAAGACAGCACGTTGAACCTGGCGGATTACCAGGCATTTCTCGCGCGGGAAGCACCCACGATCGACGCTTTTCGTGAGCACCAGCAGCACGCTTTCAACGCCGAGCGCGAACGCTGGATCGCCAGCGGCCAGGCGCATTTCGACAGTGAAGAGCCGGCGCCGCCGCTGGTGCAGGACACGCCGCTGCAAGCCAATGAGTACAGCATCGACAGCCATATCGCCGGCAATCTCTGGCAAGTCCAGGTGAGCACGGGTGAGCGCGTGGCGGCCGGCGATGTGCTGGTGGTCCTGGAGTCGATGAAAATGGAGATCCCGGTGCTGGCGCCGTTTGCCGGGGTGGTGCGCAAGATTCCGGTGCAGCCGGGCAGCAGTATCGGCGCCGGCCAGCGGGTCGTCGTGCTGGAACGCGACTGAACGGCGCTGTATCGTGCAGGGACTTCCGAGGCCCTGCCCGACCGACCATGACCACGCCAACCCTTTGCCCTGCCTGCGGTGCCCGCAACGACTGCACCCTGGCCGACCCACGTACCGCCGATCAGCCTTGCTGGTGCTATAGCGTCACCATCGACCCGGCGATACTTGAAGCGCTGCCCGATGAACTGCGCAACAAGGCCTGCCTGTGCCCGCGGTGCGCGCAGGTCGATGAACAGATTCGCCATGCGCGTTGACCGTTTCCTCAGCAATCTGCCGCGTTTCAATCGCCAGCAGGTGCGGGTGTTGCTGGTCGAGCGGCGTGTCAGCGTTGATGGTGTCGCCGTCAGTGATCCTCACCATGAAGTACGCGAATTCAGCCGCGTGTGCGTGGATGCTGAAGTGTTGCAGGCGGGGCGCGCAGCGCGTTACTTCATGCTGCACAAACCCCAGGGGTGCGTGAGCGCTACCGCGGACCCGCAACACCGCACGGTCCTGGACCTGTTGGATGAGCCGGACAAAGACGAGCTGCACATCGCCGGTCGTCTGGATTTCAACACCACGGGCCTGATGCTGATCACCAACGATGGCCAGTGGTCACGGCGCCTGACGCAACCGCAGACCAAGCTGCCCAAGGTCTATCTCGTGCAGACCGAGCAGGACATCGGCCCGCACTACGCGGCTACCTTTACGGCGGGCGTGTATTTCGCGTTTGAAGACCTGACCACGCAACCCGCCGATCTGCAGTTGCTGGGGCCCAGGACCGCACGCCTGAGCATCATCGAAGGCCGCTATCACCAGGTGAAGCGCATGTTCGGGCATTTCAACAACAAAGTGACGGGCTTGCACCGGGAGCGGATGGGCCCGTTGGTGTTGGACCTGAGCCTGGCGCCAGGCGAGTATAGGGCGTTGTCCGAGGAAGAAATCCGACAGGTCTGACGACCGTTCAGCCGGTGATGGCAAAAAACCCGTCTGCCGGCTTGCGAGCTGGCCACTCGACTGCTTGAATCAAACCGTCAGCCAAATTATGACTGGCGAGTCGCCTATAACCTCCAAGAAACACCTTGCCCCGCCCGCGCTTGATCTACGGGCCTCCCAGGCAAACAGCCCGCCATAACAACACCCGTCGGCCAGCCGTCATCGGATCGACATGGGCCCTCATTTT
>Ga0153921_1000814_pt1 | contig 15208 bp, 14 predicted proteins | sample TSNJ005MetaG_FD_104691 | JGI IMG/M metagenome (GOLD analysis project Ga0153921, IMG submission 104691) | Attine ant fungus gardens microbial communities from New Jersey, USA - TSNJ005 MetaG | ecosystem: Host-associated > Fungi > Mycelium > Unclassified | place: USA: New Jersey, Brendon T. Byrne... | reverse complement strand
GTCAGCGATCGTAATCACCTGGGCCAGCTGGTGGCCGGCGATCGGTTCGTGGTTTGCCGATACTTCCCGAGTGGTGCCGATGGCACTACTTCCATTGGCCCTGGCCATCGCCTGCATAGCCGGGGCCTGGGTCACGTTACGTCGAGCAACGCCCTGACCGAGTAATCATGTGCGACGCCAGATGTCGCACCGTCTCCGAGTGCCTCTCGGATCGACACCGTCCAGGCAGTTCGGCCCCTTCCTCAGCCCAGGGAGGGGCCGAACTTCACAACAGGGATATCGCGTCCCCGGGGTCCCCTCTACTGCCGAGCCACTCGCTCGACAAAACTCGAAGCACGCAGCACCAGTTCATCTTTCCGGTCCTGGCGCGCAGCGGCGGCATCGTAGCCGGCATACGGGAGCGGGGGGTCGTTACGAACATTGGCCGAGCACTGGAAGTCTCGGCAGATCAGTGTTCCGACTGTGCTGCCGCGTCGACCAGCGGGCCCGGCCAACTTGGCGCCGTAGAAGACGACCTCGTTGGGAAGGCGCGTGTCACGGCACCAGGAACACTGGGCACGCGACCGTGGAGTGGCTTGCGCTTGAACGAGCAAGACTCCGATGATCTCCCCGTCGAGTGTCGGGACGATCGCGTAGGCGCGTCGGCCCATTTTGGGATCTCGCCAGCCCAGATAGTCGAGAGCGTCGAAGTCGATGGCGTCGAAGCCATCCGGCAGGGTGAGGTCGGACTTCTCCTTACGACTTGCGTTGACGAGGCTGGAACGAACAGATGTATCGGTCAAAATGATCATGGGTGTATGCCAATCGTGGATCGGTGAAGGTGGGTACAGCTCATGGCCCGACCAGCACCTAGTGCTGTCGGGTCCGAAATGCGCTATCTGCTGCCGGCGAAGACGACGCCGACAACCCCCTCACGCCCATGGGGCATCACGATGTCCACACCCCGATGGTAGCCACAGGTCCTCGACACGGGCCACTCGATTTATCGACGCACTTCATGCGTGAAATGGCGCGGTGAATCAGTCACGCCAGACCGCCGTGAACTCGTACCAAGGTCCGTCGAGGTGCTTTGCGGAGAAATCGTCGAACCCCGTTGGTGCGCCGCTGGGCGAGTACACCCATCCACTCGTGGTGGTGAACATGCTGTCGTTGTCGATGAAGTAGACCTCATCGGGACGTGCGACATGGGCACTGCTGATCTCGAACTGGCCGATCTCGAGCTCTTCGACAGTCGATCCAGGTTGCTCCAGGAGAGCAATCGCGACGGTCTCGAACTCTCCGCTCTTGTCGAGGAAAGTTGCCGGCGGCATCAACAACACCGCAGCGACCGCGGCGATAACGGCAACCGGAGAGGGCAGGATCCACCACGACCACCGTCGGTCCTGGCCGAGGACGTAGAGCGTACGAACCGCCCACACCAGACCAACAACGATCAAGGTGAGCAGAGCCGCAGCGCTGACAAGGAGAGGATCGAACCACCTGAAGTCACCGAATGGCGAAGGCCACCACCCGTAATGCCGGCAGACCAACGCAATAAGCGGAACAACGGTGAATGCCAAGAGAATCGGCCCCGGTGGCTTGGACGACTCCGGAGGGTCAGCTACCAACCATTCACCCAGCGACTTCGGCCTTCTCATCACCCCACCGTATCTGCAGGTCATGGCAAACTCAGCTACACGGCGAATATCTTTGCAGTACACGCACTCTCGTTCCGCCCACAACAACCAACGCAGCGATCGGCACTCTCGCCGCAACCGACACAGATGGACAAACCTCACAATCCGCAGATTCAACGTGCCGATCATGCGACAATCGGACGGTGAACGAGACCGCGAGTGGAGTTTCGCACCCGTACCGATCGCGACTGTCGACCGTCGGCATCCTCTTCGCCGCCGGCCTGCTGTGGTCCACTCCCCTCTCCGCAGCCACGCCCACCGAAACCGGGCCGGCCAGTTGCGTACCATTCGGAACCGCCCAACTGCCACCCGGCGCACCCTCGGGAGGCGGACGAGTCGGGTTGGAAAACCTTCCGTTGTTCAACGGCACGGCCACCCCCTCTTCCATCGAGATTCGCACGCCAACAACCCAATTCAATCGATTCTGGGACTTTGCACTGGTCGACCACGACTTACTCGCTCGTCCGCGGGCACCCGGCGAACCAACGACCGAGCCATGGCGTTTCGTGCCGATGCCCGAATGCCTACGTGGACGACTGGTCGGGATATCACTGGACGACGACGAACTCGTCGCAGTCGACGACAACGGCTGGATTTACACGATGGACAACGCCTCCCAGGACCCGCTCCTGTGGAACTGGACTTCCGCGTGGGGTGCGCCCCTGTGGAGTGGTCCAGGCCGACAACTTCCAGGAGACCGGCCGAACGGGTGGGCACTGAGCGTCTCGTCGCCTTGGGACAATCAAACTTTCATCGACATCGCAGGACGGATTCACTTCGTCGGACTCGCCAAGATGACGATGATCCCCACGCTGACCGCGGACGGCAGCCGAATAACCTACGCAGACCCGTGGCTGCCCAACGACGACAGCTACGAGATCGGCGGCCCGCTCGGCGGGCGATTCCAGGCGGACTCGCTGTCGGCGGCCGGATCAACCACTTTCGTGATGAACAAGTACGGCGACATGTACACCCGCACATTTGATTTCGATTCTTCGGGATCGGACTCGATCTTCTTCCGCTACAGCTGGGAAGATCAGTCGGACAAGCCGTCGGCACCCAACCTCGTGGCCGAAACGCTGGACCGCAGCACCGCCGCGATCCAACTTCCGGCACCGGACTGGGTGCACCAGCCCAAGATTCCCGGTGAAGTCACATCCGCGATCAGTGTGCACTCACTCGGCTCCGGCCCGAACCGGCGGGAGTTGCGTGTCGAGGGCCGCCGCGGCGCCGAATCCGGTTTCTGGCACAAGGATCTCGTCGGGGATGCTTGGGAGTTCACGCCGACTGGCGCGTCCCTCCTCGGCACACTGATCGAAAACGCGCCGACAGACCGGTCGACGGATACCCTGTCCCCCGCTGCCCCCTGGCACTTGTCCACGACCTTGCCCGCCCGCGACGGCGCCATCGACGGTCAGACTCTGATCGACATCGGGTTTCCGTACTCTGTGGTGGATCCGCGCATGCTCGACGCGATCGGCCAGCACGCACAACCGTCCGGATACCGACTGGACGTGGACCATTTCGACCCGGTCGCCACCACCCGGACCGCGACCGTGACTGCACCGGATGGCACGGTTCTTCCGGTCGTCCTGCACACCGCCGACGGACTACGGATGACTCCCCGCGCATCCGGCCTCGATGCCGATCCGCGCCACCTCGTCGGGGCAATCGAGATCCCGTCGGACGCGTACGCGGATCGGGCATCGAACCCCGCTCTGGACGCGTTCGTGCAGGACTGGATGCGCGGAAACCACATTGCCGCGATCACGCTCAGCGCCACCGACCACGACTTGGTGATCCGCTAGCCGAAACCAGCGTCGTCCACCGTGTCGCCTCGATAAGCTCAGCAGAGGGTCGACACCACATCCCGCAAAAGGCCAGTTTCTCGAACCTCCTCCGATTTCGAATCAGGACGTTCCTACACCGGCCGATCCGATCACGGCCACTGCTAGGCACAATCGGCACCACTAGATCCATCGCGTCCGTCAACGCCCAGACCGCTCCGGTCGTGCCGGTTGGCAAAGTGCGGGAGGCACATTGAACGATGCCTACCTCGTTGCAGCGGGCACCGGACTGCGATTCATCCTCGAAGATCGTGGCGAGTCCATTCTGAAAACGATCGCCGTTCCGGTCCCCGTCTCCGTCACAGCGATCGGTGACGCACGCAACGCCGTCGGATTCATGATCATCGAGCTCCCATTTCAAGAAACAGACCTCGAACGTGCCGTCGCAATCGTCGCGAAGCAAACTTCGGTCGCAAAGCCGTCTCCACGTGCGGCAGGAACAACCTTTCCGCTCACGCTCGAGGCCGCGCTCGTCTAACGCTGGCCGCTTGGCCCGTTGGCGGGCAATGCCCGCGTCGGCTTCACGGCGGCGTGTTGCAACGACAACTTCTGGATCGGAATCCAGACAGATGCCGAGCATCTCCCTCCAGCCGGCGAAATCACCCACACCGTCGAGCGAACCATCGCTGAAATAGCAAGCCCTGCAAGCTGACTGTGCCGACAAGTGAAGTCCGGACGTCGGACCACACGCCACTGAGCGCAGGTCCGCACGCACGGCCGCACCTGCCGAGCACCGGAGTCCGAGCGCCCGGTCTAGCTACCACCCAGTAGTAATTTTGTGAGCCTTGACACATCGGCAACACACTCAATACTGTTCAGCGGACGATAGTCGTCTCTTATTCGGTCGACTCCAAATCTCCCGCAGACAAGGAACCGAGAACTGATGCGCAACAACCGAACCCGCAGTGGGCTTATCGCCGGAGGGCTCCATTGACCACACCGAACGTCCAGTCGGGTATTGCCACTGCGCCTCTCCAGGCCGGAGGACTAGCAGCGGTTGGGTTCCTCGCATTTTCGGAAGTCACCAGCGGAATGCTGCAGTCGTGGTATATACCACTCATACCCAAAATCGGGCAGAGGCTCGACGTCAACCCGGCACAACTCAACTGGGTCCTGGCGTCATACCTGCTCTCCACCGTAATTTTCGTCCCATTGCTCGCCAAACTAGGCGACAGATACGGTCATCGTCGCATGGTTTTGATTGTGCTTGGCTCCGTAACCCTCGGAACGATCCTGACAGCAGCAGCTCCGTCCTTCGGAATCTTTCTGTTGGGCAGGGTAATCCAAGGATCCCTGGGGGCTCTACTTCCGCTGGAACTTGCAATTCTCCGAGAACGAGCGGGAGCTAATTCAGGCCGCGCAATCGGAATTCTCGTCGGGTGCCTTGGCGCCGGAGGAGCGGCAGGAACCCTTTTGGTCGGAATGCTCGGCACCAACGCCGACCTGACTCTGGTCCTCTTCGTACCCGCCGCACTCGCACTGGTAAGCCTTGCCACCATCGCGCTGTTCGTCCCCGAAACCTCCACCCGTGCAGCTGGGTCCATCGATTGGACAGGTGCAGCGCTGCTTGGCATCGGCCTCGCGATCTTCCTTGTCGGGATCAGCAACGGAAGCAAACTGGGGTGGACTTCTGCAACAACGCTCATGGCGATTGGTGGCGGCTTGGCGCTACTTGTCGCTTTCGTCGCGCTCGAGCAGAGAATCAGCGCCCCACTGGTCGATGTGAGCTTGTTGACCAAGGGCGGGGTGGGATTTCTGATGGGATTGACGGGACTATTCGGCTTACAATTTTACGGAGCGGCCACCGTCTCAGTCCTGTTCTTCGCATCCAAACCCGAAGCCGTCGGGTACGGATTCGGTCTCGACTCAGTGGGCGTGGCGTTTGCTATCAGTCCGGTGCCGATTGCCCTGATGATTTCGTCGTCCCTCGCCGACAGCGTTTCGCGACGATTCGGAAATCGAACCACGCTACAGATGTCTTCCCTTTTGATTGCCATCTGGTTCGTTGGGCTGATTACATTTCGACACAATCTATCCGTTTTCATTTCGATGGGTGCTATTGGTGGTATCGGTGTCGGTTTTATCGCGGCACTCCTCCCCGCCCTCATCGTTTCTCGTGCACGTCCAGAAGACTCCGCAATCGCCGGCGCTCTGTACAACACCTCTCGAACGATGGCTGGGGCCGTCGCCGGCGCCACGTTCGCTGCAATCATGTCCAGCATGCTGATCAGCGGGTCGCAAATACCTAGCGAGAGTGCTTTCATAACGATCTGGGCCATCTGTATCGGTGTTTCCGTTCTGATCTTTGTTCTCGCCCCATTCCTCAACAAACTGGGCGGAAAGGCCTACCAGCCAGAGACTCCGGAGCAAATGATCAATCTTCCGGTCCGAGAATCGTCATGATTCGGAACAAGAGCCTTTGGCCGCAGTTCCGAACAAGGGAGCACACTGAACCTCGCAACTACACCAGGCTAGACCGGAACTGACGAGATGCCCTAAGGAGATCGCCAGGTGGTGCGTGGCATGATGGAGTCATGCCACGCGCCGCCTCACAACCGTCTGGGCGCGGCCGCCCCATCGACCCCGACATAGAAACACGTCTTCTGTCCACCACTCTGGAATTGTACGGGGATCTAGGGTGGGCAAGATTGAATCTCGATCTCATTGCGCGGCACGCCAAGGTTGGAAAAGCCGCCCTCTACCGGCGATGGCAAACCAAAGAACAGATAATGTCAGCCGCGTTGCGATTCAGTCAAAGATCTCTCGGCGACTTGGATACTGGAACACTGCGGGGGGACCTGGTGGCCGTCGGCCAAGAAACTGCAGAGCGGTTGTTCGGGAACCATGGCACAGTACGGATGCGGGCCATGATCGACGCCAAAGTCTTTCCAGAACTATTCGAAGGCGAAATCGCTGGGGTGCGCGCTGAAGGCATAACCGGCGGTCGCGAAATCATTTTCCGCGCGATTGAACGCGGAGAGATAGCGAAGGGAACTTCGCCAGCTCTGATACTTGATGCCGTCGCAGGAACGATCGAACACCATTATTTGATGACCCCGAATTCGAAACTCAAAGAGTTCGAAGCCGGAATCGATAAATATATCGATTCGGTCGTCGATCTAGTCCTCGGGGGCGTCAAATCTCAAAACAGTTCTGCTGACAGGTAGTCGCGCCTACGGTTCATCGTCCTGACTCACCACTGAACGAACGACTAGTTCATGTAGCCGAAGTTACTGCCGCACAATGAAATTGAATGCACAAGATTGGTCGGACCGATCGAACACGGTCGGTACCACAGGAAAGAAGCAAGCCACAGTGGACATATCGGAGAACACTACCGCCACGTCACTGAGATGGTCAGTGAAAGATTCCTTACTGCAATATGTTCGAGCCCTGGGCGAGATTTCATACGCTTACGGCCTAGCCGAACAAGGTGACGAACTCCACTGGCCACTCGTCGCCGATCGCCACGACCCCGATGGGGTGCGAATTGCCCAGTACCGTGGTGAGATTCACCTCCGGGCCCACGATGGGCTTCTCGACATCGTCATTGCCGATCCCGAGGTTCGTATCAACGACAAACAGGGTCAACTAAGCGTCAGGACCACCCTCGAAGGTTCGGACCACATCGTGATTGCGACCCTCGATGTTGTCGAGAGCCCAGCATCAACCGTGTGCGCCGACGTCAGGGTTACCCCTGCAGGTTCGATGATGTTCGGCGCGAATTATCCTTCGGGTGCGAAGCTTTCGCCGTTGACCGTCGGGGTCGGACCACAGTGACCGTCACTCTGACGGCCGCGGCACTGCAATCGGCGGTCCAGGGTCGCTACCGACTCATTGAAACCAATGGGTCAATCGCGCCTGTCTTCCGGGATCAAGAACTCGATCTTTGCCCGTTCCCCGTCCGCATCGAAGTCGTTGTCGCGGTCTGAGACACGCGCGATCAGTTCCGTCAGTGCCGCATGGATCGTCGTGTACAGAAATGCACGCGGGTCGGACACCCCCATCACGTCGTCAGTGTTCATCTGTACCTGCGCCGTAGCGGTGCGCCGGCCCAGAAACACACGTGGAAGCCGGATCCCGGTCGGATCGGTCACCACGGTGATGTCGCCACCAACGACAACAAACAGATCGAAGTCGTACTGCATCGCGATGCGCCTCAGCCGGTGTCTGAGCCGAGTCAACTCCTCGATGAAGTCGAGCGGCACCGACGGTCCACCGAACACTGTTCTGAACGTGACCCCGCGAGTCATCGATCTCCCCCTTTACGAATCATCCATTTCAGGATCGAGGGCCATACCCTCTGTGTCGCCCATGCCAAGTGCTCGGGCATATCGACCGGCATACCGCTCGAGTGCGACTGCGGAATCGGCCTCACCTGCCCATTGATCCGGAATCGCGGTGCCGTCACCCGTTGTTCGCGACACTCGCGCCTCGGAGAACTCGACAGCGGTCCGGGTGAAGGAACACCGCACAAAACTCGTGGCCGCCGAGAATCGTGAGCCGCCGAAAGTGCACTCCACGAAAGAGGTATCGGCGAACTGCGCACCAGGCAGGTCTGTGTCGTCGAATACACATCGTTCGAACACAGTATTGGGCACGGACCGGAGCCCGCGTGCTTTGGCTCCAGTGAAATCGCAATCGACCACCCTCGGTCCGAGCGCCAGACGCGAGAGCGTGGCACCCCGGAAACTGCACCGTTCGAATCGGCGATTGAAACGGGTCTGTCCGGTCAGTGCCACGAAATCGAAACGACAGTCGAATAATTCGGATTCGAAGACGGAGATCGCACCCCGAGCGAAACTCAGATCAATCCGTTCCAACGTGAGATACCGGATGTCCAATCCACCGCTACCCGCTGTCAGGCCACGCACGTCGATCAGCCCGTCATCGGTCTCCGCCCATGGGGAGACGAGAGTGTGGGGCGGCTTGACGATCCGCGACTGATCGAGCAGCTGCGCCCGTAAATTGTCGACGCCCTCATCTGACCAACGTCGACGTAGGGAGGTGATCGCGGACCGGTTCACGGGCTCAATAGTATCGGCAAGATCCCCCGCGATTGGCCGTGGCTGCCCAAGAAGCGAACCGCCACGCATCAGCACTTCGGTAGGAATCACTTCTCGGAGCGCGCAAACAGCCGGACCGTGAAATGCACGGCCCGGCTGCAGCGCTCACACGCACCAACTGGAACTCGGAGTTAACTCGGGTACTGGAACCGGTCGTATACGAATCTTTGACTCATCCCAGGATCAGTATCGAATTATCCACTCTCACAGATTGATTACGTCGCCCACAAAGATCTGGTCGGGATCGACGATCTGTGGATTGATGTCCCACAGCTGCTGCCAGGTGAGACCTCGTTCTGCAGCGAGGTCGAACAATGTATCACCGGCCGCAACGACTACCTCTTCGCCAGACGCTGGAGCCTTCGACTCCGGAATGCTCTCTACCGGTGCAGATTCGGCTGCCTCAGAGTAGACGACGGGAACTGGCGCCGGTTCCGGTGCGGATTCGGGTGCTACTTCCGGTGCCGGCACGGGCGCGGGTGCGGGCACGATACTCGACCCGGTATCGCACGCCCCGATCGAACTCAGGAAGGACATGGGATCGACGGCGCCACCACTGTGAATGCGGAGGTGCAGATGTGGACCGGTGGAGCTACCGGTGTTACCCGTTGCCCCGATCTGGTCGCCTACCTCGACGTGCTGCCCCACACCGACCCAGGTTTCGGAGAGGTGGCCCATCTGAATCTGCTCGCCACTGTCCGCTTCCAACTGGATGTACGTTCCGTATCCACCCGGATCATTGGGTCCGGCAACAGAAATCGTGCCCGATGTCGGCGCGTGAAGCGCGGTGCCGACGTTGACAGCGAAGTCGACTCCGTCATGTCCCGCGTGGTACCCCTGCGAAAGTGATCCGCTTACCGGCCACTCCCAACTGCAACTCGCCGACCAGCCCTGCGCACCGGCGGTACCTGCATTGACAACTGCTCCGGCCCCCACAAGGGCGCCCAGTCCTGCAGTTACGGCGATGAATCGTTTTGTGCTGGAAGGCTTGTGTTTTCTGTGCTTACTCATATTTTCCTTGACTGATGTGCTCGGAGCCGGCGCAGGCTCTACCGCCAGACAGCACTCAGTACGTGCTGAGCTACGCGGTGCATCGCACCGAGACTCCGTTGGAGTGAAATTTTCGGATTGCGCCATGGAGAGAAGTACGGGTGACCACTCTCGAACGCGATCGCGCGCATAGACCCGCAGGTCTGTATCTCCTGGTGACAGCACAGGAGATACGGGTTCTACATCGAGGCAGTGCCTGAATCGATCGTTGATCGAGGACTACGAATGCCGGACCGAACTGAGGGCATGTTGTTCGAAGATCGACAGGGTGGGTGTCTACCCGGATGGTCGGAAATGGGGTGGAACATGGAGATCCTTGCGTTGCGGATGAGGAATCACCTCATACGCTGTCGCTTCACGACGCTCCACGCCACGGTTGAATTACCTGGGTACGTACCTGTTTTTGCGCTTTCGACCCGACCGGTCGATATCAGGCGCCACTTCATTCCACGGCATCTGGTGAAAAATCCCAGTGCCTCACATCACTTCTGGAGACGATACCGCGCCTCGGTCCCCCGGCACGTCAGCGTTACCGAGATGGGACATACAGCTGGCATTGCTGCTAAACGCCGAACGGGAGACCAGTGCACGTTCCGGCATCGGAATCGCGCGCTGATCTCCCGTCAGGTCGATCTACTAGCTAGTGCATCTACGGTTTGAGCTACTTCTCTGCTGCGTGATGGGCCGCGATGTATCCGTAAACCAGCCCCTGGCCGATCGTCGCGCCGGCGCCTGGGTAGGTGTGACCGAATGCGTTGGCCGCGGTATTGCCGATCGCGTACAGGCCGTCGATGACGCTGCCGTCCTCACGAAGCACGCGTGCATGCTCGTCCGCCTGCACACCGCCGCAGGTGCCCAGGTCGCTGAGCGTCATCTTCACCGCATAGAGGGCGCTCTTGTCGAGCTGGCGCAGATTCGGGTTCGGGGACACTGTCGGGTCGCCGTAGTACCGATCGTATGCGCTGCCGCCGCGACCGAACTCCGCATCGCTACCTGCAGCAGCGGCCTCGTTGAACTTCTGGAAGGACTCGGCAAACGCATCCTCGGGGAGACCGACCTTGCGGGCGAGTTCGGCCGGACTGCTCGCCTGGTGCGCGATGCCGGACTCGAAGAATGCCTGCGGAAGGGGCTGACGGGGGAAGATACCGCCTGCGAACACGTAGCTGTTGCGGTACTCCTGGTCGAAAACAAACCACATCGACTCGGCCGGATCGCCAGCCTTTTCCCGTTCGAGCACGCGCTGGCCGAACGACATGTAGTCCGTCGCCTCGTTCACGAATCGACGACCGGTCTGGTCGACGATGAAAGAGCCGGGCAGCGCACGCTCTGCGAGCATCACCATCGGCGGGCGGCCCTTGATGCTTGCCACCGCGGGGAACCACCAGGACTGATCCATCGATCCGATACCTGCACCGAGCTCTTGTGCTGCCTCGATCGCTTCGCCGGTGTTGCCCTCTGCGCCCAGGCTCTCATGCTCACCGAGGCTCTCCGACTGGTACTTGTGGCGCCACTCCATGTTGTGGTCGAACCCGCCGGCTGCCAGGACGACACCGCGCCGAGCGGTCACCGTCACTTCACGTCCGTCTTGCACCACAACTGCACCCGTTACGCGGCCGTCTTCGGTGATGAGCCGAACCAACGACGTTTCCGTCCACACCGGGATACCGGCCTGGACCACACCGGCGAACAGTCCGGCGGCGAGCGCCTGACCGCCCGCGATGTATTCACGCTTGAGGACGTACTTGCCGTAAACGCCTTGCGCCAGGCGGCGGATGATGCGGGGAAAAGCCTTGCTCGGCTTCTTCACCATCAGGTTCATCCACTTGTAATCCGCACCCGTCACCGGCATCGGCAGTCCGGCTTCCATCAAACCTGGGCGCAGGCGACCGCGTTCCGCTCCCAGTACCGACGCGTCGAACGGCAGGCACTCGCAGGTACGTCCGGCGGCGCTACCGCCCGGCAGTTCGGGGTGGTAATCGGAGTATTCCTTGGCCCAGAAGAACTTCATGGGCGTCGTGCGGTAGAGCATGTCGACAGTGGCCGCACCGTTGTCGACGAATGCTTCTCCTCGTTGGGCAGGGGCAGTATCACCGACCACCGAACGCACGTATGTCTTCGCTCGCTCAACGGTGTCGCCCGCACCGGCTTTCGCCAAGATCGGGTTGGCAGGCATCCAGAACGCCCCACCGGACCGCGCCGTCGAACCGCCGACGTACTGCGTCTTCTCCACGATCAGCGTGGACAAGCCGAGTTCGTTCGCGGTGAGAGCGGCAGCCATGCCGGTACCGGACCCGATCACCAATAGATCGACAACGATGTCCTTGGCTTGTGTCGCGGGGGGTGCCTGATTCTTAGCCATTGAACAAATCCCTTCACGTGGTTATCGACGTAGAACGCTAAGGCAGTCGCGGCGCAGAAGGTTCCGGATGCCCAGTCAGCGGGACATTGCGAGTGGATTGGCGAAAAACAGCTCCTGCCACGGTTCGGACGTTGTGGCCGTCTCAGCAGAACTACGCCTTGACCTCGTCGACCTTTAGGCTGCTCTCTTGACGACAGACTCCGGCATCGTTGACGAAACGCTCGGCACCCTTGTCCGCGGGCACTACATCTTGTCCGACGGTGAGCGATTGGACGACGACTACTACAGCCTGACCTGCAACCTCGACGGGCGGGCCGTCGGATTTATCGCCCACTCACTCGAGCCTGACGCGGTACGCGGCATGCTGCCCCGCTTACGCCACGTCTTCGACCAGCACGAGGCTCTTCATCGTCTGGCTGTCGAAGCGATTGTCAACGAATTCAGCGAAGAAGCTCCGTCACGAGGCGAAGTGATCGATGCACTGCGCGATTTGGTGCTCGAGTCCGTCGAGGTCTTTCCCGACAACCACGTCGTCCTTGGTCTGACAGACTCGTGCGGTTTGCATTTCATGGACGGGTACTGGCCGGCGGTTCGTTTCAACGGCGACGATGGCGTCGTCGAGGTGACTGTCGAATCCTGACCGCGATCCTCGTCTCGGACTATCTGCTGATGATCCTCGGCACCGATGAAGAATAATCATCTACATGAAATGGAACACCCCTACAGAGACCGGCTGGTTCGTGAACCTTGCCGAAGGTGGTTCGGCCGTATCGATATTCGATCCGTCGGGGAGCGTCCAAGGCGAACTGATTCCCGCACCCGACGACGAATTGGAGAGCGTTTCCGGCGGGCGGAAGAGGAAATCGTCAACAGCCGAGCAGGATCGACCAAGGCTCACATTCCGCAAAGGCCGACCTGCATCACTTCGATTGTCCGACGGAACGATCGGGACTCTGATCGACCAGAGACCCAAGGCCATGCGCCGCAAGAACAAGCTGTGCGAAGTCGATATCGCGGGCAGAAGATACCTCTTCGTTCATTCATCGGGCCGAAAGGCAACAGCCCGACGTGACGGAATCGCATTGGCTCACATGGAACGTGGGCGATGGTCCGGTAGAAGTATCGTCACCAGAAGAACCCTCACGGCAACGGACACCCTTGACGAATGTGTCCTGACACTGTTTCAGAAGGTAGTGACACCTGGACGTACCGGTGCCTTCGATCAGGTACTGACCGACCTCAGCAACATATGACGTACGCCACATTCGGTGGATCTCAACCGCACTCGAGATACTAACTTTCAGCTCTTAGGTCCACGGACATGCCTTGGACACAATGAGTTTCACATCTCGGATCGGAAGGCTGAAGCCAGATCATGGTCAATGTCGACGCTTTGAACACGCTCGCCCGACGATTGTCGCCGGGTGCGATGATCACAGATCCAGATCTACTCCAGTCCTATCGGCAGGACTGGAGTTTCGATCCCGCAGCCGGCACTCCGATCGCCGTCGTACGTGCTTCGACGACGGCAGATGTCCAGGAGACCTTGCGCTTCGCCAACAGTCACAATGTCCCGGTCATTCCACGGGGCGCCGGCACGAGCGTCGTCGGCGGATCCACCGCCGTCGACGGCGCTATCACCCTCAGCCTCGAGCGAATGAAATCTATTCGAGTGGACGTCTCGTCACGAACCGCGATCGTCGAACCAGGGGCAATCACCAATGACGTCAAGGCTGTTGCCGCGCGCGAAGGTTTGTACTATCCACCAGACCCGTCGTCCTATGAAATCTGTTCCATCGGCGGTAATGCCGCCACCAACGCAGGCGGACCGTGCTGCATAAAATACGGCGTCACCAGTGATTACATCCTGGGTATGACGGTTGTGCTGCCTGATGGATCCGTCGCCGAACTGGGCGGAAAACGGATCAAAGACACCCCAGGGCTTGCATTGACCAAGCTATTCGTCGGCAGTGAAGGAACGCTCGGTGTGATAACCGAACTGACGCTGCGACTCATCCCTCAGCCTCCGACTCCCCACACATTGGTGGCCTTCTTTCCACTCATGGCCGACGCAGTTGCCGCTGCCCGAGATATCACAAGTTCAATACGCCCTTCAGAACTCGAAATCCTCGACAACGCAGCCATCAAGGTGGCGTAAGAATTCCTCAACATGGAACTGGACACCGATGCCGGAGCACTCCTGATCGGGCGATCCGACGCCGGTAACGGCGCAGAGACAGAGATGAAATTGATGAGCACTCTCTGCGAAAAGCATCGAGCCACAGCTACATACGCTACCGACGACCCTCACGAAGGCGAACTGTTCATCCGCCCCCGCTATGCCGTTTACGAAGCCTTCGAGCAGAAAGGGGTGGTCATCGGCGACGACGTCGCGGTACCCATCGACAGACTCCCCGAGCTCACCGACGGTATAGCCGACATCGCGAAGCGCTACAGCACCACCATCGTCAGCTACACCCACGCAGCCGACGAGCTCACGCACCCAGTCCTCAACTACCCCATCGGAGACGTGGCCGCCGCTGAATCCGCCTCCGCGGCGCGACAAGAAATCTATCAACTCGTGAGCACTCTGGGCGGATTCGCAGCGACAGAATATGGTGTAGGACAAGATAAACGAGATCGCTTGTCGAACTCGCTCGATCCCGTCGTCAGCAAACTGAACAGGACCATCAAGAACGCTGTCGACCCCAACAACATCTTGAATCCGCGCGTTCTGATCCCCTCGAGCGGTTCGACGGACGGCATCTGAGGCCGCTACAGGTATCGAATAGCGACGAGTACCTGAATTCTCCTGTGCAACCGGATATGGTGAGGCTGTCGTCTTCAATGCGGCGGGGCAAGAAGGGAAGTTACGACAAGACGTTACGTCGGGGAAGACAAGCAAATCACCTGGATACAGCTGGAGGCATCCGTGATGAATCTCGTTCGCCGACTGAGCGTCTGCACATCCGTCGTGATCACGTCGGCTCTGACGTCGGTAGCGCTCGCATCCGCTGCGGTGACCATTCCATTTCAGATCAACCCTGCGCCGTACGGCAACCCGAACGGCAGCTTCGACGCGCCGGCAGTCCGCTGCGTAGCTGTAGTCGGCGAACTACCCGGCACGGTGACGATCACCGGAGGCAAGGAAGACCGCTGGGGATGCCTGCTCTCGTCCGAAGTGCGCTGGCTGAACCTTTCGACCGGGGC
>Ga0153921_1000813_pt1 | contig 15209 bp, 13 predicted proteins | sample TSNJ005MetaG_FD_104691 | JGI IMG/M metagenome (GOLD analysis project Ga0153921, IMG submission 104691) | Attine ant fungus gardens microbial communities from New Jersey, USA - TSNJ005 MetaG | ecosystem: Host-associated > Fungi > Mycelium > Unclassified | place: USA: New Jersey, Brendon T. Byrne... | reverse complement strand
AGCCAATAAAGAAAATAGGTTGGCATATGTTGGACACCTGCGAGATATACATAGAGGATGTTGAATTGGAGGAGAAGGATCTGGTCGGCGTGGAAGGCAACGGCTTCATGCAAGCCATGATAAATTTCGAAGTGGAGCGCCTTATTATTGCCGCCAATATTCTTGGCTGGGCAGAGTGCGCCTTTGATGACGCGGCTCGTTACGCGAACCAGCGGGTACAGTTTGGGCGGCCTATCGGCGCCAACCAGCTGATTCAGGAAAAGCTAACCTATATGAAGATCAAAATTGAGAATATGAAAAATTTGCTCTACAAAGCATCGTGGAAGGTGGACAATAAGCTACCGGTGCAGATCGATTCCGCCCTTGTAAAGCTATACTGCGCCCAGGCCGGTATGGAGGTTGTGGATGACGCTATGCAGATAATGGGAGGAATCGGATACACCAAGGACTGCCGCATCTCGCGCCTGTGGTTGGATTCCCGCGTGCACCGCATCGGCGGCGGTACCGATGAAGTGATGATACATGTAGCGGGCAGGGCCATTCTCAAGGAATACAAATAATACGCGGAGGAGGAAGGAGTCCAATGAAAGCTATCGCAAATGATTTGATTGCCGAGCAGGCTCTGGTGGATGTACTGCTTGCCGACCTTACGGAGAAAGAATGGATGCTTCCGCTGCCCGGCTGCGCGCCATGGGATATCCGGGATGCTGTGCTTCATATCGCTTTCTTTGATTACGCGGCTAACAAGCTGATGCGCGGTGAGGCGGAAGACCTTGTGACACTGGCCTACGCGGAAGCTGGGCAGGATAAGGATTACCGGCCTACCGCGTTTTATCATCTGTCCGGACGGGAAGCGCTGCAATGGTGGCGTGAGGAGCGCACGCGCTTAGCCGCGGCCTTTTTCAATATGAATCCTAAGGACCGCATTCCCTGGGCGCCGGGAATGCCCATGTCGGCGCGTTCGCTTTGTTCCGCGCGGCTTATGGAGCTTTGGGCGCATTCGGTAGATATATACGACGCGCTGGGCAAGGATGTGGAGGTGCGGGACAGGATCGACAGCACGCTGTTTTTGTCCTGGCAGGCCCGGGCCTTCGCGTACCGTATCAATGGGTTTGAAATGCCGGATACGCCTTTGTATCTGGAGTTGACCCTGCCCTCCGGTAAATTATGGAGCAGAGGGGAGCCTGACGCCGCCAACGTGATCAAGGGTTCCGCCAAGGATTGGGCTTTGGTATCGGTCCGCCGGAGGAACTGGATGGATACGGGGCTTACGGTAACAGGCGATGAGGCCCGGCGTTACGCCTCCATTGTGCAGACCTACGCAGGCGCGGCGGATGCCGCCCCGGCTCCCTCGTCATTGCGGGATTGATCCGCAATCCCCTAAAGGAGGAATATCTATGGAAAAACTAACCATTGAAGACAAGCTGGGACGCAACAGGTTTAAGACCGATGAACAAAACAGCCATATACAAGTGGACAAAGAGCATATGGATCCGGAGGAAATGGAGCGCGTGTGTCTGGTTTGCCCTGCGGGATTATATAAAATAGGGGATGACGGAAAGCTGCAATTTGATCATCTGGGTTGCCTGGAATGCGGTACCTGCCGGGTTTTGAGCGGCGGGCGGGTAATCAAGGACTGGAATTATCCCGCCGGCGGTTTTGGAATCTCTTTTCGGGAAGGATAATTGAAAATATTTAGACAACAAGCTATAATCATCCATATATTGTAAGCTTACTTTAAGAGGGTTTAAATAGAGGGGGCGGCTTTGTGGATTACAATGGCATGGCAGTCTTAGCTGCATGGAAAAAGTTCGTAAACAAAGGTATTCTTGAAGCGACGCACGTCCGCCCCGAAATTGCGAGATCCTGGATTCGTTGCCGGGTGTATGGCATTGACCCTTGGTCAGTCAACTTTGATAAAATGAATGAGGAGGAGTTAAGCCTCCGCCGTGCCAAATACAATAGGCTGATTGAGGCCGCCTGGGTTGTGCTTCAATATCTGGCCACTCTGTTTAACTGCAACTCCAGCTTAAGCGATATGGACGGCTTCGTGTTCGAATTAGTGACTACCTTGACCGTTTATTCCCGTACATTGGGTACCTTCGTGCTGGAAAATCTGGCGGGAACAGGCAATCTCCCCCTGGCGATGTGTGAAAAAAAGCCCATTCGGGTGGATGGCTTTGAGCATTATCGTGCCGTTTCTCAAAATTATTCCGGTGTAAGCGTACCCTTAAATATACCTAATCCTAAAATGGGCGCGATTTTGAATATCAACGATCCCTTTATGTCCCTGCCGGACGAGACCCTGGACATTGCCATAGCCGCAGGCAAGCTGATCGAAAAGCTCTGCGGCCCAAGGCAGCAGGTTTTTACCTATCTTTCTTCAGCCTCTTTTTTTGATGAAATTATTAAAGTAAAAAACCGGCCTGTTGTCGTGGTGGATCAGGATGGTATGATTTTGACCGCCAATGACGCCGGACGGCAAATTGTGACGGAGTACGATAACTATCCATATTCAGGCCAGTCCCTTGGTGAATATCTCAAGGACAGGAAGGATCTCTCCTTTCTTCTTAACGAAGCCTATCCCGCAGGAGACGGGCGCGCTATTGCCTTCAAAAGCACAAAGGGCAGAAAGGCTTTGAAGCTGTCCCTGCTGCGCAGCCGTTCGATTCGCCTGCAGAACGGCATGGTCCACATCATTCTGATATTTGAGAATCTAAACGCCAAGTCAGAGGAAGACGCATTCGATTTTGTCGGCCGCAAGGCTGACGCGGAGGTCGATTACATAGGCATCAGCGCCGCCTGGAAAGAGGTGGACAATCTTGTCCATAAGATTGCAGGCCACAAATCTAATGTGCTGCTTTTGGGCGCGACCGGAACTGGAAAAGAAGTTGTTGCCCGTGCAATTCACCGGTTAAGCGGGCGGAAAGGGGAATTTGTCGCCATTAACTGCGGCGCTATTCCCAGAGAGCTTCTATCCAGCGAGCTGTTCGGTTACGAAGGCGGCGCTTTTACCGGGGCCCATGTATCGGGAGCAGCCGGTAAATTCGAGTACGCAAACGGAGGCACGCTTTTTCTGGATGAGATTGGCGAGATGCCCGTCGATATGCAGGTAGCTCTGCTCAGAGTGCTCCAGGAGCAGGCCGTCACCCGGATCGGTTCTAATAAGCAGAAGAGCTTTGATGTGCGCATCATCGCCGCCACCAATCAGGATATTGAGCAGCTTGTACGGGAGAAGAGATTTCGAGCTGACTTGCGTTATCGTTTAAGCGTTATTGAGATTCAATTGCCGCTGCTGCGGGACCGTAAAGAGGACATACCGCTTTTGGCCCAGCATTTTAACGAGGAGTTATGCACGGCCCTCTGTATCCCGTACATGCCGCTCTCCAAAGCCGTAGAGCAGTTTTTGGTTCAACACGATTGGCCCGGAAATGTTCGTGAGCTAAAAAACGTAATGGAGAAGACTCTCATTTTGGCTAACGGCAAGGAGATAACCACGGAGGATTTCCCCGCGTACTTGCAGGAATTACCCCCAAAAAAGGATTCTCGCGCCAACTATGAAAATGACGGAGAACACCGGACTTCCGACTTGTCCGCCGCCGGTCCTGGTTTTCTTCCGAAGAAAAGCACAGAGCCGCTTACCGGACGGCAGCGCAAGGAGTTAAGAGAGAAGGAACAGATTTTTACGCTTATCGAAAAGAACCAAGGTAATCTTTCGCGAGTGGCGAAGGAAATGAATATTTCGCGCAATACCCTATACCGGAAAATACATAATTACAGAATCAAAATCAAGGTATCTGCGCAACAGGAAGAGAAGTAGAAAGGAAAGTGATTCTGCATGCGTATTTTGGTATGCTACAAAATAGTACCGGAAGAGCAAGATATTATCGTAAACAAGGACAAAACGCTCTCCTTTGAACGGGCGGAGCTTAAGCTGGGACAATATGACCTGAACGCGGTAGAGGCAGGCGCGCAGCTGTCGGAGTCTCTGGGCGGCGCGTTGGCTTCCCTTACAGTGGGAGGAGATGAGGCGCGCAACTCCAAAATGCAGAAGAGCATCCTCTCCCGAGGGCCCCAGCATAACTACGCTTTCTCTGACCCCTCGCTGATTGGGGCCGACAGCAATACCACCGCCAGAACACTGGCTCTGATGATCCAAAAAATCGGTGAGTGGGATTTGATTCTGTGCGGCGAAGGCTCCAGCGACCTGTATTCTCAGCAGGTAGGCATACAGCTGGGCGAGCTGCTGGGCGTTCCCGCGCTTAACGCGGTCAGCGCCATCACTCCGGATGGGGATAAGCTAATAGTGGAGCGCACCCTTGAGGATGAAGTGGAAATATTGTCAGTTCCGTTGCCGGCTGTTTTATCCGTCACGGCGGACATCAATGTCACCCGGGTTCCCAGCATGCGGGATATCCTGGGCGCAGGGAAAAAGCCGTCTACCATATGGAGCGGCGATGATTTGTCTGTCCCCCATAACAGGGCTGCCGAAACCATCAGCGTACTAGCGCCCGCGCAGACAGAACGCAAATGTATCTTGGTGGAGGGCGACAGTGATGGCGATATTGAAGCCTTCCTTCGTCTGATACGTCCCGAAATCAGTTAAGGAACTGTCTGCAAATAACTTGAACATTTAGCTTGTCTTTTTGCCGCCTGTCTGCGTCAGCAAAGTCCTTGCGCAGCGCTGCTGCGCGGCGGTCTTCGCTTCCTTGACAGACGACAAAAATTCTGCGCTATCTGCTCAAGTTATTTATGGCCAGTTCCTAAGGAACCGGAGGAGGAATAGAATATGAAGCTGGACAAAGTTTTGGTGTTTTCTGAGGTTGTTTCCGCGCTGCCTGCGCTCTGTTCCGGCGCCAACAGCCTGGCGGAGCAGAGTATTGCCGTGGTTTTGGGAAGCGAGGAGGATGCGCGAGGGGTGGCGCAATACGCCGCGCAGGTAATCTGGGCAGGTCCCCGGGCAGAGAATAGTATGGCTGAGGACTATGTAACCTCTTTGGCCGAGCTGATAAGAGCTCAATCACCTGATCTGGTGCTGATACATTCTACCAGACGGGGCAAATGCATCGCCGGTCGGCTGGGCGTCCGCCTAAAAACCTGCGTGTGCAGTGACGTCGGAGCCTTCGAGGTGGCCGACGCCCACAGCGTGAGATTTACCCGGATGGTCTATGGAGGCGCTGCTTTCGCGGAAATACGAAGCATCACCGACTGCCCTATTGCCCTGGTGGGCGGCGGAGTTTTTGAGGCTCAGCCCCTTTCCAAGGCGGGAGAGGTTTCCGAGTTGCCGCTTTCCCCTGTTTCCAACGGAGTTGTACGTACCTGCTTGAAAAAGAAGCAGGAACCGGGGGTGGATCTGGGCGTAGCAAAGCGTGTTGTCAGCGTTGGCCGCGGTGTTGGCTCTCAGGATAACATTAGTATTATAGAGGCTTTGGCAAAAACGACAGGCGGCGAGCTGGCCTGCTCCCGTCCGGTGGCCGAGGGCGAGCATTGGATGCCGAAAAATCGTTATGTGGGCGTATCCGGCGCGGTCATTAAGCCCGATGTATATATAGCCTGCGGTATATCCGGACAGGTGCAGCATATGGTGGGGGTAAACGACGCCAGGGTAATTATTGCCATCAACAAGGATAAAAGCGCCCCTATCTTCAAGAATTGTGATTATGGGATAGTAGGCGACTTAAATAAGATAGTTCCGGCTCTTACCGCGCGGCTGTAGGAGTAAAGCAATATGACACAGTATAAAGAGATGAGCTGGAGGCATGCCCTGGGTCTGGCCGCTCCTCATACATGGGCAGCCTCTGTCCTGCCGGCGTTTTTGGGCGCTGTTCTCAGCTTTGTCTTGAAGGGGAAATGGGATACGGTTTTCTTCGGTTGCTTGCTTCTTATCTGCGTACTGATGCAGTCAGCCGTAAACACCTTTAACGACTACTGCGATTTTATCAAGGAAACCGATACGGTTGAAAACTGCAGCGATCCCGCTGATGCTGTCTTAATTTATAACCTTCTTGATCCTGGAAAGGTGCTTTTGCTGGGTTTCGGTTTTTTGATGGCTGCTGGGCTGCTGGGCGCGTGGGTGACGATACGGGCGGGGCTTGTTCTGCTGGTGATCGGAGCTTTCGGCGGGCTTATTGTCTTGCTTTATTCCTTCGGCCGCCCGCCGATCTCCTATCTTCCCCTGGGTGAGCTGATGTCCGGCTTTGTGATGGGCGGGTTGATTCCTCTTGCTGTCTATTCGGCCATCTGCGGAGAAACCGATTTTACGGTTATTTTGTATGCTCTGCCTATAATGATCGGTATAGCGCTCATTATGTACACCAACAATACAAGCGACATTGAGCGGGATATTATAGCCGGCAGAAAAACACTGCCTATGCTGTTGGGGCGAAGCCGCGCCCGTATACTCTATGGAATAGCCTTAACGGTATGGATCCTGTGTATCGGCTGCATTGTACTGGGATGGTTTTCAGGAAGCGCTGCCCTGTTGCTGCTATTTCTTCCTTGCGCGTTTTTTGCTGTGGTGAAACAGCTGAGGTATCCTCTTACTCCAGGGACAAGGGGAGGGGCCATGTCGGGTATTCTCCGGCTCAACCTTCTTTTGGGGGTGGGATATATGGCCATGATCCTTCTGCATGGTTTCCGCTTTCTATCCGGGAGGCAGATATGAGCATAGAGCAAGCTGTCTACAATATTTTTCAAAGAATATCGGGAGGGTATGACCGTGCTAACATGCGGATCAGTCTGGGTCAGCATTTGCGATGGAAGCGGGCTGCGGTGCGCGTAACCGCGGATAGTGTGCCGCGCGGAGGGAAGGTTCTGGATATTTGCTGCGGAACGGGGGATATCAGCGCGCTTCTTTTACAGGAGCGGGATGACTTAAGGGTGGTGGGAGTTGATTTTTCGCCAAACATGCTGGACGAAGCAAAGAGCCGCCTGGGAGGCGAAGACCGTCTTAGCTTGCTGCAAGGAGACGCCATGGAGCTTCCTTTCGAGGACGGAAGCTTTGACGGGTGCGTCATCTCCTTTGGGCTGCGCAATACGGCGAATTATGAGCGTGTTTTAATAGAAATGGCGCGGGTGGTACGTACGGACGGAGTTATATGCTGTATAGATTCCTTTTATCCGGCTGGATGGCTTGTTAGGCCATTTTATCATTTGTATTTTTCTCTTCTGATGCCGTTTTTTGGCGGGGGGTTGCGGCAGTGGAAGGAGTATCTTTGGCTTTCACGGAGCACTCGGTCTTTTATCACGCCGGACGGCTTGCGGGTAATGATGGGGGAAGCGGGCATCAGACCGGTTAAGAGGATATCGTTTCTTATGGGCGCGTGTGTCTGTCAGACAGGATATAAAACTGTAGAAAAAACAGGAGCGTGAGAGCATGGACATTTGGATGCGGATTCCGGGTATGGATGCCGAAATGGAGCGGGTGGAAGCTATTATACGAGAATATTACCGTGATTTTTTAGGCAGGGAGCCTATTTCAACCATAATGGAGACGGTGCTTACTCAAAAGGGCAAACGTATCCGGCCTGCTCTTGTTCTGCTCAGCGCCAGATTGGATAACAAAGCTTCATACAATTCCAAGCAGCTTTGCCGTTTGGCCGCCATTGTGGAGATGGCTCACGCCGCCTCGCTTATACACGACGACATTGTTGACGATTCTCCATTACGCCGGGGAAAGCCTACGGTCCAAGCCAGGTTCGGCAAGGATATGGCTGTTTACGCGGGAGATTTTATTCTGAGCAGGATTCTTTGCGAGCTTATGGGGGCGGAGATGATACGCTCGGGTAAAATCATCGCGAAATGCATGTCCGAAATGTGCTGCGGAGAACTGGCACAGTATGAGGCGCAGTTCGATACCGAAGCCACTGAGGAAAACTATTTCGCCAGTATTATTGGCAAGACGGGGGCCTTGTTCTCCGTCTGCTGCGAGGTTGGCGCTCTGGAATCCGGCTGTGCTCCGGAAACGGCGCGGCTGATGCGTCGGTTTGGCCGTGATTTAGGCATACTGTTTCAGCTGAGGGACGACCTGCTGGATTATACTTCAAGCGCCCGGCAGGAGGGCAAGCCTGTGCACAGCGATTTTAAGCGCGGTATTTACACATTGCCTGTTCTGTATAGCTTTCGGGATCCTAAAGCGGGAAGGGAACTGAAGGAGCTGGCCCTGCGGGTGCGGGGAGGAGACCGGGATGGCGCTCTCTGCCGCAGAATGGAGGAACTGGTGGAAAAATCCGGCGGTATCATGTACACAGAACAAATCATGGACGAATATGCGGCAAGGGCGCGAAGCATGCTCCGTTCGCTGCCTGATTCACAGGCTTCAAAGAGTCTGAACACCCTGGTGTGTTTTCTTCTGCCCAGCCGGGAGGCGTTGGAGTCGGTCCCGGTTTAAGGCGATATTATAATGAGGGCCAATAGTATAAAATATTATTGGTCCTTTTTTATTGAAAATACTAATTGAATTGCTTAACCTTGACTTTGGGCAGAGGTGATTTTATGATTAATAGTAGGTTTATAAAGACCTGTCGGCACCACCGGCGCTCTGCCGCTGGCCGCTGCGTGCCGGAAAGAATTGCGGCGGAGCTTAAGAATAGAGAGGGATAAGATATGAAAAAATTATTATTTCTAGTGGCAATGACGGCGTTTTTAACGACTGTTCCAACTTACGCGCAGACTATTGAGCCGAAGGAAACATTTGTGAATTATGAAGGTACATATTTTTATGACATGGCTTATAACGGGGAAAGGTATGTAGCGGTTGGCAGCAAAGCCTTGCTGGCAACCTCAACAGATTTGGAAAACTGGCAGCCGGTAAAAGGGATCGTCGATATAAGCGAAACCATTGCCGAGGTGAAATGGAACGGCAGCGAGTTTATTGCCTATACGTACGATCCTCATCAGATAGTGTACACGCAAATATATGAATATGACATTCATGGGGAAAAGTACGCGTTGGACGCTATAGAATCGCTGCATGTGCTGCGCTCAAAGGATGGTCTTACTTGGGTAAAGGCTGATGAAGACGCGGCGCTATATGTTGAGACGGACACAAAAATAGCGGAAACGGATGCGGGCGACATGAAATACGGCTTTAGACAATATGACCAAGAATCCCCTGATATGTTTTTCCGCGAGAAAGGCTCGGAGGAATGGGTACGGGTTGAGAATGATTTTGAGAATCTGTTGGATTATTTATATTTTCAAGGTAAGCATTATGTTTATACAAGGACGCCATTTTGTGTGAATATATCTGAAGATTTGAAGCATTGGGAATCCCGGATGGTTGAGGTGGAAAACTCGGATTTTTGGATAACAGATGATAAAGGGAACACTTGCATCTCCACTTATGATGAGGTGAGGCTTCTGGTATCGGGCGATTCGGTCAGCATTATTTGCGGCAGCTATGATAATTATTTAGTCGCGACCTCCAGAGACGGAGTCCGCTTTAAGGATACGGGTAACAGGATCAAGTGGGATGCTTTTAAAGACTGCGAGTATTTCAGCTTTATCAATAAAAATAATGAAAAAATTATTGTAGGCTTGTCACCATATAAAATAATGTTCTCAAAGAATTACATGCCCTTCCAAGAAGTCTCCGTTAATGAAGACAGGCTTTATCAAATTCAAAAAGTAAACTCTTTCCCCGCCATCTCCGTAGGCGATTTTTGGAACGGCAGGGAATATATGACCCTTGACAGCCTGGATAGCGGGTTTTATTCAATATCAAAAGACAATTTGGAATGGGAGCGGGTGAGCGTCAGCGAAAAAGCACTGAAAAGCCTCTGGGACAAAGGCTTTTCCTCTACTCCTGTTTACTACCCGATAGGGCTTAAAGCCGCGGATGATAAATACATATACTTTAATAACGGGCATAGCGCAAGAGGCATGAGTGAAACCGACTTCTTCAAAACGTGGCTGCTGCTGGACAGGAATTTTAATCTGGTTGCATTCCATAGGTTTGACAGGAGCATAGCGGATATTGCCTACGAAGATGGAAAATATATTGTCTGGCTGATTGATGATGACGGAAAAACCACCGCATACTATTCAAGCGATGGTGAAGCCTGGTTGGAAGGCGGACATGAAGATATATCGGATAATTACTCGACAATATACGTTATTCACGGACTATACACCTACATCGATACTAGTTCGGGAAATGTATCTTTCTCAAATAACAAAAAAAATTGGCTGGAAATTAAAGGCGTAAAGGTTTACGACAGAGAATATAAATTTAAAATGAAAACTGAGTACGAAGACTATGTAATGGCGCGGACTGTATACGCAATTGGCGACGACCTCTACATAAGAGGCAGGGATTATGTTTATATCTACAGCGTGAGCTCGATCAAAAAGGCGATTGAGGCCGGTTCTGCCAATCTTAGTTGACTGCCGGTTACTAAAGAGCTCTATGAATTGGGGCTGAATATGACCACAGCTTTTACTATTTTTATCAAAACGGCGATTCGTCAGCAAGGCATACCTTTTGACCTCAGCTTAGACCCGTTTTATAGCGAAAGAAACATGAAAATCCTCAGAGAATCCATTCGTGACGCTGACATGGGTAAGCTGACAGAACACGAATTGATTGAGGATTAGCCTATGCGAAAGCTTTGGACTGACCGGGCATGGGACGAAGGCGGCAGGTTTAAAAGACTTGCCGTTCTTTTTCTTTTTATTATTAATTCTTGTAATAAATCAAAAAAACTGATATAATTAATCCAGTGGACAAACTAAATATAAAGGACATAATCTTATGAAAACAATTAATCAACAAACAATCAAATCTAACCATCTCAAGCTGGTGTATTCTCTTATAAGCAAGCACGGATTTATTTCGCGCGCCAAAATAGCCGGCATTACAAAGTTAAGCAAAACAACGATATCAGCTCTTACCGACGAGCTTATAAATACAGGTTATATAGTCGACACGGGTACTGATGACAGGACAGCTCTAGGCCGGAAGCCAAATCTGCTGGCGTTGAACAGTTCTGAAAATTTTGTAGCTGTCATAGCTTGGTATAGAAACAGCCTAGTATCGGCGCTGGTGGATACGGCGGGAGAAATCCGCTATCAGCAAGAAACCAGCCTGTCTGAAGAAGATAATGTAGCTTGTATTGCCGACGCTGTTCATAACAGCTTGGTTCCTGCCGCAGGCTCAGGCAGGATTCTGGGTGTCTGCATTGTAGTTCCGGCCATGGTTGACAATGAAAACAAACAGATATTATCTACAGTTCTGCGGTTACGTGATGGAGACACGGTAATAGACCGTATCCGAAAGGCGGTTCCGGATTATCCTTTGGCAATTTTAAACGATACCGCGTGCTATGCCTATGCGGAATGTGTTTACAGTAACATTAAAAAAGAAGAAGTAGCTTTCATCAATTTAAGCAAAGGAGTCGGCGCCGTTCTAATTAGTAAAGGAGTCTTTTTAAGAGGTGCAAACGGAATGATGACCCAATTTGGACATTATTCTGTAGATCGCAACGGCCGGCAATGTGTTTGCGGAAACAAAGGATGTCTTGAATGTCTGGTCGGCGAAAACTGGCTTGAGCTGCCTGCCGGAAATAAAATCCTCTTTAATGATTTGAGGCGTCTTACCGATGAAGGTAATTCTCAAGCGATTTCCTTACTTGAACGCTTGGCGGAGGATATGGCCTTTGGATTAAGCAACTTAATATCCCTGTTTAACCCGAAGCTTATTGTCATAGGAGGTACAGGTATTATTCTGGGAGAGAGATACCTCAGCTTGGTAAAGGAAAAGCTGCAAACAGTGGGATTTCCTCAGTTTGTAAAAAATGTCCGGGTACGCTTCGCAAGCATAGATGAGCAGGCTGAATTAAAGGGGGCCGCTAGATACTATCTGGAACAGCATTTTACTTTTGATGGAAACACAAAAGATAAATTGTTTTTAGGCTAAGAGTTATAAGAATAAGTAACCTTGTAGAGGAGGTCATGTTTCATGCGGTTAGGCATAATACTTGCAATGGAAGAAAGAATACGTGAGCGTATTCTGGATATAAAGGCGATGGGGTTCGATAACATCCAGCTTTCTTTCTGGTCGCCTTCCTATTACACCGAAAAATGGCTGGAGGTTGTGCGGGAGGCCATTGAAGCGGCGTCAATAGAAGTAACACATTTTTGGGCTGGATTCGACCCGCCTGTAGCCTGGAACTTTTATGACGGTCCTATCAGTGTTGGTCTTGTGCCTGAGGCTTACCGGGACAGGCGTATCGGACAGGTATTGGAAGGGGCGCGTTTCGCGAAGCGGCTTGGGGTAAGGTATGTTGCGACACACTTGGGCTTCTTGCCGGAAAATCCAAATGATCCGCTTTATACCGGTACTATAGTGGCTGTAGACCTAATAGCGAAGCAGCTAAAGAAGGAAGGTCAAATATTACTATTTGAAACCGGGCAGGAAACTCCTACCACTCTGCTGAGGATGTTCCATGATTTAGAAAGAAGAGGAACGACAAATGTAGGACTTAATTTTGATCCGGCTAATTTCTTGCATTATGGTAAGGCCAATCCGGTTGATGCCGCCGAAATGCTGGGTCCATATATTATGGGTGTACACGCCAAGGATGCCCTTTATCCTTGTGACGGATTTCATCTTGGAAAAGAAACCGATATCGGCGCGGGTAAGGTGGAATTTCCGCGTTTCATCGCAATGCTCAAAAAAGTAGGGTATGACGGATTTATTACTATTGAGCGCGAATTGGAATGTGACCCGCCAATGATGGAAAATCCTGTAGCGCAAGTGATCCAAAACGCCAGAGAATTTTTGCTGCCGTTATTACAGCAATAATTCAAAGGGCTTAAAATATTAATTATAAGAAGGAGGTACGCAATGAAAATGAAACAGATAGCAGCCTTATTTCTAGCGCTCATGTTAGCGCTAAGTATGGCGGCATGCACTTCATCCCAGCCCTCATCAAGTACAGCTTCCGCGGAGCCAACAGCGGCGCCGGCCGCCAGTCAGGCCGCACAGGAGAGCAACAAGGCCGAAGAGGTAGATGTATCCACATTAGAAGCATGGGGCGCCCACATTAAATCTCTGTACGAAGGGCAGGAGATCAACTTACTGGTGGGTTCTCATCCTTCAATTGACGCTATGTTAAAATACTATAGCGAATTTGAGACTCTTACCGGCATCAAGGTAAATTTCCGGATCATTACCGACGGCACTCTTAAAAATACCGCGCTTATCGAAGGCTCCGGTAAGGCCGGCAACTACGACATATTTGCGGTAGATGCCGCCAGTATTCCTGAATTTTACGGCAAACAGATCATTATACCAATTGACGACTATATTAGCGACCCGATAAAAACTCCTGAATGGTTTGACTATGATGATATTCTGCCGGCATATTCAAAAGGTATCGCCACCTCCCAGGGAGTAACCGTTGGCATACCGATCGCCGGTGAAACCAGGTACCTGGGTTATCGCACAGACCTGTTTGAAAAATATGATAAGCAGCCGCCTAAAACTATGGATGAATTTTTAGAGCTTGCGCAATTTTTCAACGGTTTGGAGCCCGGACTTTACGGCGTATCAATGCGCGCCGCTTCAGGCCGCCAATGCGGCTCCGGCTTCATGTCTGTCGCTTACGCCTTTACTGATTCCGCCCTTGTCAATCCGCAGACCTTTGAACCGGAATTTAACTCTTCCGACACGGTTGAAGCGGTAAACTTTTTTGTAGAGCTGTTGAAAAACGCTCCGCCGGATGTCACTACTTACTCTCATGAGGAAGCCCTGTCCGCCTTTATTCAAGGCAACGCGGCCATGTGGCTTGACGCTACCGCCCTTACGGGCCGGATAATAGACCCTTCTACCAGTACCATAGCCGATAAGGTAGACTTTGTTCCCACTCCTGACGGCCCGAAGGGCCAAAGCGCGGCTTTGGCCGGTTGGAATTTCACTATCCCCGCCGATTCCAAAAAGGCGGACGCGGCTTGGGCATTTATCGTTTACATGACCTCCCGGCCTTTAGCTAAGACTTATATGGAGAATGGAGGCATCCCATGCCGCACATCGGTTTATACGGATGCTGAGCTGGCTGCGGCCAACTTTACTTATCCAAAGCAGCTTGAGGCTCTTGACCACGCTTTGGCGCTTATAGACAGAGGAGTTAAGTATAACCCTGACTTTACCTACACCAATGACATGATGGCGTTTGCCGGAACCTACATATCAAAGGCTATGATAGAAGAGCTCTCAGTAGAAGAAGCTTGCAACCAGGCCCAAAAGGAAATGGAAGAGTTCATCGCTGATAAGTAATCTATAAACCGTATATCGTAAGCCGTACTAAGGCAGTGCTTGGAAACAAACTACTATTAGTGCGGCTTTTAAGGTTTTTAAAGGGGATCGTTATTCTATGAACATACGAAGCAAGGGTGTGCCTGCAAGGGGAAAGGCCCATCTTCCGTTTGTGGCGCCAACTATGATCATTATGATTTTGCTTATCGGATTGCCCATAGTTTCGGTAGTGCTTATGAGCTTCACTAACTATGAGCTTGCCATGCCTCCGGATAGCTTGAGGTGGATTGGGCTGCGCAATTACACAAAGCTTCTATTTGGTCAGAACAAGCTGTTATACTATTCTCTGGGTATTAGCATCGGTATGATGATAATAGCCACGGCGTTTCAGATGGTGATAGGTTTTATTTCAGCCTCATTGTTAAATCAGGATATAAAATTCAAAGCCCTGGTTATAGCTTGTTTAATCGTTCCTATTGCCATTACCCCAAGTATTGCCTCTCAGGTGTGGAAGTTAATGCTTAACTCCGAGTTCGGTGTAGTAAATTATTTTTTGAAAAAGCTTTTTGGATTTAGTGTAGTTTGGCTTGATAAGGACAACGCGCTTCTTTCAATTCTTCTCGTTAATATTTGGCTAATGACGCCTTATGTAACGCTTATTTTATATGCCGGGCTTCGCAGCCTTCCTCAGGAGCCTTTCGAATCTGCTATGATTGACGGGGCTTCATCAGCCCAGACGTTGGTCCATATTACTCTGCCCATGCTTAAACCGTTAATTCTGATCACTCTATTGTTCCGCAGTATAGATATGTTGAAAATGTTTGACATTCCTTATGTACTGACTCAAGGAGGCCCGGGCAATATCAGTGAATTCATTGGCTTACACATCTACCGCACCGGCTTTGGAGTAACTACTCTGGTGGGTCAGGCCTCCGCGATTTCGGTGCTGCTT
>Ga0153921_1000808_pt1 | contig 15247 bp, 10 predicted proteins | sample TSNJ005MetaG_FD_104691 | JGI IMG/M metagenome (GOLD analysis project Ga0153921, IMG submission 104691) | Attine ant fungus gardens microbial communities from New Jersey, USA - TSNJ005 MetaG | ecosystem: Host-associated > Fungi > Mycelium > Unclassified | place: USA: New Jersey, Brendon T. Byrne... | reverse complement strand
GCGAGATTGATAAAGGTCTGGACTCCCGCCAGGCGTTGGCCGCTTAAAAAGGCAATCTGGGAATACTGGCCGCCGATAAAATTCGCGGTGCCGCCGATGAAAATCTGTGGGATCGCTGAAAATATAACAATAAGTGCCGCCGCTAAATAAGCGAGATTAACCGAACGCCCGGTAAATCCGATCGCAATTCCGGTCAACGTCATAATTCCTACGCCAATAATCTGACCGACTGCCATCGAAAGTAAGTCTACCCGGCTTAGCTTGCTGTGAACTGCGCTGCTTTCTGTAGTATTCTTTTTCATACATAAGCTCCTTTCATACGTTTCAATGCTTCCATCATAATGCTTCTGGGACAGCCTGCATTAAAGCGGATATGCCTCTCTCCACCCGGTCCAAACCACGTTCCCGGAACGCAGATTACCCCTGATTTCAGAATCACCTTCTGCAAAAGTTCCTCGTCCGAAATCCCCGTATCTGTAAAATCCAGCCAGATCAGATATGTTCCTTCCGGCTTTACGAACTTCACCCCCGGCATGTGCTCTTTGATGTACGCAGCGGCGGCAGCAAAATTATCTTCGATGTAAGACAGCAGACTCTTCGTCCATTTGGCCCCCTGTTCCGTATAGCAATGGATAACGCTTTCAATCCCGAAGGTATTCTTCACATCAAGTGAAAGAGCGATCACCATCTCATCGAATGCCTGCCTGATGTCCCGATTTGGAATGATCGATATTGCGGTTTTCAATCCGGCAACATTGAAGGTCTTTCCTGGTGAAGTGAGCATGATCACATATTCCTGATATTCCGGTTTCAACGAAAGCAGCGGATAATGCTTATTGCCGCCGAATACAAGATCAGAATGAATCTCATCAGTCACCAGCAGCACCTGGTGGCGGGCACAAATGTCTGCAATTTGCATCAATTCTTCTTTTTTCCAGACTCGGCCGACCGGATTATGAGGACTGCATAGAATCATCATCTTATTCTGCGGCTCCGCCGCCATCTGCTCCAGCTCTTCAAAATTGATTGAATAATAGTTATCCTCATTGATCAGGCCATTGTTTACCACCGTTCGGCCGCAGCGCTTAATAATCGAGAAAAACGGATCATAGACCGGCTGCTGAATAATAACGCCGTCCCCTTCTTCGGTAAATGCCCGGATTGCCACATTGATCCCTGCCACCACCGTCGGGATCACGCTGATCCATGCCGCATCCACTTCAAATCCATGCTGCTCCCTCTGCCAAAAGCATACTGCGTTCATAAAACTTGCCATCGGTGCACAATACCCGAAGATCTCCTTCTCACACCGTTCCTTCAGCGCTTCAACAAGATTCGGCGGGCAGGCAAAATCCATATCTGCCAGCCACATTGGAATGATATCCTCCGGAACCGGTACATGCAGATAGGTTTCCACCACCTTAGAGTGCCACTTGATGTCATTCGTACTTTTTCGGTCAATAATGCGGTCAAAATTATAGTCCATTACAACCCCCTCCTTTATTTTAGTTACTAAAATACTTTGTGTTTTAAAAGACAGCGTGATGCTGTCTTCCTAAGTTAATCCTTCATATGATCCGTGAATTCTTTAAACTGTTTATCAAAGCGGTATATTACGTCCAACTCTTCCATTGAAAAATCAGTAAATAATTGGAAGGCCTTTGCATAACTCACATTGTCATACTCTAAATGTCTGTAATACAATTCTTTGCCCTTTTCCGTAAGCTTCACAGAATACTGCCGTTTGTCACAGGCATCCTGAATCCGGATGATAAACCCCTTCTTCTCCAGCTTCGCCAGATATTGCGATACCGCCCCATTCGTTATCTTAAGCCGTTCGGAAAGTGTGCTGATGTTATCAAGGCCGTCAGGCCTGATCTCCATCACGATGTGTACTTCTCGCATATATAGCATTTCACCGGGATAATATTCCCTGGGCAACGAAAGATACTTGTGATAGATTTCCGTCGTCTGTCTCCTGATCGCCAATATCTCAAATAATAACTCTTTTCTGTCCATTCTCTTCACCATTATCTCATTTTTTTATAAAACTTTGTGTTCAGTCTATCACTTACGTTATTTTATAGCAAATATATTTTAGCTGCTAAATTAATTATAGCAGAATTGAAATGAATAAGTCAATACTTTTGTATGCTTTTGTTATTATTCTGTCTGTATACACTGGGCGAGCATCCCATTATCTTTTTAAACATCACACTAAAATACTGCGAATTGGGATAGCCTACACGCTCGGCAACCTCATAAGTGCACAATTCTGTAGTATTAAGCAGCTCGCAGGCTCTTTCAATCCTGATACGAATCACATAGTTTTTAAAGTTTTCGCCACTGTAGCGCTTGAACAGTCCGCTGATATAGGCTGGAGTCAGATGCATATACTGGCTAATACTGAGCAGAGACAGCTCCGGTTCTCCATAATGTTCTAACACATATTCACGGATTTTTCTGATGGACTGATTCTGGGACAATTCTTCATAGTGGCTGACCAGACTGTCATCTCTGCTGCCTTCCACAGCAAATACAGCATCATTGAATCCCCCTTCAAAGTCTTTGGCCGACCGGCACGGTCTCCCGACACCAGCCTGAACCAATATACTGGTTTTCTCCTGTACCGCTATCAGCAACTGCTGCAGCCAATCGTCACAGGAATGCTCATCATCCTGCGCGTTTTCCGGCACTGGGAGAATCGCTGCGAAATACCCCTGATGGCGGATAAAGAAGCACTCCGGTTCCGCCAAACCTTGAAAGCCAGCCAGCAGCCGTTCCGCCCTGGTTGCCTGATCCGCTGGCGGAAGCTGTCGTTTATTGTCGATCGTCCTGATGGCCGCTACAAGATAAGACCGCTCTGTCAGATGTAATCCTAATTGCCGGGCATTGTCCTCCAGAGTTTCCGGCGGCGTATCGGAGGACAACAGCTCCGCTGCCATTTTCTGCCTTAACATCATTTTCCCCCAGCCAGACAATCCCGCCATCTGCTTCGATGCCGTCAATTCCTGCTCGGCTTTTGCAACGGCTTCCAGAATCACTTCATCTGGATCAATCTTTAAAATATAATCCACAACATCCAGCTTCAGCGCCTGCCTGATATACGCAAAATCATCGTATCCGGTCAAAAAGATAATCCGGCAGTGCTCCAGCACCTCTTTCAACTTCCCGGCCAGATCCAGGCCATTCATATATGGCATCTCGATATCCGAGAGGATAATCTGGGGACAATATTTAAGTGCTAATTCATAAGCCTCTTTTCCATCCGATGCGACGGCAACAATCTCATGCCCGTGCTCCGCCCAGGGAATCCGCCGGATCAGACCATCCCGAATCACCTGATCGTCATCTGCTATCAATATCTTCATATTGTCCTCCAATCCATCCTTTAAAGCAAAAATGGCAGACGCATGATTATCTGTGTCCACTCTCCATAAACACTCTCCACTACAACACCATAATGCTTCCCATACCGCAAAATAATCCGCCGATGTACACTTGCCAGACCAAACGAGCGGAACTTATCATTTGATTCGATCTGAGTTGCTGCCTCCGCTGTTCCCACTTCCTCAAGCTGTGATTGCAACTGCTGCAATTTCTCCGGCATCATCCCGATTCCATTGTCAAAGACCTTGACAATCAACTCATCGCCTTCCCGCTCGGCTGAGACCAATATGAGACCGTCCTCATCACTCTCCCGCAATCCATGGTAAAGCGAATTTTCTACCAGCGGTTGAACCGTAAATTTAATAATCGAAGCCTGCTCCAGCCCCGGCTCGATGTCAATCTCATATTCAAACTTCTTACTATAACGGATCTTCTGAATCTCCAGATAACTGGACACATGATTCATTTCCTCTTCCAAGGTTATTTTCGTCCGTCCTTTGCTCAGACCGGTATGGAAGAACAAAATCAGCATATCGATCATATGCGTGGCCTTCTCCTGCTCGCCAAAATCTACCAGTGTCCTCACTGAACTTAGGGTATTATATAGAAAATGAGGACTCATCTGCGCCTGGAGAGCCGCCATCTCCTGGATTCGCTTTTCCTTCTCCTTATGCTCAATATCTCTGAGAAGCTGTTTCACCTTCATTAAAAGATGGTCAAGGCCAATCGAAAGCATCTGGAATTCCGTATCAGAGTGAATTGCGAAGTCCACATCCAGATCCCCATGCTCCACCTTCCCGATCTGCTGTACCAGTTCTTTCACCGGCATCGTCACATTCCGTGATATGAGAAATGCGGCAGCAGCGCAGAGGGAACTGATTGCCAACACCACCAAGATCGTACTTCTGCCAATCTGCCCGGTCTGCGCCCAAATATCTTTTTCCAGCATCACAGCAGCCACTACCCAGCCATTGGACAGCCGGACGCTGGCAGCAACCGCCGTGGCTCCCCCGGCAGTATCCAGCTCCAGAAAACCGCTGCTCTGTCCGGCGTGAGCACGGAGCTGATTTCTGCTTTCTGGACTTAGCGCGAAGGTATCACTATAATTATCGGAATACATGATGGTGTCCGAACCGATGATCATCATATAACCGCTGGCACCCAGACCCACATCGTCCATAATCTCCTTAAACATATTCTCCTTGATATTCATTACCAGGACATAAGCAACCTTCGTCTCATCGCTGCCCCGGCGTCGATAAACACTGACAACGTTGCGCGATGGAATTGTAGAAAAGATCTGCTCTTCATGAAGATTCATCCAGGTCAGAGCGTTACTTTTAAGGCTCAAGTCCTCCTGTTCCAGCTGCTTCCACAATTCCTCCTTGCCAGACAAACGATTGTATATCCGGTTTTTTATGCTGTAAAGCTCCACATCATTATTGCGATCATAGAAATAAATGGAATCAACCAGATCAGGATAATTATCGCTGACCAAATGAAACTGTTCCAGCACGTCTTTCATATCATCATAATAAGAAGCCCGTGAATGCTTGCCATAATCCCTCATCATCAGTCGCAGCAAGGCGGGGTTGGACTCCAGCATCTCATATTGAGCTGTTACAATCGCCAATTTATCATTCAGGTAATACCGGAATTTGGAGATAGTGTCGCTTACCAGGGTATAAGTATTATCCTCCAGCAGTTTTGCCGCCGTCCGGTAGGAAATCCCGGCTGTCACTATAGTTGCAAGCAGGGAAAGAAATAGAAAATACAAAAATACTCGTACGGCAAATCTGCTTCTACCTCTTCTCATCTTCATCCCCCTGTCATATCCCCCTGGCCAGAGCCAACACCAACTCTGGCGTTATCAACACGCAATTATTTCGCGTGCTGATCTCACATAACCGCCCAAATGGGTCAATCTCAACCGTGCAGCCTTCCAACTCCGGAATATCATAAGTGTAAAATATTACATCCCGGTATCTGGGCCATAGATCTACAGGAGCCTCTAACTTTGGAAAGATAACGGTCTGTAAAATCACACCCGCCGCATTCTTTAACACCACCTCCGTCTCCGGCGACGGAATGCTGCCCAGATTGTGAATCTGCACATTCAGTCCATGCGGATAAAGACGAAGGTCATTTTCCGATATTCCCAGATCACAGCGCTGCTCATAAGGGATTCCCGCTTCCAGAAGCTCCATCTCGACGATGGTCACCGCGTTGGCGGCAAAGGTCAGTGAAACCTCTTGAAACCGTTCAAACTTGATAATCTTATCATAACAAATATAGGTAATATTGTCACTTCCAGATTCATCCAGACCGACCCGGATACGCCATTTTCCTGGACTCACCTCACATCCGGTCATCTCACACCGGACTTCATTCGTCCCGATATTGCAGATCAGGCATTTTAACCGCTCTGGCTCGGCAGTGGGGAATAAAATTGCGATCTGTTCCTCCTGGCCGCTGTCGGCAAACCGCCATTCCACCCGATTGGTGGGATAAAGGAAACGATTCCTGATATGCGCAATCCCTCCCAGTCGGTCATACTGGATTTGATCGTTATCAAAATACACGCGGTCAATCCAGGGATAGCCCAACGTGTGATAATACTCCCGCACGGAATAATGCCAGTTTAACAGCTCATATCTGGTCTCTATCTCCTTTTTATCAATTACTCCGCCCCTGACTTCATAATGGTTTTCAACATCCACATTGTCAAATATCTTGCAACGCTCTGGCAACATATCATAGTATTCTTTTTTTCCGGAAAACTGGTATGCAGGATATAGGATACCCCTGTCATCGCTGGCGGATTTTTTATAAGCAGGCATCTCCTCGTCATCACAAAACCGCACATAGCTGTACGTCTCACCAGTCTCCGGGTGATAATGGGCGGCAATTGCGTCTGCCAGCTCCAAGAGCAGTTGTTTCAGCCGCGGATTGCCATTAAACCGAAGCAGCATCCAGACCGGAGATATTCCCACCGCCTGCCAGGGCTGCTGACAGCCCCAGGGTTCTTCCAGTGCCATGACACTGCCGCTGAAATAGCAGGATTTAAAATGACGATGGCCTTTATCATTAAAATCAGTAAGCCAATACAGACTTCTGGCCGTCTCCATTGCCCGCTCCAGAAATCTGGGATTCCCTGGTTCTCCGGTCAGGCACTGGCACAGCGAAATCAAGCCTTCCTCTGCGTAGTGAAGCTCGTCCGCCTGAATGGAGCTGAGTCCGTTTGTTATCATGCCTTGACGATAAAAAGCCTCCTGATTTGCTTTCAAAGATGCCAGCACCTTGTCCGGGGCTGCCCCCAGGGCAATCAGACCAGGCCACAGTGAGGTAAAATCCCCATCGTCCGACAGACCACCGCCAAACTCACCATCTGCAATCTGGCGATGGTCAATATACCACTCGACCAGATATTTATAGTGTTTCAAATTCTCAATCTGTCGATAAGCCCAGCCTGGCACTCCCGTCGGCACATCCGGCAGTTTAAAGTTCGGTCGGTAACCATTATCGTTTCCGCTCCGCTGCAATAACAGACGATATTCATATAAATAACACTGCCCTATCTTACACTCCGGGCTGATACGCTGCAGATCCAGGATGTCCGCCTGAAAACGCCGAAACATGGACAGTTCCGGATTGACCGGATATTCCTCCACCAGATGTCCATACAAATCTTTTGTTTGAACCAAGCGGTCTGCCGCATGTTCCGATCTTGCTTCTGCTGCGGTTTTATAGACGCAGGTGATAAACACCTTGGTCCAGTCTACAATCGGGTATTCTGATGCAATCGTCAGATACAGGCACTTGTGCTCGGGCAGAATTCGATCCCTGGTATCAATCCAAAGCTGCAGCATTTGCTCACTGGGTATCCGAAAACAAAAATGAGCCAGATTCCGCTCATACCATAGTGGATCCTTGATCTGCACAGCCATTCCCATCCCGTCTTTGATTTGTTCCGAGAATTCTATGGCAACTCCGTCTAACCCCAGACTGGAATTGAAGTCATAGGGAATAATCACCTGATAAAAAGACTTTCTACCTGCTAGTTGTACTTCATCCCCGCAACTGTCGGAAACAGGAATAACGCTCTCCTTTTTACAGCCAACAAAAAGATTCCGTTCTGATGGCAGATAACGCCCAGTGATAAATGTCTCCAATTCCCGCTCTGCTTCCGACCACGCTCCTGATCCAAGAGTATCCCCAGCAAAGACCAACGAATAGCGTTCGCGCAAACAACCAATGGGTACCTCCCCTGTCGTCACATGAAACAGTGAAATATCCCCCAGTGGCTCCTCCGCTTCCCGGCTGGTAAAGCATAGGATTCCGCCCTTTCGTTCACCTATCTGATGGATGGAACGCTCGCCGCCTGCTTCCCGTAAAAATAAAGTCTGCCCTTCGCCTTCTGGAATCATGATTTCCGCCAGTGTTTCCGGTGTCTTGTCTCTTACATCCCAATCTGTATCCCTAGCTGTTAATTCTCCCCAGGCAGAACCAGATATCTCAATATGATTGTACGGTTCTGATGGCGGGAATAACCGAATCGTGCGACCCGATCTCGTATAGCAATCCCAATCAGGCAACTGGAAATAATCATTTCTCCCCTTTAGACGGGAACGATTGTACACTCCCGGCCAGGTTGTCTCCCTGATTCCGTCACAGGCCTTCCACCACCATCGTTTTAAATCAAACACCTGATGAATTTCAACCTTTCGCACAAAAGCCCGGGGCGGAAGTTCCGGCAGATCCGGCGATAAACCATGCTTCTTTCGCCACCACAGATGTGCTTCCTTCGTCAGACAGAGCCAGCCATCCTCAGCCGGTTTATTTAACCCTGGCACTGCTCCCTCTGCCAGGCAGTTAATGTCATTCTGTTGCAGTATTCTGTCATAGATCGCAATCTGCTTAATATCACCGCCTCTGATAAAATTATAATCACTGGAGACATTCCAGTTGGAGATAATCCGGGAATGGGGGCCGAACTGATCAAGCCCGGTATCATAGATAGCCGGACGAACCTCTTCCTTAACAAAGCTGCCATTTACATAAAACCGAATACCGTAATTCTCATCCCATGCAAGAGTGAGATGCATCCACTGATCCGGCTCCGGCATCTCAAATTCCGTGTGCACTCTGGCTCTTGATAAATTGATATCCGTGATAAATGCATCAAATCCTTGCCCATTATAATCGATTCGCAGCCAACAGGCATCCCAACTGGAATGATCGGAAAATGCCACCCGGAAAATCGGAAATGCCGTCGGTCCCACCGGATAACGTGAACGCCAGAAAAACGCCAGCGTTCCCCTGGCCGCATACATATTTCCAGGAGCCTGCCAGGCCAGTTTCTGGCCTTTCTCACATTGAAAATACCAATTTTCTTCTGGGTCTGAGCAACAAGTCACCTGCTCGCAAAACGTGGTGTTCCGCCTGCCTCGCCCATAATCCGCTTCAAATCCCTTACCCGATGCATAAAATAACAGCTCACTCATTCTTTTCACTCCTTTTAAAAAACAGGACTGCGCATCTCTGCCCAGTCCCTCTCACCTGATTATGACATATCTTTCATTTCCTGATATTCTGCCTCCAGCAGTTTGGCCCATGCATCACATAGTTCCTGTGCGGTCATATCTCCTGCCATAACGGCTTGAATCATCGGCTCAATCTCGTTTTTGAGAATACTGTTGTAATTTGGCAGGTAGGCTATATTCTCATAAAATCTGGTATTCTCATTGAGCAGCATTCCTGCTGCCATCTTCATCCAAGGCAGTTCCTCAATCCAGCCATCATTTAATACCGCCATATCACATGGAATCTGCCCCCACATCTCACCAATGCGGCTGGTGGCTTCTGCTGTTGTCATCCACACAGCAAAATCGAATGCTTCCTGGGGATTTTCACAAGTAGAAGAGATGCATAAACCGGTCGGTGTCGGTGCCTTATTCACTGTATATCCGCTTTCCCCCTGCGGGAACGGAACCGCCTCAAATTTACTGGTATCGCCATCAAATGCTTTCATATGATCCGCCGCGGAACCAAGGTTATGCTGAATCACCCCTGCCGCTCCTGACTGAAATGCGGCTGCCATTTCCGTCCAGCCATTACCGATATCTGCCTCCGAAGAATTTGTGCCGTACAGGCCAAGCCAGCGCTCCACAAACGCGACATTTTTGGGGTCATTGATATTACAGGTTCCGTCTTCATTGAAATATTTTTCAATCCCGGAATAGGAGTACATGACCATCTCCAGGTGGGATGCGCTGCCGCTGCCCCCTCGCAAAGAAACACCATATCTTCCTGCCGCCTTATCAGTCAACATTTCGATATCCGCAAACATCTCATTCCAAGTCACAGGCAAACCGCCGCATTTATCCTGGAACCAGTCAGATCTGACCCACAGACAGTTGGCGTTACAACCTTCCGGAAGGTAATAAAGCTTGCCTTCCTGTTGATCCATGCTCCGTACCGTATCCAATATCTGTGGGAGATAAGTATCCTTCTTCGCCGATTTTTCGAAATATAAATCTAGCGGGATTATATATTCGTTAGCGATATAAGTAGGTACATCATTATGATGGGCAATGACATCGGGACCAGTACCGGAAGAATACGCAATCAGCAGTTTTTCATTAAAACTGTCCGGCAATGCGGTAAACTCGATGGTAACATTGGGATGTTCATCCACATATTTCTGATGGAGTTCCTCGATTAACGCCGTCCGCTCCTCAGTCATGTTGCATCGCCAGACTGTCAGTGTAACCGGCTCCTGGGATACTGCCGCAGTGCTCTCAGAAGTCTGGCTGCTCTCTGTCTTTGCAGTTTCTGCCGGCTGACTCTGTGTCGCTTTTGTTTCCGTCGTTCCGCCGCCAGTTCCGCAGGCTGTCACAGTCAGCAGTACTGCCGATAATAACAACGCCGTCATATTCCTTCTCTTTCTCATAACTTCCTTTCCTCCTTCTATTTTCCTCATGAATTTGAGTTTCCCACTACAAAGCCGAATCAACCTTTCACGGCTCCCGCGCTGATCCCTTCAATCAGGTACCTCTGCACAATTCCAAACAATAGTACCGGCGGTATTAGTGCGATAACACTTCCGGCTGCCAGTGCACAGTAGTTGACGCTGTACTCGCCGATTAAATATTTCAAACCTACGGAAATAGGGAATTTGTTATTTGTTGATATTAATGTGTAGGACAGCAGATATTCATTCCAGCAACTGATAAAAGCAAAGGCCGCCACCGTCACCAGCCCCGGAATAATCACAGGGATAATCACTTTGTAAATCACCTGCAGCCGGCTGCAGCCGTCAATCGCAGCCGCCTCATCGATCTCTCTCGGGATTGAACTGATGAAACCTCTCATCAGCAAGGTGTTAAAAGCAATATTCTCAGCCACATTGAGTAAAATCAGGGATAGCTTCGTATCACTGATGCCCATCTTATTGACCATAATAAAGATAGGCACGATGTTTAACATCAGCGGAATCATCTGTGTCATCAGCAGTGCTATCACAAACAGATTCTTTCCAGGAAAGTGAAATCTGCTCAGAGCATAGCCGTTAAGCAGGGAAAATATCACAATAGCGATCACTGATACACCGCCAATCTGCAGACTGTTGATAAAATATAGCGACATTTTATTCTTAGTCCACACGTAAATATAGTTTGCCACAGTCAGTGGAGACGGCAATAATCGAAAGGTCTCTCCCACAATCTGCCGCTCATCCTTCAATGACAGCGACAGTGTCCACAGGATCGGTACTGCTACAAAGGCCAGGAATACCATCAGCGGCAGATAAAGCAATAACCCTCGTTTCACTTGTTGTTTCAACTTAAGTTTACTCATTCATGTATCCCCTTACCAAAATCATTCGCTTTTAAATAGAAAACTGCAAAAATGCTGAGGAAGATAAACAGAATTACCGAGAGCGCAGATCCATATCCATAATTGCCTTCCACGATCGCCTTCTGATAGATATAGATTGGTAGGGTGGTGGTCTTACGCATCGGTCCGCCGTTTGTCATGGTCATGATCAGATCCACTGACTTGATTTCCCATATCACTCGCATCAGTGTGGCAAACACGATCGACTGGCGGATATATGGTAAGGTCACGCGAAACAAAATCTGTCTGCCGGAACCGCCGTCAACTTTTGCGGATTCGAAGAGTTCGCCTGGAATCCCCTGGAGCGCCGACAGCATTGTGATCGCAAAGAAGGGAATGCCTCTCCAGAGTTCCGCCACAACAATCGCCGGAAATACGGTCTTAATGTTTTGCAGCCAGGCCGTCCGATATGCTCCCAGCCCCACAATACTCAAAAGGTTATTGATTAACCCAATATTTTCATTGTACATTACACGCCAGAGCATGGTCGTCATCACCCCGGATACCGCCCATGGGACAAAGCAAATGGTTCTCGCAATCCCCCTGCCTTTAAACTGTTGATTCAGGATTAGTGCAAAGCAGAGTCCCAGAACCAACTGCAGGAGCACTTCACTGACTACCCATTTAAAGGAGTTCACGGTGCTCAGGAGAAAGACCGAATCAGTGGTAAAGATCTTTCTAAAGTTTTCCAATTTGATAAAACCATAGGCTTTTGGTTTCGTTCGTTGATAGTTATAAAACGCATAGAGAAATGCTCTTATCATGGGGTAGAAACAGAAAATCATTATTATTTTTACTGATGGCAGGATCAGCATCAGGGGAAACAATTTTGCAAAGTTCTTTCGATACCAGCCATGAAATGTTGTTGTTTTCATCTTTTGCATCCTCCCTTATGTTATTCCATATGCTGATTATAGAGGATTTTAAAGGGATTAGCGATAAGATTTCTTATGGGAAATGTTTTGTTTTTTACGATAAAAAAGATGAGGAAAATCTTAACCATCAAGACTACCCTCATCTTTATTTAAATTTTGCGGTGGTCGATGCGTGATGCCATCGTCCGTGTGACTTGTCGGCACGTCAGCCAATCGTGGAACAAATCAATTTTTTCATTCGCCTATTTCCACCTCAACAGATACAGATACATTCCCTTTCATCATCGCCCATACCGGACACAGTTTTTCTTCCAGGACAATCAGGGTTTCCCGTACTTCCGTTTCCGTCAAATCCTTTGCCTTTATCTTCAGACGCAACAATATGTGTTCAAGCGCCTTTGGATGTACCTCTCGCACAGTACCTTCAACTTCTGCTGATATGTCGTTTACGACTTTCTTCTTTTTGTAACGCAGGACGCTCAGGAGCGTTGTGCTTACACAGGAGGCAAAACTTGCCATCAGTAGTTCCAGTGAAGTATAACCTTTGCCAGTGCCGACCGGGGGGAAGTAATCAATCACAATCGCTGGGTTCTCGCGGGCCGTGGCACTGTACATTGCCTTGTTGTCAATTGACTGCAATTTTACCATTAAATCGCTCATAGTCTAAGATCCTCTCATTTTTTGATTATCTTTATTCTTATCATAACGTATATCATGTGTCAATATCATTTTAAAATATCATATGCCATCCGATATGTAGAAGGTGTCATATCAGTCTTTTTCTTAAAGCATGCACTAAAATAATATTGATTGGCATATCCCACTTTTTCACTAATCTCTTTTATCGTCAATTTAGAATTATGCAATAATAATTTAGCCGCCTCAATCCTGGCATTTGTGATCGCATCACTGATCGACAGTCCCGTCTCTGTCTTAAAAATCGAGCTCAGATGTGCTTTACTAATATTAATGTGCAAGGCCAGTTCATTCAGCCCCAAATCCGGATTGGTATAGTTATGCTTTATAAAATCCAAAACCGAATGGCAAATCTGCTGATAATAACTTTCCATCGATTGGGTCATATGACTGCAGATTTTAACACACAACTGAAAAAGCACCTGGCAGATATCATCTCCCGTTTGATATTGATCCATATTTTGATAAACAGAAATGACCTGCTGATGAATCTCCTCGTTCATAGAATCAATATCGTATAGAAATTTTAATATCCGGTTAGAGATTGAATACAATATCACAAACACCTTGCGCTTATCCGTAAGCCCGGAAAACAGTTCTGACAATCGTCTGGTATATTGATAGATTCCTTCACTATCCTTTTTGCAAAGCAGCCGAATCAGATGTTCTTCATCGGCAGTCGACCAGGTATTGTTTAGCGGTGTTTTGTTGATACAGTCGCGAATATCAAAAATCGTCTTCTGGGTGAAGAAAAAGCGGTATTCCAATGCTTGTTTCGCATTTTCGTAGGATTGCTGAATATGCCAGATATCATATACCATATCACCAATACCGATATTATAATTCAATATCCGGTGTTCATGACGGCTGGTTAACAACTCAATACTGTCGCTGACCCTTTGGACCGCCGCTGGTTCAGAAGCAGCATCAATGCCCAGAATCAAAATCAAACGGTTATGCTTCAGCAGGATATGCAACAGCGAATATTCCTTAAAAGCATCGAAAACCTCATCCTGTAAGCTCATCTGATAAACATAATATTTTTCAAACCCATAGGACTGTTTCAAACTGTCCGAGTTCTCAATATTAATGACAATACTCTGATAGTAGCTGCCGCTTAAGTTAATTCCCAGATAAGGGATATAATCCTTCAGATAATACTGGGCATCCCCGGGAAAGCTATGAGTCAGGTTATAGAAAAAATTCTCTACAATCGCCGGACGGCTCCGTTTGATGCTTTCCAGATGATATTGCTCCCGTTCGATTTGAATCACCGCATCGGATACCAGCTTCGCCAAATATTCATAATCTACCGGTTTTTCCACATAGTCATAGGCCCCCGCCCGCAGGGCTTCTCTGGCTGAATGAAAATCATTGTAGGCACTCACCAGGATGATTTTCATATTGATATATTTGGCCAGAATCGCTCTGGTCATCTCCAGTCCTGATATTCCCGGCATTTTTATATCGGAGATTATGATGTCCGGCTGAATTTCATCGATCTGTTCCAGGACACTCTGCCCGTCGTAGTAAATACCGGCCAGCGATACCCCCATCTTGTCCCAGCATATGTTCTGCGCAATACCTTCTGCCGACAACGCGTTATCATCAATAATAACTACCTTTTTCATGTTCCCTCCTTATTTTCCTAAATCATCTGCGGAATGCGAATCACCACTTCTGTCCCCACACCCCAGACACTGCTGATCGAAACACCGGAATCGCCCTTGGAGATCAGGGAGAGTCGGGCATTGACATTGCTGATACCATAATGTCTGCTGTAGTTGATCGATTGATCCCGCAAAGCCTTTTGAATCTCCCGCAACTGCTTGCTTTGTATGCCGCTGCCGTTATCCCTGACTGTGATGCGAATGGTATCCTCCTCATATCGGGCACTGATGTGAATATCCATTCGTTCTGCAGATGAACGGATCCCATGGATAATACAATTCTCAACAATGGGCTGCAGCGTAAATTTGCAGATTAAAAAATTGTGGATCTCATCATCCAGAGACAGCTCCCATCCAAACGAATCATTCCGGCAAAGCGCTTCGATTTCCATATATGTAACTACAATCTCCAGCTCATCCCCAATGGTAATCAAATCATCCTTTTTCTGCAGCAGCTGGCGATAAAACTTGGCCAGTTTGGTAATCATCAGATTGGCGGTTTCGATTCTCCCCAGCGTCTGACAGGTCTTAATCGATTCCAGAATATTGTACAGAAAATGCGGATTGATTTTAGACTGCAGCAGCTGATAATTCATTTTTTCCTCCGTTAATGACATCTCCAGAATCTGCTGAAAGCTATCCTCAAGTCTGGCGGACATCTCGACAAAGGTTATCGCCAGATGGTCGATTTCATCCCGGTTCCTTTCCGGTCTTGCGGTC
>Ga0153921_1000804_pt1 | contig 15285 bp, 12 predicted proteins | sample TSNJ005MetaG_FD_104691 | JGI IMG/M metagenome (GOLD analysis project Ga0153921, IMG submission 104691) | Attine ant fungus gardens microbial communities from New Jersey, USA - TSNJ005 MetaG | ecosystem: Host-associated > Fungi > Mycelium > Unclassified | place: USA: New Jersey, Brendon T. Byrne... | reverse complement strand
GACAAGTGCTGATTCAGGATCAATTTTGGCTTCCAGCACAACATTCGTGTTAATCACAGCTGCATCCACATCAGGCAAAGCTCTTGCCAATGTTGGCGGCTCGCTTTCAACAAACTCCAGTTTCTTTGGATTTTCGGCGATATCTCTCGGTGTCGCTTCATAGTTTTTCAAGCCTTCCTTCAGCTTGATCAGACCATTTTTCTCCAAAAGGATTAGTGCCCGGTATTCGTTGGACGGATTGTTCGGGATGCCGATTTTGGCGCCCTCTTTTAGTTCATCCAGTGATTTCACTTTTTCAGAATATACGCCGATCGGTTCGACATGAACCTTTGTGAATGGTTCAAAATCATAGCCTTTTTCAGCGGCAACAGACTCAAGATACGGCACATGCTGGAAGAAGTTTGCATCAATTTCTTTTTCATGCAAAGCCGGATTCAGTTCGCCTTCACTGTCCAGAACGACAATGTCCAGATCCACGCCTTCTTTTTTCAGTTCTGGTTTGATATGCTCAAGGATTTCGGCATGCGGCACTGCTGCTGCGCCTACCTTCAGTGTCACGTTGCCTTTTTCAGATCCTTTTCCTTTTGCTGTGTCTTCGGATTTTTCATCCTCTTTTTTGCTGCAGCCAGCCAGCACGATCCCAATAGCTATCAATAATGCCAATACTGCTTTCAGACTTTTCTTCCCCATATTCTCCACTTCCTTTTCTTTTTTTCTGCAGCCGGGCTCATCCGAGCTGGTTGCGTCTTTTGTCAACAGATCTTGCCATACGGTCACCTGTAAATTGGATGACCTGGACAAGTACAATGATCAGCAGCACGGTTGAAATCAGGATATCTTCCCGGAATCGCTGATAACCGTAACGGATCGCCAGGCTGCCAAGCCCGCCGGCTCCAATGGCTCCGGCAATCGCTGTAAACTCGACAATGCCGATGAGCCCGATGGTGATCCCCCGGATCAGAGCCGGGAATGCTTCGGGAAGCATCACCCGAAAGATGATCGTCCATTTGGACGCGCCTACTGACTGGGCTGCCTCGATCTTGCCGATATCCACTTCTTTAAGTGCATTCTCTATAATGCGCCCAAGAAACGGCGCCGCCCCGATGGAGAGCGACAGAATCGCCGGTGTCGGTCCAAGCGTGCTGCCGAGAATCAGCCTGGCGACCGGAATTAATATCACGACCAGGATGATAAACGGGAGTGAACGGACACTGTTTATAAGTGTGCCAAGAACTTTATGAATTTTGGGGGATTCATAGATATGTCCCTTGTCCGTTACAACGATGGAAACACCGAGTACCATGCCGATCGCAATGGCAAACAACGCAGCCCAGAAAACCATGTAAAGTGTTTCCAGCAGGCCTCCCCAGAGGAGAGAACCAAGATCACTGTTCATATGCCAAGCCCTCCTTCCACTTCCTGGCGGCGCCGATCGTAATGCTCCAGTATTTTGACAAACTGGCGTGATGTATTGCTCTCCGGCTGGAGCAGCAGCTTCTCAACCGGACCGGTTTCGACGATTTCTCCATCCTCCATTACCGCCATGTTGCGGCAGGCATGCTGCAGGACATCCAGCTCATGAGTAATGATGACAATCGTCAGATCAAGCCGCTCATTAATTTCTTTTAATAATTCCAGAATCGAATACGTCGTCTGCGGATCAAGTGCGGATGTTGCCTCATCGCAGAGCAGCACGTCCGGATCATTGACCAGTGCCCTGGCAATGCCGACACGCTGTTTTTGCCCTCCCGACAGCTGTGCCGGATAGGAACCCGACTTATCAGCCAGCCCGACAAAGCCCAGCACCTCTTCTACCCTGTGCCGGATAAAAGACTCGCTTTTTTTAGCAGCAACAAGCGGAAAGGCCACATTGCCATAAACCGTTTTTGAATCGAACAGATTGAACTGCTGGAATACCATGCCGATCTTTTTTCGGGCTTCCTGAAGCCCTTTGTCATTCAGCTCGGTTATGGGAACCCCGTCAATTTCTATGTAACCGGAATCTGGCTCCTCCAGGCGGTTCAGACAGCGGACAAGTGTGGACTTGCCGGCACCGCTGAAACCGATCACACCGAAGATATCACCCCGTTTAATAGAAAGATTGATGTTTTTTAGTGCCGGAAATTCGTGTTTTTTTGTTTTGTACGTCTTGTACAACTCTTTGATTTTGATCATTGTGTTCACCAGCCGGCAACAAGTTCAGTGCAGCAGTTATGAACTTGGCCTTCTTTCCGTTTTTTCTCTTCATTGTCTAGTGAAACCATGAAGCTGCCCCCTGTTCAATCTTTAATCTAGACGGTACGATCCGCCTCCTCTCCTGCAAAAGGACACAAAAAGGCCTCTGTCATTCAAAATGAATGATACAGACGCCTTTGGTTATCCAATCAGCAGAGTTATTCGATTAACAAGATTATAAACACATTAATCCTATAAGTCAACTGCGTATTTTAATAATTTAAAAAGAAGCTGGTACATAAGATGTTCTGCCACAATAAAAGCCGGACAATACATGAATTTTAATGTATTGTCCGGCTTTTATTTGTCTTGTTAATCTGGCTTCTGCAAAGAAACACCGCTACGAAAAGATGCTTGCTTTCAACCAGAGTTGTAAGCGCGACATCTGTTCAAACTTCCCTGCGGTCATTTTCACAGTGTCTCCTATACCGCGGGGAAGCACTGAGCCAATTCGGCGCTTTGCGCCTTATTGGCTCAGTTTGGCTTCTTCTTCCCGCAGGAGTCTCACATCTTTTCTCCGCTATGTACGGTGCTTCGATCAGGATTGCAGTGGGAGGCACCGACTCCTAAGGGATAGCATGAGCTGAAGATGTATCAAAAGTGTATTCTCCTGCAATTCAGATATAAAGCGCCATCAAAGTGGTTCCAGTGAAAATCATAGCTACTGTCACCCAAGTCGCCGGTGTGATCGTTTCCTGGTTCCTGATAAAGAGTGCGCTGACCACAGCTGTAATCAGCGGCTCTGCCGCAGCAATGGCGCTCACATAAGAGATTTGCATATACTTCGCCGCCATAAAGAAAAACAGCGGGCCGATGCTCGTTAAAGTACCCGCAATAAGAAAGTATGTATTGAAATCGGCTTTGACGCCTTTGATTGTGGCCGCCAATTTTCCGCTGACGCCCTGCTTGATCATGATAAACAGAAGTGAGGACACAGCTCCGACCCAGGCACCGAAAAAGGCCTGATCCATGATGTTCAACCCCTGCTTGCGCAAGCCCTGGCCAATTCCAAAAATAGCTGCCGAGAATATAGCCAGCGCATATCCTGCCAGCATCTGCTTCTGGTCCGCTGTCTGTTCGACACCTGCTGTCTGGGCCCTGTTTTGATCCCGTATGAACGCATATCCGGCAAACAGGATTCCGGCAATCAATAGGGCCATTCCAATACCTGGCACAAGGGCAATGGTTTCACGGAGAATCAGGACAGCAAAGAGCGTGGTAAAAATCGGCGTGGAGTTTCGAATTGCCGAAGCGCGTGACGGACCGACCCGGTGTATGCTGGAATACAGTGTCATCCGCCCAAGGCCGGTCGTGCATAACCCGGCAACGATAAAGAATGGCATGGCCTGCCAATCTACTGAAAAACTCTCTTTTCTAAGCAATAACGAGATCAAAAAGATGATTCCGAGAATGAAGGCATTCATCAGGACTGTAATATAAAAACCGTTGTTGCTTTTGGACCCTTTGGCTCCTTTTTTGATGATGACATTATTCGTTGCAAAAGCAATAGCTGAGATAACAGCAAAGAAAACACCCATAAAAGGACCTCCGTTTCTACTAGTCTTTCTAGCATAGCAGGTAATGGACAGGCAGGGAACCATGCATTGCCCATAAACGGCATCATTTGACAAAAGCGTCTGCCTTCCTATATACTGGCTTCCTTCCAACATACACCACAGAAAGGGATGCAGCTTATGAAAAAACAATTAATCCTGCCCATTGCCTTTTTGGCGCTCGTGCTAGCCGCCTGCGGCCATGATGGCAAAAACACGGAGAACGTTTCAAAAGATGAGCACGAACAGCAGACAGCACAGTCTGACAAAACAGCACCAAGCAAGGATACAGAAGAGCCGAACCAGCCAGCCAGTGATTCCAATGAACCTCAAGAACAGTCAGATACACCGGCTACAGGCTATGAAGAATACCCGACAATCGAGAAGCACGTCCAGAACTTCAGTGAACTCAACCCGGTCATCGAGACAGACAACCCAAATAAGCGGGTCATTCTGTATAAAAACGGAAATGGAAAAAATGCATACAAAAGCATTTATATTAAACATGAAAAGCGCCTAAAGCTGATTGACCTGAACGGAAAAGGCCAAATCGCCAACGAGAAGCTTCAATAAAAAAAGAGAACCCTGTGATGCGGGGTTCTCTTTTATGGTTTTTTCAGCAAATCATAGAGCGTGCAGGCAATAATTTTGACAGACTGAAGCAAATCTTCAATCTCAATATGCTCGTTCGCCTGGTAGCCATTGGCTTTGTCAATATTCTCTGGACCGGCCCCAAAGATCACAGTGGGAATGCCTGCTGCAGAATAGAAGCGGGCATCTGAATATAGCGGAATGCCGCCGACTTTAAGCTTTTTGCCAGGAAAAGCCTCCTGCCAGTTCTTGCCGAGACTCTGAATGAGCGGTGTTTCTTCAGGTGTCGGGCCGAATGTGTCGGCGATCAGCACCCGCTCAATCTTCAGCTGAATGCCTTTGAACGGATGGCAAGCCTGCTGAACGATCCTGGTGATCTCAGCTTCAACGGCTTCTCCGCTCTCTTCCGGAATAAAACGCCTGTCCAGCATGATTTCACACTGATCCGGCACAACGTTGATACTCGTACCGCCGCCTATGCGGCCAATCGTCAATGTCGGTGACTGAATTCCTGGCACCTGAGATCGTTTGTTCTTCAATGTTCTGCGGTATTCATACAATGCTTGCAGAACAGCCGTCATGGCTTCCAAGGCGTCATAGCCGCGGTCAGGAGACGCAGCGTGTGCCGATTTACCTGTCAAGACGACTCTGCACTGGTAACAGCCGCTGTGGGCATTGAGAATAGAGCGGCTGAATCCAGAGGTAATCGCCATATCCGGCATAATAAACTGATGTTTGAGCAGCCATTGCGGTCCGACAAAGCCGCCTGATTCGCCGTCAAATGTGAAGGCCAGGTCAATCTGTCCGGACAGTTCATCTTCTGCTGCCTCTTTTAAAGCGAGCAATGCAAATGTGTAGGCGGAAATATCCGACTTGGCCAGTGCTGCCCCACGCCCATAAATGGCCCCGTCCACAATGTCTCCATCATATGGATCATAATCCCAGCCAAGCCCAGGAGGAACCGTATCACCGTATGCATTCAGGACAATCTCCGGCTGTTTGCCGCTCCCGAACTTATGTATGGACAAGATATTCTGAGCGTGGGAAAGACCGCGCACTTGGGCATCTGCAGGATCCACTTCAAGCCGCTGAGTGTTTTCAATGCCAAATTCTTTTAAGCGCCTCTCAATAAACTCAGCGATGTCCCGGCAGTCACCTGGAGGGTTATCTGAGGGAACCGATATCAGTTCCTGGAGAAACTTAATGATCGATGCTTCTTTTTCATCGACCCAATTGATGATCTTCTGTTTGCTGCCCATTATACTGTCTGTTTTACCCATCAAACCCCTCCTGATTCATCTGTTGCTGCAAACATACAGGCGGTATGTAAAAAGAACCCGCTGTTATCCAGCGGGTTCCGTTTAATCGTGAATTACACGCTTGGTGCATCGTCACCAAGGTTTTTGTAGAATTCCATTGCAGCTTGAACACCGTCTCCAACGTTGATGCCTTTAGCACCGTGGTAAACAAGTGTAGCTTCAAGGGCAGCAAGGCAACCAAGGATGTTGTCTTTACGGCAGCCGTAACCCATGTTACCGATACGGAATGTCTTGCCTGCAAGCGGTCCGAAACCACCAGCAATTTCAATTCCGAAGTCGTTAACCATTGTAGCACGGATTTTTGCTTCATCAACGCCCTCTGGAGTTTCAACCAATGTAACAACCGGCATTTTTGTATCAAGATCATTGAAGATCTTAACGCCTGAAGCCTGAAGACCTTTTACAAGAGCTTCACCATGAACTGTGTGACGCTTGATGCGGTTGTCAATGCCTTCTTCCTGGATCAGGCGAAGACCTTCACGAAGACCGTAAAGCAATGTAGTCGGCTCAGTATGGTGGTTCAGGCGGCTTGGGCCCCAGTACTCCTGAATTTGGCTCAAATCCAAGTAGTTGCTCTGGATACGACGCGGGTTCTTGGAGTTCTGGTCAAGACCCATTTCGATCTTTTTGCGCTCTTCAAGAATTTTGCCAACACGGTCATTGTACGTAAGCGGAGAATAACCAGTTGGGATAGCCAAACATTTCTGAGTACCAGAAATAGCTGCATCAATGTTCCACTCGTCAGTCTTGAATTCAACACCGCCAAGAGTCGGTACACAGTCAACTACGAAAAGAATATCGTTTTCGCGGCAGAATTTACCGATTTCTTCAAGTGGCTGCAAAGCACCTGTTGAAGATTCACCGTGTACGATGGCAACGACTTTCGGGCCGAATGCTTTGATTTCCTTGATCAATTCCTGAGGATCGTAGACTTTGCCCCATTCTTGCTCAAGCAATTTCATTTCAGCGCCGCTGCGTTCAACCATTTCAGCTAGAAGATAACCGAAACGTCCGAATGAAGGAACCAAAACTTTATCACCTGGCTCGATGATTGAGTTAAGAACGGCTTCAGCACCAGAGCGTGCAGTACCACTTACAGGGAAAGCTTCTTTGTTATCTGTTTTGAAAACGTATTTCAAAAGTTCTTTTGTCTCATCCATCATGTGAAGAAGTGCTGGATCAAACTGTCCGATGATCGGATTAGCCATAGCTTGAAGTACACGCGGGTCAGCTTCAACCGGGCCTGGCGTCATAATGGAGTGTTTAGGTACTACCAATTCAGAAAATGACATAAATCAATTCCCCCTAGAGTTTTGGTATTAGTAAGCTAATTTGTGCAATGCATGGGCCAGTACTTTGATACCTTCGGCCATTTCCCGCGGATATGTGAACTCAGCCGGGTTGTGGCTGATGCCTGCACGGCTTGGAACGAAGATCATTGCAGCCGGTACGAGCGGAGCAAATCTCTGTGTGTCGTGTCCAGCACCGCTGTGCATCAATTTATATGAAGAGCCTTGCTCGTCACATTGTTCAACAATTGTTTGGACAATGGTTGGATCCATTGGTACTGGATCTTCATCCATATACAGGTTAATCTCGATCGATACATCAGATTCTTCGGCGATGGATTTCATTTTCGCTTCCATTTCGTCCGTGAAGGCGATGATCTGATCTTTATGTGTATGTCTGACATCAATGGTGAAGTTCGCTTGTCCAGGAACAACGTTTACTGTGCCCGGGACGAACTCAATTGAACCGACAGTCGCAACAAGCGGCTCGCCGTAATCAACTGCCTGATCATGAATCATGTTGATGATCTTGGCAGCAGCAACACCTGCGTCTTTGCGATATTTCATTGGTGTTGTGCCCGCATGGTTCGCCTGGCCTTTCAGTTCCACTGTATAGCGGCGCTGACCGACGATATGCTGCACAATGCCTACAGGGATCTTTTCGATTTCAAGAACGCCGCCCTGTTCAATGTGGATTTCCAGCCATTGCTTCCAGTCGGCAGGAATGCCTTCGTCACTTGTTTTGAAACCGAACCCGGCTTCCTTCATAGCGTCTACAAAGTTCACTCCATCAGCGTCTTTAATGTCCCGTACTTCGCTTGAGTCTACTTTGCCGACAATGTTTTTGGAACCCCAGAAAGTGAATGGGAAGCGGCTGCCCTCTTCCTCAGCAATTGAAACGACTTCAATGTTGCGAAGCGGCTGGCCATACTTTTCTTTCAGGTACTTGACTGCCAGGTAGCCCGCGAGAACACCAAATGCACCGTCAAGTTTTCCGCCGAACTTAACCGAGTCAACATGTGATCCGGTTGCAACTGTTTCGTCTTTAAACTCCGAACCTTCAAGTTTGGCAAACAGGTTTCCGACTTCATCGAACTTCGCTGCCATGCCAAGGCCTTCAAACTTCTCTTTCAAGGCATGCTGGGCTTTTACCCAGTTTTCATCATAAAGGAGACGTGATACGCCGCCCTTTGAATCCGCACCGTAGCTTCCCAGCCAGTCAACCAATTCCGCGATTTCATTTTCTAAATTCAATTCACTCATCGATATCACTCCTCTCAAATTCCAATCAATGGTTCAATGAGAAATATAAATTGTTATAAACGTACATACTTCAGCAGATGTCTGCTCTCCCCTAAATTTAATCATTTTTTAGTCAATTGTCATTGTTCAAAGTGACCAAAATACGATTTGCTTTTTGTTTAGTTTTAACTTAAACTATAACTAGGAAAATAGCACTGCATAAAGAACGTTCACTCATATTTTATACAATTGTGATTAAAAATTCAAACAAAACAGCTTAATATTCTGACAAACTCCGACGTCATGGATCTTTTTCTTTGTGCATTCAGCCAGCATCATTCACTTGAATGCGACCAAACCCACTAGACAAAAACGAGGCGATCTACAGTATGAAATTGAAAACGGTTAACGACCTGTTCATTCTAGAAGGCATGGAAGAAGCGACTGTCCTTGCCGGACACCGCGGACTGACAAGACCGGTGCAGTTTGTAAACATTTCAGATGCCCCTGATATCATAGAATTCTCTGATGAAAACCACCTCCTCTTAACCACTGCCTATGCGTTCAAGGACGACCCGCAGAAATTATGCGATCTGATCCGTCAGATGAACGCGCTGAACTGCTCCGGACTTGTCATTAAGATGAAGCGCTTCCTCTTGGAACTTCCGGAAGAAGTCAGGCTGCTGGCAAACGAGCTTTCTTTTCCAATAATCGACTTGCCGATGGAGTACACGCTTGGGGAAGTCTCCTATCATATACTCAACTTCCTCAACAACCACAAAGCAGAACAGCTGTATTATGCCCTGCATGTTCACAATGAATTCTCGGACATGCTTATCAAAGGCTTCAGCTTATCCTCCATTGTGGAACAGCTCGGCTTTTTCCTGAAAAGGCCTGTGCTTCTTCTGAATCACCGCGGCGAAAAGCTCGCTTATGGACATGACTTCCGTAAGTCTTCGATGAAGCAGACTGAATTTGAAATCATCGAGAAAGTCCGTGAAAACATCCTGGCTGCAAGGGAAGGGACGACCTTCAACATTCCTTCCGATCTCGACAAAACGGTCAAAACGTTTCCGATTCAGACCCAGCGCCAGCAGCCGAGCGTGCTGGCAATCATTGAGGCCCAGTCTTTGCCTTACCCGTCTTCACAGCTCGCCATTGAACAGGCCTGCAATGTGATCTCTTTTACCTTGATCAAAGAACAGGCAATCGAGGAAAATGCCCGCCTGTACAAAAACAATTTCTTTGCCGATCTGATCGAAGGACGAATCAATTCGGAAAATGAGATCCTGAGCCGCTGCGACTATTACGGTTTGAAAAGCGACCTGAAGACAATCTGCGTTGTCTGCAATATTGACCCGGCAGAAGAAGATTATGCCGGCATTCACAACCATGAAAAGCTCGTCAGTGAATTGCATAACAGCATTTATGACTCGCTTGAAGATGAAATGATAAACATGAATATGACAGGCACCCTCTTCACCAAAGAGAAATATGTCGTGCTACTGCTCCAATTTGAAGAATACAGAGATGAAGAGGTCAGAACAATCCAGAACTTCCTGGAAGCCGTACAGGGGCAGATCGACGCTGACTGCACGCTCTCATTCGGCATCAGCAACCAGGTGCATTCACCAAAGAGCATCCCTGTCGCTTATCATGAAGCTGTTGAAGCCATCAACAGCGGCTATGATATGAAGCTCGACGGATTTATCCGTTTCTATAAAGTTCGTGAGATCAAGGAACTGCTCAGCATGATTCCAATGAGCAATCTCCGTGAATTGTATGAAAGCACGCTGAAGACACTCGCATATCCAAAGACCAAGGAAGATGAAGAATTGCTGAAAACGATCCAGGTCTTCCTCGATTCGCAGTGCGAGATTTCCGAAACGTCAAGAAAGCTGTACATTCACCGCAACACCGTCAAATACCGAATTGAAAAGACGGAAGCCATCACAGAGCTATCATTCCAGGATCCTTCCGACTCGCTGCGCGTAAGGGTTGCCCTCCTGATCGGCTCCCTGCTGGACGTTCAGAAAGTATAAATAAAAGCTGCCGGACTCCCGGCAGCTTTTTCTTTTAAACCGCACGCCGGCTTCAGGCGTGCTTTCCTTTTTAAGAGCGAAAAAAAGCCCCGGAAACACCGGGACTTTCTCTAAATGAAAAGATCGTATTCAAGAAAATAATTCTATTTTCAAATAATTAAGCCGATCATGCGGCTCCAAACAGAGGATCTTCACAGATTTAAATGGTTGGGTATTAAGAATGGTTATCGGCAGTTTCCAAAATGTTGAAGATAGCCGCAAGGTCTTGGAAGGATTTTTCGACAAGGCGTTCCAGGCAATGCGCAAATGGATATGCTGGCGTGTTGATCACATAACCATCATAATTAAGCTTTTGAAGCCACTTCATGTTGGATTCCCAATCAATGTCTCCTTCGAGCAGGGCAACATAATCATTTGCTTTCACGCGATAATCTTTAAAGTGGACGCAACAAAGCTGATCTCCCATCAATTCCAGATAATGTTCTGGGTATCCAGTTTTGAGCGCATTTCCGTTATCTAAGTAGAATTTGACATTCGGGTGGTTGATTTCTCTCAAGAAACGTGAGAATTCAAGCGGGCTGTGAAGGAAGTTGTTGCATACGTTTTCCAGGCCGATGGTAATGCCGGCAGCCTTCGCCTCGTCCCCAAGCTGTGCAAGGGCTTCTTGAGCGAGTTCAATGCCTTTCTGATACGGCGTATCCACGTAAGGTACACCAGGTACGACCTGCACATAATCAGCGCCCATAGCAGCTGCGAATTCAATCATCTTGCGGGCGATGTCAATACCGCGCTGGCGCAGTTTTTCATTGCCGGCAGAAATCGCATAAACGTTATGATGGTGGGTTGTTACAGACGGGATTTCCAGACCAATGCCATTAGCCATGTCAGCGATGGCTTTCGCTTCAGCGATCGTCGTGTCTTCTGTCAGTTCACCGCAGTCTTCCCTGAAATTCAGCTCGACACCATCAAAGCCTGCCTTTTTGCTTAGTTCCAAGAATTTTTTCAAGTCCCATGTAGGACAAAACATTGCATCACTAAATCCTTTTTTCATATAAACACCCCATTTATCTTTTATTCTAAATATACATGATTTTGCGCAGAATTGATAGTTTATCCCCGAAAACAACTTTTGCGCAAGCAGCCCCACTCGAAATGACGCGCTTTACAATACCTTAATAATATGGCCGGAAAGGCTGAGTCATTCCTTCATCAAGGAACTCCCCGCCCTTCCGGCCAATTGGTTTCACCATATCATGTCAGCGCTTTCTTATGCAGAATGCTCACTGATCTTGGAATTGGATACAGTACCCGCATCTTCTTTAATTTCTGCATGGTCACTTGGACCATTCAGCCACCAGTTCAGCAGGAATGTAGCCATTGCTGCCACTGCAGGTCCTGTCTGAAGCAGGAGTTTAGCAGTTTCAGGGAAGTTTTTGAAGGCATCCGGTGTACCTGCACAAGCAAGCGCAAGGCCGACACCTACACCGATAATCAGCTGATTGGAAGGTCGTGTAATATCATCCTTCAAGATCATTTGAATCGCAGTTGCCATCAGCATACCGAACATTGGAATCATCGCACCACCGAGAACGGAAGCAGGAATCATCGTTGTAACCGCTGCGATCTTCGGTACAAGGCCAACAATTACCAGAATGATACCGCCGGTTGCTACGACATAGCGGCTGACTACTTTCGTCAATGACACAAGGCCAACGTTTTGAGAGAATGTTGAGTGGTTGAACGAGTTGAAGATACCACTGAAGATTGCTGCGACCCCTTCAGCACGCAAACCTCTTTTCACATCTTCTCCTGTTACTTTCTGCTCTGCTACTTCACCAAGCGCAAAGAATACACCCATGGACTCAACCATAATGATAATACCGATTAGCGTCATTGTAATAATCGCTGACAAATGGAATGTCGGCAGTCCGAAATGGAAAGGCTTAATTGCTGTAAACCAAGATGCTTTTGAAACAACACTCGGGTCAACCAGACCAAGGAATGATGCGAATACAGTTCCGACTACAAGTGCAATCAGGACACCTACGGATTTCAAGAAGCCTTTAGCATAATGATTCAAAAGCAGGAATGTGGCAAACGTAACAGCTGCTGCAGTAAGGTTCTGCCAGCTGCCAAAGTTTGCTGAACCATCACCGCCAGCTACGTTCTTCATCGCAACAGGCATCAGCGTAATCCCAATTACAAGTACAACGCCCCCAGTTACAATTGGCGGGAAGTACTTAACAAGCTTACCTGCAAACTGAGAAAGGATGGTTACGATAATCCCCGACACGATAACAGCTCCGAATATCGCGGTGATTCCATAACTCTGCCCAATGGCCATTGCAGGATTCACAACAACGAAGGAAATCGCCATCAAAGCCGGAAGCCGGATCCCCATCACCTTGCCAACCCCAATTGCCTGGATCAAGGTCGCAATACCACAAGTAAACAAATCAAAGGAAATCAGGAAAATCAGTTCTGCAGGCGACAAATTAACAGCCTTACCGATAAGAATGGGGACAATTACAGCCCCGCCGTACATGACGGCTACGTGCTGGAAACCAAGTATCGTAGATTTGCCAAAGCCCAATCTTTCATCAACTTTACTCATGTTGAGAATACCTCCATAATAATTGATTTTTTATATGAGCTTTCTCCCTATCTAAGTTGATAGCTCTATTTACACATAAGGCGTCTGATTGAAACGCCAAACATTCAAACTTAAATGAATCTTTACATTTGTAAACGCTTTAATTTTTATCTATCAAAAAAGTAAGCGCTTGCTTTTTAGGAGTGAATTTTGTATCCGTTTTCAAATTATAAAGTATGCGCTTACATATCACAAGTATTTTTTCGACATAATTCGACAAAAAGTTTGGGCAAAAAGGGCATCTTCTTTGAGAAGGACAGGTTACCCATTCATCCAAAGATAAGATGCCCGATAAAACTATCTTTTTTTCAAGGTCCGCTTAGCTGCCGCGGTATGTGCTGTATGTCCAAGGAGATGCCAGCAATGGCACATGGTAATGTGCGCTTGTATCAGCAATACCGAAACGAAGTGGTACTACATCAATAAATGCTGGTTCAGGAAGTTTCTCCCCGCGTCCGCGGAAATAATCTCCGATGTGGAATACAAGTTCGTATGTGCCGACTTTCGTGTCTTCAGCAGATAGAATCGGCTGATCAACGCGTCCGTCATGGTTTGTCTGCACTTCTTTTACAAGTGTGCGGTTGCTGCCCTCGATGCTGTAAAGCTCAATTTTGACGCCTTCAGCAGGAATGCCGTTAGCTGCATTCAATACGTGTGTGCTCAAGCTCATTTTGCTTTCACTCCTATTCTGGTAGCCGGCCAGTATCCCTAGACGGCAGTGTGATATGTGTGCATTCTTGAGGAATAGAGGAAAATCTTCCTCTGCCCTCTTATTTTACTAGAATAGAATTGTTCTAGCAACCTTTCGAAATCTCTCAAAATCTCTGATAGCGTTTTCAAATAAATCTATGGTAAATATAATAACGGATTCTAGAACTTCAAGTCACTGGCATTTTTAGACAAAATTCATGCAAATACTTGTTTAAAATTGATAACCAGCAAACCCATTTTATCACTTTTGTATAGTCAATTGTGCAAAATAAACAAACTATTCAAGATGCAAATGTGCCCAGAGCTTTAGCGGATTTGTCATATCATTGTCCAGCGGAAGCTGTTTCATCGACTGTTGCAGATGTTCGAGGTCTTCCTTTGTCATGCAGCTGTCTTCTGGAAAGCCAGCCTCAATTGCCTCTTCAAGCGTCTGGCAATAATAAATATCTGTTAAGCCCGCAAAATACATGGCTGTCTGACACATCTCACACGGCCTGCCGCTGGCGTACATGGTGTAAGCGGAAAGATCATCGCTCTTGATTTCCTGCTGAAGTTCCCGAATGGCCAAAAGCTCGGCATGGCCGCTGACGTCAAACGTTTTATGAAGGGTATTCACACCTTCTGCTACAATCTTTCCGTCTTTGACAATAACCGCACCGTACGGCTGACCGCCCTCTTGCACATTTTTTACAGCCAGCTCAACAGCCCGTTCCATAAACTTATCCATTCCGATACACACCCTTCCTTATAATCATAGCTATTCTAGGTCACCTCCAGGGTTTCGTCAAATTTCTTCACAATAAAAAACATCCCGTTCCTCGCAAGAGGACCGGGATGTATGATTGTGCAACAATTCTTAGAGATCGTCGCGTGTAACTGTGAATGCCTGGAAGCCGTATGGAAGAGTTGGCTCAGTGTATACTTTGCCTTTTCCGCTGTCAGCTTCAACAACTTCGCTAAGCGTACGGTTGTTTGTGTAGAAGCTTACATCGTTAAGCTGCGGGAAGCGCTCAAGAACGCGGCGGCCTACATGGTATACCAACTGCTGGATAGACTGGTCATTCAACTCATGGAATACGTTAGCTGCGATGTCGCGAACTTGTTCAGCTGGAACATAGTTAGCAGCGTCAAGGCTTGCTCCGTCTTCGTTGTTGCCGTAAGTCCAATCGATGTCAACATAGATGAACAGGTTACGGTCTTCTTTTTCAGGAAGCTTTGTATACTCATCACGGACGAAGTCTTTGAAAGAGCTTCCTGTGATTTTCATCAAGTGAATGTCTGTAACACCAGAGATCAGGTTTACAACTTCGAAACCGTCACCTTTGCGGCGAACAGATACTGAAGCACGTGGGCGCTCAGTTTTTCTTGGGCGGAACAATGTGCCTGATGGCTGGAAACCGCCGTCTTTAGCGATTGAAACTTCGTCGAATTCTACAGACTGGCCTGTAAGGTCAACCTGCTCAATGTGATCCCACTGTTTCAAGAAGCGTTTTGCAGTTTCAGCAAGGAAACCGTCAATTGTAGAGAATTCAATCTTGCCGCCTTGCAGCTCGATGAAGTTTCTCATTGTATCTGTAGCGATACATGTAGAGTTGTCGCCGTCTGTATAGTTTTTCAAGAAAGCTTCACCATGAAGTGCAACTTGTACGT
>Ga0153921_1000802_pt1 | contig 15304 bp, 11 predicted proteins | sample TSNJ005MetaG_FD_104691 | JGI IMG/M metagenome (GOLD analysis project Ga0153921, IMG submission 104691) | Attine ant fungus gardens microbial communities from New Jersey, USA - TSNJ005 MetaG | ecosystem: Host-associated > Fungi > Mycelium > Unclassified | place: USA: New Jersey, Brendon T. Byrne... | reverse complement strand
GTCCGGCGGTGCCGGTACTCGTCTGTGGCCGGTGTCCCGCGAGGGCCATCCCAAGCCGTTCATGACCCTGCCCGACGGCCAGTCGCTGCTGGGCAAGACCTACCAGCGCGCCGCCGCGTTGCTGGATGGCTGGGGCGACATCGTCACGGTGACCAACCGCGAGTACTACTTCCAGAGCAAGGATCACTATTGCGCCGCCAACGTGTCGCGCCATCGCGGGCATTTCCTGCTGGAGCCTGCCGGGCGCAACACCGCCCCGGCGATTGCCGCCGCCGCCCTGGCGCTGCAGGCATTGCACGGCGACGACGCGATCATGGTGGTGATGCCCGCCGACCATCTGATCGTCAATCAGGACGCCCTCAAGAGCGCCGTCGAACACGCGGTCAATCTGGCGAAGGACGGTTATCTGGTCACATTCGGCGTGGTGCCGACCGCCCCGGAAACCGGCTTCGGCTACATCGAGACCGGCGCGCCGCTGGACGCCAGAGGTGCGGCGAAAGTGCAGCGTTTCGTGGAGAAACCCGACCTGCAGACCGCCACGCATTATCTGGAAAGCGGCAACTTCCTGTGGAATTCGGGCATGTTCTGCTTCACCACCGCCACCCTGATCAACGAGTTGCAACTGCACGCGCCAGAGCTGCTGGAACAGACCCGCGCCTGCATGGCCGCCAGCGCCACGGTGGAAACCGTCGGCTGCCTGCAACAGGAACTGTCGCCGGCACTGTTCGCTGAAATCACCGACATCTCCATCGATTACGCGTTGATGGAACGTTCGGAAAAAGTCGTGGTGGTGCCCGCCGGTTTCGACTGGAGCGACATCGGTTCGTGGGGCGCCGTGGCGGCGCTGGTTCCCGCCGATGCCGACAACAATCGCGCCAGCGGCGAAGCAATCTTCATCGACAGCCACAACAACTTCGTGCAGAGCGAAGGCCGGCTGGTGGCCACGGTGGGCGTCGATGACCTGATCATCGTCGACACCGCCGACGCGGTGCTGGTGGCCCACGCCGACCGTGCCCAGGATGTACGGCGGGTCGCCAGGCAGCTCAAGGACAAATCCCACGAAGCCTATCGCCTGCATCGTACGGTCAGCCGCCCATGGGGCACCTACACCGTGCTGGAGGAAGGCCCGCGCTTCAAGATCAAGCGCATCGTGGTCAAGCCCGGCGGCAAGCTGTCGTTGCAAATGCATCATCACCGCAACGAACACTGGGTGGTGGTCGAAGGCATGGCCAAGGTCACCAACAACGGCACCGGTACGCATCTGGTGGCCAAGAACGAATCGACGTTCATCGCCGCCGGTCACAAGCATCGTCTGGAAAATCCGGGGGTGATCGACCTGGTGATCATCGAAGTGCAAAGCGGCGAATACCTGGGCGAAGACGACATCGTTCGCTTCGAAGACCATTACGGCAGGACGGTTTAAATGCTGCTTTCCCTGTACCGCTCGCTACACAGCTACCGGGGATTCATCCTCGGCAGCGTGCAACGGGAGTTTCAAGCGCGTTATCGCAACTCGCTGTTCGGCGCCTTGTGGCCCGTGTTCAATCCGCTGTCGATGATCATCGTCTACACCGTGGTTTTTTCTCACATCATGCGCGCCCGTCTGCCTGGGGTGGACGACAGCATGGCCTACAGCGTCTACCTCTGCGCCGGACTGCTGGCCTGGGGGTTGTTTTCGGAGATCACCCTGCGCAGCCAGAACATGTTTCTGGAAAACGCCAATCTGTTGAAGAAAATCAGCTTTCCACGCATTTGCCTGCCGGTGATCGTGCTGTGCAACGCGGTGATCAATTTCGCCATCATCATCGGTCTGTTCCTCGGCTTTCTGCTGATCAGCGGGCGCTGGCCGGGCATGGCCCTGCTGGCCCTGATTCCGTTGATTGTGCTGCAAATGATGTTCTGCGCCGGCCTGGGCATGATCCTGGGCGTGTTGAACGTGTTCTTTCGTGATGTCGGCCAGCTCTTCGCCATCTGCCTGCAATTCTGGTTCTGGCTGACACCGATCGTGTACCCGATGAGCATTCTCCCGGAATGGGTCCAGCGCCTGCTGCAACTGAACCCGTTGACCAACCTGATCGGCAGCTATCAGAACCTGTTCCTGTATGGACAATGGCCCGTCTGGAGTTCCCTGCTGCCCGTCTTCCTCTGCGCAGTGGTGCTGTGCCTGATCGGCCTGCGGCTGTTTCGCCAGCGCGTCGGCGAAATGGTGGATGAACTCTGATGGGGCATATTCGCGTGACCGGCCTGGGCAAGGCCTACAAACAGTATCCGACCCGCTGGAGCCGTCTGGCGGAATGGCTGATTCCGCTGTCGCCCATTCGTCACCATCAGCACTGGGTGCTGCAGGACGTCGCTTTCGAGGTCGCGCCCGGTGAAGCGGTGGGCATCGTGGGGGCCAACGGCGCTGGCAAGAGCACCCTGCTGAAGATGATCACCGGCACCACTCACCCGACCTGCGGCACCATCGAAATCGAAGGACGCGTTGCGGCGCTGCTGGAGCTGGGCATGGGCTTCCACCCGGATTTTACCGGCCGCCAGAATGCGATCATGGCAGGCCAGCTGTTGGGCCTGCAGGTCGACGAAATCGAAGCGCTGATGCCCGAGATCGAACACTTCGCGGAAATCGGCGACGCTATCGATCATCCGGTGCGTACCTATTCCAGCGGCATGCAGATGCGCCTGGCATTCAGTGTGGCCACCGCACGGCGCCCCGATATCCTGATCGTCGATGAAGCCCTGTCGGTGGGTGACGCCTATTTCCAGCACAAGAGCTTCGAACGCATCCGCAGCTTCCGCAAGGCCGGCACCACGTTGCTCATCGTGTCCCACGACCGGTCAGCGATCCAGTCGATCTGCGACTCGGCGATCCTGCTCAAGGACGGCCACATGGCGATGTACGACAAGCCGGAAGTGGTACTGGACTATTACAACGCGCTGATGGCCGAGCGCGAGGGCCAGGTCGTACGCCAGGAAATGCTCGCCAGCGGCGAAGTACAGACGGTGTCCGGCACCGGCGAAGCCGCCATTCTCGGCGTGCGCCTGCTGGATGAACAGGACCGCGCCATCGATGCCGCCGAAGTCGGTCAGCCGGTGGTGCTGGAAGTGCAGGTCGAAGTGCGCCGCGACATCGAACGAATGGTGCTCGGCTTCATCCTCAAGGATCGCCTGGGCCAGATGATGTATGGCATCAATACCCATCGTCTGGGAAAAGCCCTCACCGATCTGCACGCCGGCGAACGCTTCACTTACCGCTTTGCCTTCGTGATGGGCCTGGGCAAGGGCAACTACTCGGTTTCACTGAGCCTTTCGCGCCTGGACTCTCACCTGGATCGCAATTTCGAGTGGCGCGACTACGGCTTGGTGTTCCATGTGATCAACAACCGTCAGGAGGACTTCGTCGGTTGCTCGTGGCTCAACGCCAAGACCTCGATCACGCGCCACACCACGCTGACCACCGAGCGCGCGCCATGACCCGGCTGCTGGTGGAGTGCTCCCACGTGTTCAAGCACCCGGCCATCAACTCCGGGATTCAGCGCGTGGTACGCAATGTCATCAATCAACTGCCACACCGGGTGGAGGACGTCGAATGCCTGCCGGTGGTTTCGCTCAAGGGCCAGCTCTACCGGGTCACGCGCCTGGCTGCGCTGGACGCACCGCTGCTCAATGCCGTCGCGACTTTTGGCGAGCGGCTGGAGCGCGTCGCCCATAGAGTCTGGCAGTTGCACCAGCGGCTGGACCGAGGTTTCACCTCGAGGCTGGCGCGCAGACTGCTGTATGTCGCGTACCGGCTGACCATGGCAGGTGCTTTCAGCTTGCCCTTGCGCCTGCTGCGGCGCATCAACCGCAGGCAACTGCTCAAACGCTGCACACCGTTGCAGCACGAGCCCGGCGATCAACTGGTGTTGCTCGACTCATCCTGGCATTCGGACTTTTTCCCCCACGTCGAACAGCTCAAGCGTGACGGTGTGGGCATTGTCGCGGTGATCTACGACCTGATCCCGCTGACCCACCCGCAGTTCTACGACACACGGCTGGTGCAGGTCTTTGGCGAATGGTTCGACTGGATCACCCGCACGGCCGACGGCTACATGGCAATTTCCGCAACCGTACGCGATCAGGTACGCGCAGAACTGCAACGGCGGATCGGCCCGACGCAGGCCGACCAGCGCTGGTTTGACTACTTTCACCTCGGCTCCGAACTGGATCTGCACAGTCCCGATGCCTCGGTTGAGCCGCGTCTGCAGCAGCTGTTCGCCACACCAGAGCTGGTGTTGCTGATGGTCAGCACCATTGAGCCGCGCAAGAATCACGACTATCTGCTCGATGCGTTCGAACGTGCCTGGGCTGCGGGTTCCAGCGCGCGGCTGTGCATCGCCGGGCGTATCGGCTGGAAATGCGATGCCCTGCTCGCCCGGGTGCGCAACCACCCCGAGCTGAACCGCCGCCTGTTCATGTTCAACGATTTGAGCGACACCAGCCTCGAACACGCCTACGCCCACGCCAGCGCACTGGTGTTTCCTTCGTTTGTCGAGGGATTCGGGCTGCCGCTGGTAGAAGCCATGCAGCGTGGATTGCCGGCCATGGGCAGCGACATCGAGGTGTTCCGCGAAATAGGTGGCGAATTCATGGCCTACTTCGATTTGCAGACGCCGCAAAGCCTCGCGGATCTGATCGTCCGGTTTGAAAGCAGCGGTCAATTCCCGGCAGCGCTGAATGTGGCTGACTGGCACTGGATCGGTTGGCGCGAGGCCAGTGCGCAACTGGTCGAACGCACCGCGCGCAATGTCCTGGAAGCGCCGACGGCGCCAGCGAGGCTGCATGCGCATTGCTCTTAACGCCCGGATTCTGCAGGCACCGCGTACCGGTATCGGCCAGTACGTCGCTGAGCTGGTGAATGCGCTGCGCAGTGAGCGCGAAGTCGAAGTGACGCTGTTCAACGGCTGGGGCTGGAGTTCAGCGTTGCCCGAGGCTGCGATGCCCGGCTATTCACGCCTGACACCGCTGCTGCGGCAGATCCCTGGCGCCTATCAGGCGCGACGCTGGCTGGAACAGAAACGGTTCGATCAGGGCCGTGCGCAGAACATCGACCTGTATCACGAACCGAGCCTGTGGCCGCTGCATTTCGACGGCCCGACCGTGATCACCCTGCATGATCTGACGCATCTGCACTTCCCGGCTGCCCAGCCGCCGGCGCGGGTCAAAGAGATCGAGCGGCGGCTGGAAGCAGGCGTTGCGCAGTCACAACGCATCCTCACCGACTCACAAGCCATCGCCGACGAAGCCCAAGCCTATTTCGGCCTGCCCGCCGAGCGCTTCGTGGTTGCGCCGCTGGGTGTGGCCGAACGCTTTTACCCGCGCGAGCCCGAGGCGATAAAGTCGGTACTCAAGGCCCATGCCGTCGAGGCGCGGGAATACTTCCTGTGCGTCGGCACACTGGAGCCACGCAAGAATCTCAATCTGGCCCTGCAAGCCCACGCGCTGCTGCCAGAATCGCTGCGCCAGCGTTTTCCGTTGCTGATCGTCGGCATGGCGGGCTGGCAGCCGTCTCAATTCAGCGATCAATTGCGTCGGGGTCTGGCGTCAGGCCATGTGTGTCTGCTCGGGTATCTTGCGGATGAACACGTGGCGCAGCTGCTGGCGGGTGCCCGTGCACTGGTTTTTCCTTCGCTCTATGAAGGCTTCGGCCTGCCGGTACTGGAGGCGATGGCCAGCGGCACGCCGGTGATCCTGTCCCGCACCTCGGCCATGCCTGAGGTGGCAGGAGCGGCGGGCAACTACATCGAGCCAGATAACGCGGACAGTTTGCGCGATGCAATGAGTCGACTGATCGACGATCAAGTGCATTGGCAGGTATGCCAAGAAGCCGGGCTGCAACAGGCGCGGCGGTTTTCCTGGAAACGCTGCGCACAGGCCACGGCCGGTGCCTATCGCCAGGCTTTGGGAGGTTGAATGCGAGTTCTTCATTTTTACAAGACGTACCTGCCGGACTCCATGGGCGGCATTGAACAGGTCATCTTCCAGTTGAGCGAAAGCGGCGCTCAGCATGGGATCGACAGCAAAGTCCTGAGCCTCAGTGCCGACCCGAACCCGTCGGTCATGAAAGTGGGACAGCATGAAGTTCACCGTGCCCGGCTCGACATTCAGCTGGCTTCTACCGGCTTTTCCTGGAGTGTATTCAAACAGTTTCGCGAGATGGCCGCCGAGGCCGACGTGGTCAATTACCACTTCCCATGGCCGTTCATGGACGTGGTGCACTTCGCCAGCGCCCTGCACAAACCGACCGTAGTGACGTATCACTCGGACATCATCCGCCAGAAAAACCTGCTCAGACTGTATCGGCCGCTGATGAGCCGCTTTCTCGCGAGTGCCGACCGGATCGTTGCAGCCTCGCCCAACTATCTGCACACCAGTGATGTGTTGCAGAAGTATCTGGACAAGACCCGGGTGATTACCTACGGCCTGAACAAGGCGGGTTATCCACAGGTCGATCAGGAACGCTTGAACCGCTGGCGCCAGCAATTGGGGGACAGGTTTTTCCTGTTCGTCGGGGTCATGCGTTATTACAAAGGTTTGCACATCCTTCTCGATGCACTGAAAGATGTGAACTACCCGGTGGTCATCGTCGGCGCCGGGCCGCTGGAGCGAGAGCTGCACGCGCAAGCCACCGCGCTGGGCCTGCGAAACCTTCACTTCCTCGGCCGTCTCTGCGATGAAGACAAGGTCGCGCTCCTGCAACTGAGCTACGCCATCGTGTTTCCTTCGCATCTGCGCTCCGAAGCCTTCGGCATCTCGCTGCTGGAAGGGGCGATGTACGGCAAGCCGATGATCTCCAGCGAGATCGGCACCGGCACCAGTTACATCAATATCCACAACGAAACCGGTCTGGTGGTGCCGCCGAGCAATCCACTGGCCTTTCGCGAGGCGATGCGCACGCTGTGGGAAGACCCGGCGCGTGCGGCAGCCATGGGCGTCAAGGCAGAGGCGCGCTACCGGCAGTTATTCACAGCCGATGAAATGGGCCGCAAGTGGACCGAGTTGTACCAGGAACTGCTCGAAGAAAAAGCCCTGTCCTACGCCTGAGCCACCACAACACCGATCCCCTGTAGGAGCTGCCGCAGGCTGCGATCTTTTGCTTCTAAAAACCCAGGATCAAAAGATCACAGCCTTCGGCAGCTCCTACAGGGGGGCGTTACAGATCCAGCACCAGCGGTTGCTCACTTTGCGCCGGCACCGCGCAGCAAATCAGCACCTGCCCCGCTTCCGGCAAATCTGCCGGGGGCTGTGGATAATTCACCGCGCCACTGATCAACCGCGTCTTGCAGGTGCCGCACGAACCTCCACGGCAACTGAATTCCGGGCGCAGGCCGCGGCTTTCCGCGAGTTCCAGCAGACTGCCGCCGTCCGGCTGCCAGCGTGCTTCCTTCGCCGAACGTTCGAACACGACCGGCACCGAGACGACCGCGGCCGGTGACTGCTCGATGGTCACCGCATCCGGATCCGGCTGGCGCTTGAGCGTCGAGGGACCGAAGGTTTCGGCGTGAATACGTGCGTCGCGGATGTCCAGCTCGCGCAAGCTGTCGTAGACACTTTGGGTAAAGGCGCCGGGGCCACACACAGCAAAATCGATCTGGTCGTAGTCCTCGACTTCCAGCAGATCGCGCAGCAGTGCCCCATCGATGCGCCCATGGCGGTCGAAATCCTCGCCCTCGTGCGCATCGGCCTCCGGCTGGCTGAGCAGGCGAATCACCCGCACCACATCACCAGCACTTTCCAGCAAACGATCGAGTTCCTGGCGAAACGGCTGATCGGCCAGGCTGCGCGAACTCTGCAGCAACCACGTCGGCCGGATCCGCCTGGTGCGCAGGCCTTGGTACACCACCTCACGCAGCATCGACAGCAACGGCGTGATGCCAACCCCCGCCGCCAGCAGCACCAGCGACCGCTGTTCCAGTGGCGCCACGGTGAAGTGACCCTGTGGCGCCCGAGCCTCAAGGATATCGCCGACCCGGATCTGCTGGTGCAAATGGCCTGAGACCAGGCCCTCGCGTTTCACGCTGATGCGCAGGAAATCATCCGATGGCGCACTCGACAGGCTGTAGGTGCGGATATGCGTTTCACCGTCCAGGGTGAAGCGCAGCGGCAGGTGCTGCCCGGCCTGAAACACCGGCATCCCCGCGCCATCGTCCGGTTGCAGATAGATCGAGCGAATGTGCTGGCTCTCCCTTTCGATGCGGGTCACCCGCAGCGGCCGCCAGCGGTCACCCAATGCTTTGGCCTGCAAGCGTGCATCGGCCTGGGCCCAGGTGCCGGTCAACAGACTGGTGGGCGACATGCCGTCGAAGCGCCAGCGCAAGGCCAGTGCCGCCGGGCGCCGCACCAGTCTCTCTACCTCCAATGTCCACAGGCGCTCGGCGCCCTGAAATGCTTCGATCTGCGGCCCTTCAAGGATGATCTCGGTGCGCCCGCTCAGTTGCAGCACATCGCCTGTGGAAAAGTCGATGAACAGCAAGCCAGCCTTGGGATTGAGCAGGAGATTGCCGAGCGTGTTGAAGTGCAGATTGCCGGCAAAATCCGGGATGGTCAGACGATTACCCTCGACCCGGACAAACCCGGGCTGACCGCCACGATGGGAAACGTCCACCGAACGTTGGCCATCGACATCGACATAGCTGGCGACGAAGAAGGTGTCGGCGCCTTCGATCATGGCCCTGGCCGCGTCATCAAGAGCGTCGCCACGCTGCGCGGGCCGTGTCTGCGGATCGCTCAGCGGCACGCGCTGGAACTGGCGCAGCTGAATGTATTGCGGACAGTTGCCGAAAGCCTGATCCACGCTCACCTCGAAACCCTGCACGGTCAGATTGTCGACATGACCGTTGAGGCGATTGCGGCGGCGGGTATGCAATTCAATACCAAGCAACCCGATCGGTTCGCCGTTGAGCAACTGCGCTGGATCATCGGCAGCGGGTTGGCTGGCGAAATGCAGGTGCTCGGGATCAGGCGAATGAGCAAACCCCGGCGCGCCTTCAAGCACGCTGGCCCATGGACGCCCGTCAGCATCGACCGCGCCGTACAGCATGAACGGTAATTGCTCATAAAATGCGCGGTGTTGATCCGGCATCCAGTCGCGAATCACCTTGCGACCGAAGGCTTCCATGCGCTCGGCAACGCCGACATGGGCCTGCAGTTTTTGCTCGCCAGCGTGCCACGGTGAACGTTCCATCACGCATCTCCCCGCGCCGCCGGCGCACTGTGGATAACTCGATCGGATCGGGCCGAATCTTCAGGCAGTCTTCTGCAGACCGGCGACGGTGCGCGGCATGCCGACAAAACCGGGCAACGCTTCGACACGCGCCAGCCAGGCACGCACGTTGGCGTAGTCGTCCAGCGACACGTTGCCTTCCGGCGCGTGGGCGATGTAGCTGTAGGCCGACACGTCGGCGATGGTTGGCTCGCTGCCGGCCAGGTACGGGGTCTTGCCCAGCTCCACCTCCATCACCTTGAGCAGGTTGTGCGCGCGGGTGATCAGCTCTTCAGCGTTCAGTTGCGCACCAAACACCGTGACCAGGCGTGCCGCCGCCGGACCAAAGGCAATCGGCCCCGCCGCCACCGACAACCAGCGCTGGACCCGCGCAGCGCCCAGCGGATCGGTGGGCAGCCAACGGCCGTTGCCGTATTTGAGCGCCAGATACACCAGAATCGCGTTGGAATCGGCCAGCACCACGCCGCCATCATCAATCGCCGGCACCTGACCGAAACTGTTGATCGCCAGATACGGCGCCTGCTTGTGCTCACCCTTGGCCAGATCGACCAGGATCAGTTCAGTCGGCAGTTGCAGCAGGGACAGCATCAGCTCCACGCGATGGGCGTGGCCGGAACGCGGGAAGTTGTAGAGTTTGATCGCTTGCATGGTCGACTCCGCTGGAGGTGGCGCCGTACGGGATGGCAGCGCCGATGGAGGCCATCTTCCACCCATCCTCAAAGCAACAGAATCACCAGCAAACACAATCCATTATTTCACCTGATGAAATAACGCTGCGTTTTGCAGCGCCGGATGCTCACGCAGCGCCTTCACCGCATGGTCGACAAAACTACGCACCCGCGCCGGCGCCTTGCGCCCGCCCTGATACACCACATGAATCGGCAGCGGCGGCAATTCGAAGTCGGCGAGGACAATTTCCAGCTCTCCGGATGCCACCTTGCCCGCGACTTGATAGGACAACACCCGGGTCAGCCCCAACCCCAGGCAGGCCGCCGTAATGGCCGCCTGATTGGCCGTGACCACCAGCCTTGGCTCGGGCCGCACGCTGATCGCTTCGCCCTGATCCACAAACGGCCAGTTGCGCAACTGGCCGATGGACGAGGTCGCCACCACCGGCGCGCCGGCCAGCATCTGCGGATGCTCGGGACGACCGTGTCGGGCCAGATAAGCCGGCGATGCGCAGATCACTCGTCGCACTTCACCGACACGAATCGCGTGCTGATTGCTGTCCGGCAACTCACCGATACGCACCGCGACATCAATGCCCTCCTCGACCATGCTGACTACCCGATCAACCAACAGCGCATTGATCGAAACGTCCGGGTATTGCGTCAGATAAGCCGCCATCAGCGGTGTGACAAACAGCTCGCCGAACAATACCGGCGCGGTCACCGTCAATTGCCCACGGGGCTGGGCGTGGCTGCCGGCCGCCGAATCCTCGGCTTCCTGCACCTCGGCGAGAATTCTCCGACAATCTTCCAGATAACGCTGACCGGCCTCGCTGAGGTGCACAGTGCGCGTGGTGCGAATCAACAACTGCGTACCGATGCGCTGCTCCAGCGCCGCCACCGCCCGGGTGACACTGGCCGCGGACAAGCCAAGACGTCGCGCCGCCGCCGAGAAGCCTTGCTCCTGGGCGACCGTGGCGAAGATCTGCATTTCCTGGAAGCGGTCCATGGAGGTCCTCGATTCAGATACAAAAATCGCAGCCGAGGCTGCGATTTTTGCGGGTCGATGTCAGCTGTGGATAACTTATTCCACCGTCACCGACTTCGCCAGGTTGCGCGGCTGGTCGACGTCAGTGCCTTTGAGCACGGCAACGTAGTACGACAGCAGTTGCAACGGGATGGTGTAAAGGATCGGCGAGAGAATGTCGTGGATGTGCGGCATTTCCACCACGTGGGTGCCTTCACCGTTGGTCATCCCGGCTTTCTCGTCGGCGAACACGATCAGTTCACCGCCACGGGCGCGGACTTCCTGCAGGTTGGACTTGAGCTTTTCCAGCAATTCGTTGTTCGGCGCCACGGTAACCACCGGCATGTCGTTATCCACAAGCGCCAGCGGGCCGTGCTTCAGCTCACCGGCCGGATAGGCTTCGGCGTGGATGTAGGAGATTTCCTTGAGCTTCAACGCCCCTTCCATTGCCACCGGGAATTGCGCGCCACGACCGAGGAACAGGGTGTGGTTCTTCTCGGCAAACAGTTCGGCAATTTTTTCCACCGTGCTGTCCATCGCCAGCGCTTCGCCCAGACGGGTCGGCAGGCGACGCAACTCTTCCACCAGCGTGGCTTCGACGTCTTTGCCCAGCGTGCCGCGCACCTGACCCAGGGACAGGGTCAGCAAGAGCAGGCCGACCAGTTGCGTGGTGAACGCCTTGGTCGAGGCCACACCGATTTCGCGACCGGCCTGGGTCAGCAGGGTCAGGTCCGACTCACGCACCAGCGAGCTGATGCCGACGTTGCAGATCGCCAGGCTGGCGAGAAAACCCAGCTCTTTGGCATTGCGCAGCGCAGCCAGGGTGTCGGCGGTTTCGCCGGACTGCGAGATGGTGACGAACAGGGTGTCCGGCTGCACCACCACCTTGCGGTAGCGGAATTCGCTGGCGACTTCGACCTGGCACGGAATGCCGGCCAGCTCTTCGAGCCAGTAACGCGCAACCATACCCGCGTGGTAGCTGGTGCCGCAGGCGACGATCTGGACGTTGCGCACTTTGGCGAACAGTTCGGCAGCCTGTGGACCGAAGGCCTGCACCAGCACCTGATTGTTGCTCAGGCGACCTTCGAGGGTGCGCTGAACCACGGACGGTTGCTCGTGGATTTCCTTGAGCATGTAGTGACGGAATTCGCCCTTGTCGGCAGCTTCGGCGCCATCGCTGTACTGCACGGTCTGGCGCTCGACGGCATTACCGTTCACGTCCCAGATCTGCACGTTATCGCGGCGAATTTCGGCGATATCACCTTCTTCCAGGTACATGAAACGGTCAGTCACCTGGCGCAGGGCCAACTGGTCGGACGCGAGGAAGTTCTCGCCCAGGCCCAGACCGATCACCAACGGGCTGCCACTGCGTGCGGCTACCAGACGATCAGGCTGTTGTGCATTGATCACAGCCAGCCCGTACGCACCGTGCAGTTCCTTGACGGTGGCCTTGAGCGCCACGGTCAGGTCAGGCTGATCCTTGAGTTTGTGGCTCAGCAGATGAGCGATCACTTCGGTGTCGGTGTCCGAGGTGAACACATAACCCAGCGCCTTGAGTTGCTCACGCAGGGCTTCGTGGTTTTCGATGATGCCGTTGTGCACCACCGCGATATCGCCGGAGAAATGCGGGTGCGCGTTACGTTCGCAAGGGGCACCGTGGGTGGCCCAACGGGTGTGCGCAATACCGAGGCGGCCGGCCAGCGACTGTTCGGCCAGCGCGGTTTCCAGTTCGCTGACCTTGCCCGGACGACGCATGCGCTCGAGCTTTGCGTCGTTGGTGAAAACCGCTACACCGGCGCTGTCATAGCCGCGGTATTCAAGGCGCTTGAGGCCTTCGAGCAGGATGGCGGTGATATTACGTTCAGCAACTGCGCCGACAATTCCACACATGCTTATTTCTCCTGACTGACAGCCGCGCAAATCACGGTGATACCGCGGGCCTGAATCTGATCGCGTGCGTCGATGGGCAAGCGATCATCGGTAATGAGGGTATGGACGCTGCTCCAGGGCAGCTCCAGGTTTGGAATTTTGCGGCCGATCTTGTCGGCCTCGACCATCACGATCACTTCACGCGCCACGTCGGCCATGACCCGGCTCAAGCCGAGCAGTTCGTTGAACGTAGTGGTGCCGCGCACCAGATCGATGCCGTCGGCGCCGATGAACAACTGGTCGAAGTCGTAAGAGCGTAGTACCTGCTCGGCCACCTGGCCTTGAAAGGACTCGGAGTGAGGATCCCAGGTGCCGCCGGTCATCAACAGCACCGGCTCGTGTTCGAGTTCGCTCAAGGCATTGGCAACGTGCAGGGAGTTGGTCATGACGACCAGACCCGGCTGCTGACCGAGCTCGGGGATCATGGCGGCGGTGGTGCTGCCGCTGTCGATGATGATGCGGGCGTGCTCGCGAATGCGTTTTACGGCAGCACGGGCAATCGCCTGCTTGTATTTCGAAACGCTCTGGCCGGGTTCAGCGACCAGCTCCTGCGGCATGGTGATCGCCCCGCCATAACGACGCAGCAACAGACCATGGCTCTCAAGTGCTGCCAGATCCTTGCGGATCGTAACTTCCGAAGTTTCGAAGCGCTTGGCCAGTTCATCCACACTGACTTCGCCCTGCTCATTGAGCAAGGCGAGAATGTTGTGCCGACGTTGGGGTGTATTGCGTTTCGACATGGCTTCTTAAATTTCGTTTCGAAAGATAACGGAAGCAATCAAAACCTATCGGCCTTCAATCGTCAAGCTCAGGTCATAAAAAATCGCAACCCCCGGCCCTTTGTAGGAGCTGCCGAAGGCTGCGATCTTTTGATCTAAAACAGCTGTGGATAACTCAGTTTTTCTTGATCTTCTCCGGCCGCTTCCAGCCATCGATATTCTTCTGCCGCGCCCGACCCACGGCCAACTGCGCGTTATCCACATTCTGGGTAATGGTCGAACCCGCTGCAGTGGATGCCCCGGCCGAGATATCCACAGGCGCCACCAACGAGTTATTGGAGCCGATGAACACGTCTTCGCCCAGCACGGTCTTCCACTTGTTGGCGCCATCGTAGTTGCAGGTAATGGTGCCCGCGCCAATGTTGGTGCGCGCGCCGATTTCGGCGTCGCCCAGATATGTCAGGTGCCCGGCCTTGGCGCCCTCGCCCATATGAGCATTCTTCAGCTCAACGAAGTTACCCACATGTGCACGCGCCTCCAGCACCGTGCCCGGCCGCAGACGGGCAAACGGACCGGCATCACTGCTTTCACCCAGCACCGCGCCTTCGATATGGCTGTTGGCCTTGATCACCACGCCTTTGCGCAGGGTGCTGTCCTTGATCACGCAGTTAGGGCCGATCACCACGTCATCTTCGATCACGACGTTACCTTCGAGGATCACGTTGACGTCGATCAGCACGTCGCGACCGACGGTCACTTCGCCACGCACATCGAAACGCGCCGGGTCACGCAGGGTCACGCCTTGCGCCATCAGACGGCGGCCGGCGCGCAACTGGTAATGCCGCTCCAGTTCGGAGAGTTGCTTGCGATCGTTGGCACCCTGCACTTCCATCGGGTCATGCGGTTGTTCGGTAGCAACCACCAGCCCATCGTTGACCGCCATCTCGATCACGTCAGTCAGGTAGTACTCGCCCTGGGCGTTGTTGTTCGACAGGCGGCTCATCCAGTCGGCCAGACGATTCGCCGGCACGGCGAGGATGCCCGTGTTGCCTTCGGTGATCGCACGTTGTGCTTCGCTGGCATCTTTATGCTCGACGATGGCTGCGACTTTACCGTCAGCATCACGAACGATGCGGCCATAGCCGGTCGGGTCTTCAAGTTCAACGGTCAACAGGCCCATTTGCCCCGGTACGACATGCTTGAGCAGACGCTGCAGGGTTTCGACTTCGATCAGCGGCACGTCACCGTACAGAATCAGCACGGTGTCGGCGGTAATGAATGGCACAGCCTGGGCGGTGGCGTGGCCTGTCCCGAGCTGTTTGTCCTGCAGCACGAAATTCAGATCGTCGGCCGCCAGACGCTCGCGCACCACATCGGCACCGTGGCCGATGACCACATGGATGCGTTGCGGATCAAGTTGCCGCGCGCTGTGGATAACATGGCCAAGCATGGAGTTGCCGGCAACCGGGTGCAAAACCTTCGGCAGTGACGAACGCATGCGGGTGCCTTGACCGGCCGCGAGGATAACGATTTCGAGAGACATGACTGGCTACCAATCCTGGGTGGTCAGCAACTGCGACCGGGTTGTAAAAATCGGAAAAGAAAAAAGGGTAGCCGAGGCTACCCTTTTTTATCAATCGCACAACAAGTGGCTGACGGATTAACCGCCAAACTTCTTGCGGATCTGCTGGACGGTGCGCAG
>Ga0153921_1000801_pt1 | contig 15322 bp, 19 predicted proteins | sample TSNJ005MetaG_FD_104691 | JGI IMG/M metagenome (GOLD analysis project Ga0153921, IMG submission 104691) | Attine ant fungus gardens microbial communities from New Jersey, USA - TSNJ005 MetaG | ecosystem: Host-associated > Fungi > Mycelium > Unclassified | place: USA: New Jersey, Brendon T. Byrne... | reverse complement strand
TTCACGCCCGTTTGCTTCCGAAATAATCTGTCTCAGCTCCCAGTTGCTCGTCTGGAAAATGGTTTCCACCTTAAGTTGTTCCAGCAGATCATCGGTAATTTTGCTTTCTGCCTGATACATCTGAATGCCGTTGCTGACAAATAGCAGAATGGCCGCGCTGGCAAGCAGGACAAGTGGAAAAGCAAAGCCGTTTTGGTTACGGGTAAAGGACCATGAGTTTTTCATATTGCTTCCCTCCGGCAGATTTGACTATGACCTGGAGGCCGCTTTCTGTTTTGCGGAAGAACAGGTTATCAATGTCTCTGAGGAAAATTTCATGCCCTCTGGATGAAACGCGTCTTCTGGCCAAGTCCTGGTAAAGTTCAATGGACGTACGTTCCTCCTGTCCATTTAGGTATGCGGTAAAGTAAATGGCGTGAGCCGCAATCTTCACATCATGGGCTTGAATCAGTTCATCCCGCAGATGTACGAAAAATTGCTGGATGGCCAATTCTTCATAGGAATGATCATATTTTGCTGCTTTTAAAAGCGCTGCTGAAAAAGGGAGCAGCATGGCAAGAATACTTATGGCGAACAGCATGGATATCAATGAAAAACCGCGGTTATTTTTCTGGAAGGCCGTAAAGGCAGAACTGTTCCTTTTGCTTTTTTGCATTGTTCCACGATACACATCCCTTAACATAAATATGCTCTTCAGTGAACTCAAAAAAAGTTTCTTTTTGTTCAGTTGTCTTGCTGTATGTGGAAGGCAGGGAAGAGGCACGGCCCTGGATAAACGGCTGAAGTTCATCATGGAGCTTAAGCGCAAATTTTCTTTTCTCATTTAATATCGTGCTGTCTTTTTTTAGCTGTGCACTAATTGGAAAGACAAGGACTGCCAGCATGAGAATGATGGCCGAAGCAACAAGAACTTCAATAAAAGAGAAGCCGTTATTGTTTTTCATAGCGAGCACGCCCTTTTCCTAACGGCAGGATCAAGGCGTACAGGCCTTTTTTCGTACCGATGAGGATGCGTCCTGATTTGCGGATGCTGCCAAAGTTGTTAAAACCAATTCGGTCAATAAGCCCGCTTTTTACATGGAAAGCTCTTGGCAGCGGTCTTTTCATAAAGCTTCTTTCTGTTCCTGCGACGGTATAAAAGTTCTCATTGAATTTGAGGGCAACCTCTTTTTTGGTGGTCATTGCTGAACTTTGGACAAGCAGCATGTCCATATCGAGCATGTTGAAAAATTCACGTTCTTCCATCTGGTCAAGCACCTGGGCGCTGAGCGGAATTGCGATGAACAAGAGGGCGGCCATGATGCTGGCCGCAATTAATGATTCGATCAAGGTGAAGCCTTGCTGCTGTTTCATGGAGCTGTGCCGGCAGTCACTTTTCCGCTTGCTGCATCGTAGCCAAGTGCTGCTTTATTCGGGCAGCTTTTCTGTCCTTTTTCTATATAGCCTTTTGTTTCCAATTCATCAAGACTTGATGGCAGTCGCCCTTCCGCCAGTTCAAACGAGACAATTTGTGACTGGACCATCGACTTCAGGGCATCGCAGCCTTTTGATTGGACAGCTTTGCCCTTGCCTGTTAAATTCGGAATGATTAGGATAATCAGAACTGAGATGATCAGGAGCACAATCAACATTTCGATCAGGGTAAATCCATGTTCTTTTTTGAATGTTTTCAGCAATGGAAATCCTCCTAAATGGACTGAATAAGTTGAAACATTGGCCACATCAGCGTTACATAAATAAAAATGATGAACCCGGCGAGAATAGCAAAGAAGAGCGGCTGAATGATTACAAGCGCTTTAGAGATTTTCCGTTGAATCTCTTCTGTCAGCAGTGTTGCATACGCATCCAGGTCTTTTTCAAGTGCTTCATTGTCGGCATGCTTTTGAAAGATAGCAGCCAGCTGGGACTCAAAGAAGTAATACTGCTGAATGATTCGGCCAATTGGCAGGCCCTGCCGAAGCTGGTTTGTCATCTGTTCTGAATAGAAGCGAATGAAGGGCAGCCTGTCTTGCCTGGACATATACAGAAAAACTTCTTTCATGGGCAGGCCGGTTTTGAGAAGAGAGCTTAAATGTGCGGCAAACAGGAACGAGGTATGCAGGCGGACATATTTCCTGACCAGCGGGATCTTTTTTAATAAATGTAGCTGTTTAGCGGTATCTAATTTCTTGCGGCTTGTTTTCCAAAAGATGAAGCAGGCTGCGAATAGGAGAAAAGTGAGAAGGAGAAGGACTCCCAGCAGATCGATGAGGAATATGGACAACTCTACTGCAGAGGAACGATTGGCACTCGTTTCGAACAAGCCAATAAATGAAGGGAGAACAGACTGTCTGATAAAGAAAAGCAGAAGCAGAAAGACGCTTGCCAACACAGTAGGGTAGCGGATAACTTGCTGAAACTTTTTTAAGTGTTTGAGTCTTTGTTCGTACATGGTGTGGCATTTTTGGATACTGCCCTGCAGATCGTTGTGGGTTCTGGCGAAGTAAAGCTGTGAGGTAATCGAGTTATGGAAATCGGCTGCCGCAAACGCTTCATCTATGAGCAGGCCTTTCTTTAAAGCGGTAATGACTTGGCCGGCAGCCTGTTTCATTGCCGGGTCCCACTTTAGGGTTTCCAGTGCTTCAATGAGCGGGTAGCCATTGCTGAGCAGCCGGACCAGCCTTTTCAGAAAGCGGAGCTGCAAGTCACTGGACAGCATCTGTCTGCCCTTAGCCCTGAAAATAAATCTCTTCATCGATAAATCCATATGCAAACGCCTTCTTTCTTGAATGGTCGAAGCTGCCTGCCAAGACTTGCAGTGCCTGTTTGCCGGATAGAATGGTATCGATGGCTTCACCTTCAATCATTTCAGTGAAAGCGGCCCGGCCGGCGATCTGCATGCCGCTGTAGTAAGGAACCAGCTGCACGGCTGCAGCGCCAATGAGTGATTGCTGAATATCCGCTTTTCTGATACCCATATCGAGGAGTCGGGCGATGGTGCCGGCAGCATTTTTGGCATGTAAGGTACTGAGTACAAGGTGGCCGGTAAGTGAGGCTTGAAAAGCAAGCTTTGCAGTGGCTTCATCTCTGATCTCGCCGATCATCAGGACATCAGGATCATGCCTTAGAGAGGCCCTGAGCCCAGACTCAAAAGTGATGCCTGCTTTTGGGTTGATTTGCACTTGCAGGAGCCCCGGAATTTCTTTTTCGATGGGATCTTCAAGTGTGATGGCCTGCATATTCTTCTCGCTGCAAGCTGTTTTTAGAAGGGCATAAAGAGCAGTTGTTTTACCGCTTCCAGTGGGGCCCGTAAGCAAAATCAGGCCGGCACGGCAAGACATCCATTTTTTAAGCCGGATGGTTTGCTCAGGGAAAAGAAAAAGCTGTTCAAGTGAAAGGGATTGGTCTTGCGGCAAGATGCGGATGGCCAGGCTTTCGGCGTGTTGTGCTGGCATTGTAGAAAGACGAAGGGCATAGCGGGAAGCTTTTGCTTCGGTGTGGATCGTCCCGTTCTGGGGCTTGCGGATTTCGCCGATATCCATTCCGGAGATGAATTTGTAGTAGGTCAGCAGCATTTGATAGTCGCTGCTGGGAACTGAAGTTTGGAATTGCCGTTGGCCGTGAATGCGGAAATGGATATCGGTTTTGTGGATGAAGGGTGAGAAGTGGATATCAGCCGCCTGCTGTTCAAAGGCGGAAGCGAGGAGCTTGTCAGACAGGCTTGAAGCAAGGTTCACTTAATTATGTCACCTCCTTATGCTAATATTATTTCGACAGCAATCTCCATATTCCTTTATTTATAACATTAAAAATATGTAAAAGAGGTGTGTGACATTGAAACGAATTTTTCTGACAGGCTTCATGGGTTCCGGCAAGAGTACAGTTGGTGCAGTGCTGGCAGAGCAGCTCAAGGCTGACTTTGCAGATACAGATGCATACATAGAAGAAAAAGAAGCAAAGCGCATATCGGATATCTTCGCTGAGCAGGGGGAGGCTCATTTTCGCAGTCTTGAAACAAAAGCGCTTGAAGAAGTTCATGAACGAATCGTATCAACAGGCGGCGGTATTATTGAACGTCCAGAGAATATCAGCCTGATGAAAGAAAAAGGCATCGTTGTTTACCTCAGTACGACGTTTGCTGAGATCAGCCGCCGACTTGATGAAGATGAGACAAGACCCCTCTGGAAACAGGATCTGGACGGAAAGAAACTGTTGTTTTCCAGAAGACTGCCGGTGTATGAACAAGCCGCGGACATTATTGTTGCAACAGATGGTCGGCCGGCAGATGATATTGCCGCTGAGATCCTTCATAAGCTCAAAGAGGAATAGGGAGCGGCCTTCCGGTACATGCTGTATAAAAAGCAGCAGCAAGGGAGGCAATGGAATGTCGGCAAAAGATCTGCTCCGTCTGATTACGGAAAAAACATTTGTCCGGTTAAACAGTCCGAAAATAGAAAGAATGAATGATAAGGAAGAAAGCAAGAATTTCAGGAAACAGATAAGGCGTTCCGAGTATTGGCTCGGTACCCTGCCATTCATGGTCAAATGCGCATTAAAAAAGAAAAAAAGCGATTCATCAAAAACAGGCTGATCCGTTATGGAGACAGCCTGTTTTTATGCAAAATCAGAACCCATATAGAATAGGCCGGCATTGAGCGTTGAAAGGGCGATGCTGGGCTTAAAGCGCATGCTGATATCTTCTATCTCCTTTTCCATTGATTCCAGCTCATGGCTGTCATAAAAATGTTTGAGCAGGGAGATTTCTTCTTCCATCGCCCTGAGAGATTGTGCGGCCCAGCTGTGATCCTGCTTCTCAATATAGCTGACAAGGAGCTTCTCAATACGCTGGAAGCCGCTCTCAAGTTTAATGACAGGAGAGATCGGATAGCACTGATCCGAGATGGCATGTGAAAAAGGGACAGGCTTGAGAAGACCCATCATGTCGGTCTTCATCTGGCCGTTCACCAAATTCAGTCCGATTGAGAAGAATTCTTCGCGCAGGTGCAAGCCGCGGTAAATGATTTTGACATTGGCTGCAAGCCATGGATAGACGGGTGTGCTTATGCTGCTTTGGATGATCTCATACTGGCGTGTATATTGCTCGTTTTCCTGCAAATGGCTGAAAATCTGCTGGAGGCGGGGACTGCCAAAATGAATGCGTTCTCCTTCACCGGAAAGCTGCGGGTCGGTTATAAGTGACAGGCTGAGCGGCTGGCCTTTCATTCCTGTACTCTTCATGTATTGCCAATAGAAGGGGCGGTTCATCAGGACCCGGTCAAGTGTCTCGGTCAGTTCAACCTGGATGATCCGATCATCACCAGAAACGCGGCATTTATGAGCTTCAAAATATCGGCGCAGAAATAAATTAAGGTCCATCAGATTATGCCTCCTTCTGGTCTTCTTCTGCAGATTGCTCAATAACCGAAACGAGATTTTCCAATTTGATTCGTGCTTCGCCGGTGGATGCAGATTCACTTATAATGGATTCAATTTCTTTTTCCAGACTCGATATCTCCAGTTCTGAAAGGATGTCATCGAGCTGGCCAATGACTTTCTCAAACAGGTTGATCTTCTCATAGAGAAGAGACATGACTTGTTCTTCGATCGTATGCCGTGTCGAGAAGTGATAAATTTTCACATCATTTTCCTGGCCGTAACGGTGGACCCTCCCAATTCGCTGTTCAAGCCGCATCGGGTTCCAAGGCAGATCATAATTAATTAAATGGTGGCAGAACTGCAAATTGATGCCTTCTCCTGCCGCTTCTGTTGCGATTAAAACTTGGGCTTTATCTTTGAACAGCTGCCGCATCCAGTCTTTTTTGCCAGCTTTAAAGCCGCCGCGAAAAGGGACAGAGGTAATGCCCTGTTGCTTCAGGAACCATTGCAGATAAATTTGCGTTGCTCTGTACTCCGTGAAGACAATGACTTTCTCGTCACCGATCTTTTTAATTAATTCTGCAAGCTTTTCGGCTTTAGCGTGACCAGGCAGGTTGCCGATCTGTGCAAGGACAGCATCCATTTCTGCGTTTCCTTTGCCGGCCTGTTTCTGGAGTGAAAGATAGCATGCCTCTCTGGAAGAGCAGAGCTCCCGCAAGTAGGTGATACGGGCAAAGGGCGGCAGGGAAGCAGCAGCTAGTTCCAGCTGTCTGTATGCGTCCATCTCTGCTTCAGAAAAGTCTATCCAGACTGTTTCGATCTTTCTGGCTGCTGTATTTAACGCCGTTTCATTGCGGGTGTTGCGGATCATTACTTTTTGGACGAGCTGTTTCAGGACAGCATCTTCACGCAGCCGGCTTCTTTTATTTCCGAACCGCCGTGAGAAGTCTTCATAATTTCCGAGATGTCCGGGTCTCAGGATGGAAACAAGGTTAAAGATTTCAATAAGCTGATTTTGGATTGGTGTCGCAGTCAGAAGCAGACAGTATGTTTTCTTTAGCAAACGGACAAACTCATAATTTTTTGTCTGGTGATTTTTTAATTTATGGGCTTCATCAATCAGCAGGAAATCATAGTCAATCTCCAATATCCTGTCGCGGTGCGGAGGCCTTTTGGCTGTATCAATTGAAGAAACCATGATGCTGATCTGATTCCAGTCGTAATTCTTGCGGTAGGCGATCGCCGGGATGTGGAACTTCTCATTCAATTCACGGACCCACTGGCTTACAAGTGAAGCCGGCACAAGGATAAGTGCTTTCTTTACCAGGCCGCGGATCATATATTCTTTGAGGATCAGCCCCGCTTCAATTGTTTTCCCAAGCCCAACTTCATCTGCGAGTATGGCACGGCCGCCCATGGTTTCAATGGCGCGCTCGGCTGTTTCGATTTGATGCGGCAAAAAGGTGAGTGCTGGCAGGTGGCCAAGTGCTCTTAATCCTTTGAAAAATGGAGAAATCGACTCGCGCTGCGCTTCATAGGCGAGCTGGAACAATGTCCAGTCGGAAAGCGGCTGCTCTGTCTCCAACGCTTCCTGAAATTGCAGGGGGAATGCAGTATCCTTATGTATTTCCATCGTCATCTTCCTCAGAAAACTGGTCGGACTGCACGGATATTGCGGTCTCCAGCTAAATTATAAAAATGCAGAATTGCGAGAAACAAAATGAAACAGACTACTTCTCATTTCAAATTTATGTGATATAATGAGGTCGTATAAAATAGATTTTCACGGTTTCATACTTAGTATTGCCAAGAATCAACAATTTAATAAAGCGAATGATTACAAGGGGAGAGCTTACTTTCATACATATTTGGTTTTTGTCGAAAGTAACGCCGAAGGAGCAAGCGTTGAGTGAATCTCTCAGGCAAAAAGACTCTTGTGGGACGCAACTCTGGAGAGTGTTTACTTAATTTGTAAACCACCCACGAAGCAAGCACCGGCCTTTTTTTATAGGACTGGTGTGCAACTTTCAGGTTGAAGGACAGAAATTTCCTAGTATAAGTGAAAATTTCTATTTTTTTGCTTTTTTCTAAAAATTAAAAGGAGTGGATGGATAAAGTGAGTGAACTTAAAAGAACTCCATTGTACCCGGAGTATGAGCAATTGGGCGCGAAAACTGTCGACTTCGGCGGCTGGGAAATGCCAGTGCAGTTCTCTGGCATTAAACAGGAGCATGAAGCTACACGGTCAAAAGCAGGTCTTTTTGACGTTTCCCACATGGGAGAAGTGACTGTAAAAGGTCCTAAGAGTGAAGAATACTTGCAAAAAGTGACAACAAACGACGTTTCCAAATTGAAACCAGGCCGTGCGCATTACACGTTCTTCTGCTACAAAGATGGCGGCACTGTCGATGACCTTCTGATCTACAAGCTTGCTGACGAAGATTATCTGCTTGTTATCAATGCGGGCAATACAGATAAAGACTTTGACTGGCTTGTTGAAAACAACGACTACTCTGCAGAAGAGCTTGAGCTTAAAAACGTCTCTACTGACTGGGTTCAGCTTGCACTTCAGGGACCAATTGCTGAAGAAGTACTGCAAACACTTACAGATGAAGACCTGAGTGAAATCAAGTTCTTCGGCTTTAAAGAAAATGTTTCTTTTAAAGGAATTGACCATCCGGCCATCGTATCCCGTACAGGCTACACTGGCGAAGACGGATTTGAAGTTTATCTTGCAGCTGACGGCGGTCCTGCTCTTTGGAGAGCCATTCTTGAAGCTGGAAAAGACAAAGGCGTTGAGCCAGTTGGCCTTGGCGCTCGTGATACACTTCGCTTTGAAGCGGGTCTTCCGCTTTACGGACAGGAACTTTCAAAGGACATCACGCCAATTGAAGCCGGTCTGAACTTTGCAGTTAAAGTCAACAAAGAGGGCGACTTTAATGGCAAGGAAGTTTTGAAGGATCAGGTTGAGAACGGAACAGCGCGCAAGCTTGTCGGCATTGAAATGATCGACAAAGGGATTCCGCGCACAGGCTACGAAGTATTTGTCGGCGAGGAAGAGATCGGTTTCGTTACGACTGGAACACAATCTCCGACACTTGGCAAAAACATCGGCAACATTCTGGTCAAAACGGAGTATGCCAATATCGGCCAGGAAGTTGAAATCCAAGTCCGCAAAAAGCGTCTTAAAGCAGTTATTGCCAAAACACCATTTTACAAGCGCGAGAAATAGGAGGGTTATTGATGGAATTTAGATATTTGCCAATGACAGATGCCGACAAAGCAGAAATGCTGAAAACAATCGGTATTGAGTCAACTGAAGAACTGTTCGCTGATATTCCAAAAAATGTTCGCTTTGACCGCGAATTGAACCTTAAAAAGCCAACAAGTGAATTCGAGCTGAAAAACGAGCTCGTTGACATGGCGGCTAAAAACAAAAACACACTTGAAAATGTATCTTTCCTTGGAGCGGGTGTTTATGACCACTTCATTCCATCAGTCGTAGATCACGTAATCTCACGTTCTGAATTCTATACGGCTTATACACCGTATCAGCCTGAAATCTCTCAAGGTGAACTGCAGGCGATCTTTGAATTCCAGACAATGATCTGTGAATTGACTGGCATGCCTGTTGCCAACTCTTCCATGTATGATGGCGGAACTTCATTGGCTGAAGCAGTCAACTTGAGCGCTGCTCATACGAAGAAGAAAAAGGTTATCGTTTCCAAAGCGGTTCATCCTGAATCAAGAGCGGTTATCCACTCTTACGTAACAGGACCTGGGCTGGAAATCGTTGAGATCGACCATAAAGACGGTGTGACAGATCTTGAGCAGCTTGCTAAAGAACTTGATGAAAACACTGCCAGCGTTGTCGTTCAGTACCCGAACTTCTTTGGCCAGATTGAACCTATGGACAAAATCCAGGAATTGGTTGCTTCCCAAAAGAAAGCGATGTTCCTTGTTTCGAGCAATCCGCTTGCACTTGGCTACTTGACGCCTCCAAGCGAATTCGGTGCTGACATCGTTGTCGGTGACGCTCAGGTCTTCGGTATTCCTGCACAATACGGCGGACCGCACTGCGGATATTTCGCTACAACTGAAAAATTGATGCGTAAAGTTCCAGGCCGCCTTGTCGGTGAAACGGTTGATGAAGATGGCGTTCGCGGCTATGTATTGACATTGCAGGCTCGCGAACAGCATATCCGCCGCGACAAAGCGACTTCGAACATCTGTTCAAACCAGGCGCTTAATGCACTTGCAGCTTCTGTTGCAATGAGCTCTCTTGGCAAAAACGGTGTCGTTGACATGTCCAAACTGAACTTGCAGAAAGCTCTTTATGCAAGAGAACAGTTTGCCAAAGCTGGATTCTCTGTAATCTACGACGGACCGATCTTCAATGAATTCGTTATTGAATTGAAGAAACCTGTTTCTGAAGTGAATGACCAATTGATCGAAAAAGGCATCATCGGCGGTTTTGATCTAGGATTCTACTACCCTGAACTCAAAAATCATATGCTCGTTGCCGTTACGGAAATCCGTTCAAAAGAAGAAATTGATGCTTTTGTAAAAGAATTGGGGGATATCAATGGCTAATAAGGAATTTCCACTAATTTTCGAACGCAGCAGAGAAGGCAGAACGAGCTATAACTTGCCAGCTTTGGATGTACCGGAAAAAGACTTGACAGCAGAAGTAGGAGACATCTTCGTCCGTAAGACGCCGGCTGCCCTACCAGAAGTAAGCGAATTGGAAGTTATGCGTCACTATACAGGTCTTTCTGACCGCAACTATGGCGTAGACTCAGGCTTCTATCCGCTTGGTTCATGTACGATGAAATACAATCCTAAAATCAATGAAGACGTGGCAAGATTGGCTGGCTTCAGCCATGTCCATCCGTACCAGGAAGCAAATCAGGTACAGGGTGCCATGGGAATGCTGTATGATCTTCAAGTTTCTTTGCGTGAGATCACAGGCATGTATGATGTATCCCTGCAGTCTGCAGCCGGTGCACAAGGAGAATGGACTGCACTATTGATGATCCGTGCTTTCCACCATGCAAATGGAGATCACAAGCGCGATAAAGTTATCGTTCCTGACTCAGCTCACGGTACAAACCCGGCTTCAGCAACACTTGCCGGTTTCGATGTGATCTCTGTTAAAACCAACGATAATGGTCTTGTTGACATTGAAGATTTGAAGAGCGTTGTCGGTGACGACACAGCTGTTCTCATGCTGACAAACCCGAACACGCTTGGTTTGTTTGAAACAGAAATTCTTGAAATTGCCGAAATCGTTCACAGTGCCGGCGGTAAGTTGTACTATGATGGTGCAAACCTGAACGCGATCATGGGCTACACACGTCCTGGAGACATGGGCTTTGACGCTGTTCACTTGAACCTTCATAAAACATTTACTGGTCCGCATGGTGGCGGTGGCCCTGGTTCAGGTCCTGTAGGCGTATCTGAAGAATTGGCTCCATTCCTTCCGAAGCCAGTTTTGACGCAAAAAGGCGATGCGTTTGTATTTGACTATGACCGTCCTAAGTCAATCGGCCGCATCAAGCCTTACTACGGCAACTTCGGCATCAACCTGCGTGCATACACATACATTCGCACAATGGGTCCTGTCGGCTTGAAGAAAGTCAGCGAATATGCTGTTTTGAATGCGAACTACATGAAAGCGAAGCTCCAAGAGTATTTCGATCTTCCATATACACAGCATTGCAAACACGAATTCGTACTTTCAGGAAAAAGACAGAAAAAACTTGGCGTACGCACAATGGACATTGCCAAACGTCTTTTGGACTTCGGCTTCCACCCGCCAACTGTTTACTTCCCGCTTAACGTTGAAGAGGCCATCATGATTGAGCCGACTGAAACAGAATCGAAAGAAACGCTTGATGAGTTCATCGACACGATGATTCAGATTGCGAACGAAGCAGAGAACGATCCGGAAATCGTACAGGAAGCGCCTCATACAACTGTATTGAAGCGTCTGGACGAAACAACGGCTGCGAGAAAGCCTGTTCTTCGCTACCAAAAGAAATAATTGCACATTAAAAAATGACCTTCGCACTGCGAAGGTCATTTTTATTTAGCTTATTTGATTTTGCCAGTCCATTTTTTAAAGCCGCCCTTCAGCTGGTAGATATGCTGATAGCCTTTTTTGTGAAGCAGTTGAGCTGCTCTTGTTGAGCGGGTGCCGCCTTGGCAATAAAGGTAGACCGGCTTGTCCGGCCGAATTTCTACAAGGCGCTGTTTCATTTGGGTAACTGGTATGTTGCGGGCTCCAAGAATGTGGCCATTTTTGAACTCCTGCGGTTCTCTGACATCAATCAGCTGAGCCTTGCGGTATTCTTTCTTGAATTCTTCTTCGTCCAGCACTTTCAAATATCTGCTCTGTTTAATCGTGCGGACAATCGTATAGATGATAAGAGCAGCCAGGACTGCAAGTGGTAAATAAATCGTCAATCTGAATCCTCCGTCCTCCAACAGTTAGTTACATATCTATTATAAATCTGTTGCAGGATATTTTCAAAAGTATAATTTGCTCTGAACTAAATATATTCCCTTAATTATGCATGAACTGTCAAAAACTTCTTCTTTCACGCAATAACTTGTTTATCTTGTCAGTTTACGGTATGATTTTATAAGACATCATCGCTTCGGCAGACGTTAATTATTTGTGAAATGAGGAGATTTTGTGCCAACACCAAGTATGGAAGATTATATAGAGCAGATCTACAACCTGATCGAAACAAAAGGCTATGCCCGGGTTTCCGATCTGGCTGAAGCGCTCATGGTGCATCCATCATCTGTAACGAAAATGGTGCAGAAACTAGACAAAGATGACTATCTGAACTATGAAAAATATAGAGGGTTTGTCCTGACTCCAAAAGGCAAGAAAATTGGTGAACGTCTCGTTTTCAGGCACGACCTTCTGGAGCAGTTCTTGGATATTATCGGGGTAAATAAAGATCAGATTTATCAGGATGTAGAAGGCATTGAGCATCATCTCAGCTGGAATTCGATTGATCGTATTGCCGAACTGGTCCTTTATTTCCAGGAAGATGAGAAGCGGCTGGAAGATCTCCGCAACACGCATATTGAAGAATCAAGCGAGCAGGCATAACTCAAAGAAGAGTTATGCTTTTTTATTGCCTTCATTCAGGTTCTATTTGCCGGTGCGTTTGCTTACGCTATTAAAAAGCAATTGCAGGGGGAGCGGTCGGCATGAATATAGATGCAGTCTTTTCGGGTGGCGGCGTGAAAGCCTTTGCTTTTATTGGAGCACTGGAAGCGATGGAAGAAAAGGGCCTTGTGATCAAAAGAGCAGCAGGCACCTCGGCTGGAGCGATACTGGCATCATTGGTCCTCGCCGGGTATAAAGTCTCTGAAATGAAGCAGCTGTTAGAGGAAGTGGATCTTTCTTCATTTACAGATGCGCCCCTGTATGTGCGCAGGTTCCGCCTTGCCAAATGGTTGCAGTTGTTCTTTAAAATGGGTATTTACAAAGGGGACCGGTTTGAGAAGTGGCTGGAAGCCGTATTGGCTGAAAAAGGTTTGAAGACATTTGGCGATTTGCCTGCAGGCTCTTTAAGGATGATTGCCAGCGACTTGTCTTTGGGGAAACTGATCGTCATTCCGGATGATCTGAAAAAGGTGTATGATGTGGATCCGAATACGTTTCCGATCGCAAAGGCGGTCAGGATGAGCGCGGGTTTCCCATTTTTCTTTATGCCGGAAAAATTATATGGGATGCTGCCTGAACCGAGCCTGATGGTGGATGGGGGATTGCTCAGTAACTTCCCGCTTTGGATTTTCACCTCTGATAAGCAGCAGCAGAAGCGTCCAATCTTAGGTGTGAAACTGAGCAGCAGCTATATACCTGAATTACAAAGAAAACGTATCCGAAACGCATTTGATCTGTGCCAGGCGATGCTGTCCGCTATGAAAGGAGCACATGATGAACGCTATGTATCGGCATGGGCCGAGCACAACATCATCAGCATTCCCATTACAGACACGGATGCAATGGACTTGGATATCAGCACAGCGAATAAAGAAAAGCTGATTGGAATTGGTAAAGAATCAGCGGTCCGTTACCTTACATATTGGCCTGGAAAGTAAAAGCTGTTGTTTAAAAAAGAGCTCTGTCTTTTTTGTCCTGCTTGCTGCCTTCAATAACACGAAGATGTGAAGGCCTTTTTTTATGCTGTCTTTTTTTAGATTTGGCATTATCTTTAATATTTGGGATTCTGTTGGCTTTGCTGAAATTAGAAGAAGCAGCCTTTTTTTCATATTTGCGTTTGGATTGCTTGACGGCCTGGCGGTACTTTCTTGTATCTGGAGAAGCCGGCTGTCTTTTTTTGAAGAGGAAGAGATAGGCGATAGCTGAAAGCACAGCAGTGATGCCGATGATCATCAGAAGATTGACCAGCAGCCCCTTTGTATCCGTAGCAGCCCTTATGACAAGGCCGAAGAGAGCCAGGCCAATTACACCATAGACCATTGCAGTGAAATATCGGTTGCGCATCCATGTTGCCTCCTTTCAGATTTGAAAAGCAGAACTTCTTACTCATTGGTATACCACTTTCGCTTGCTTTTTTATCACGGTTTCTGGCAATTTATTAATTTTCTTTAAATCTGAGCAGTGATACACGTCAATTCTGCCCATAAATGCCCATTTCTATTCATGGTATGTATGAAATAGGCAGTTTTGCGTATCTGCTGCAGGCAAACAGGTAATGCTACTTCTTGAGGTGAACGAACTGATGAAAAAGCAGATTCAGCAACAGGAAACAAGCATGGATGTCATGAAGCGGTCACTGTTTACAGGCTTTGTCGGCGGTGTGCTGTTTTCCTTTTTAGGCTTGGTGCTATATTACTTTAACTTTCTCGAGATCAGTCCAAAAGCAATTCTCGTCCGTTCCTGGCTGCGTTATGCGTGGGCTGGAAAATGGCCCGGCGATCTGCTCAGCCTGCTGATTGCCGGAATTCTTTCTGTTGCAGCTGCCTTTATCTATTTTGTCCTGTTCAGAAAGATCATCAGTTTATGGATAGGCGTCATGTACGGCTTTCTTTTGTGGATTCTCGTGTTTTTGCTGATTACGCCTTTATTATACAACATTCCGGCACTGCGTGAACTGTCAGTTGACACAATTGTGACGTCAATTTGTTTGTATCTGTTATACGGGGCATTTGTCGGGTTTTCCATTGCTTATGACCATTATGACACCGTTATGAAGGCCGGTTCAGCAAGAAAGTAATGCCAGGTGTATCATTATTCAAATAAAATGGATTGTGATACACTTATAGGCGTTATGAATGATATGCAAAGGGATGAAACGGCATGAAAAAGCTTTTGCTACTGAACGGACCAAATATCAATCTGCTTGGAAAGCGCGATAAAAACGTATATGGTGTTTTTACTCTGAAAGAATTGGAAACAGATCTGGCTGCATATGCCGGTCAGTATGGATATGATCTAGATACTTGTCAGTCAAACCATGAAGGCGATCTCGTTGACCGGCTGCATGAAGCAGACGGAGCGTACGCCGGCATTGTATTTAATCCGGCAGCCTATACACATACAAGCATTGCGCTCCATGATGCCATTGAGGCGATTCAGACGCCTGTTATAGAGGTACATATATCGAATGTTCATAAGAGAGAAGCATTTCGCCATGTTTCCATGACGGCACCGGCATGTGCCGGACAGATAGTCGGCCTAGGCATGCAGGGCTACCGCCTTGCTGCGCTTGCACTAATTGAATATGACAGCGGAATGGAAGAGGCAAATCGGAGGGATGAAGAAAATGAGTAAATTGCAGAAATTAAGAGCATCATTCAGCAAAGCAGGCATTGATGCCCTGTTCATCACAAGCCCTGTCAACAGACGGTATATCAGCGGATTCACCGGAACGGCCGGGGCTGTGCTGATTAGTGAAAAAGCAGCGCTGTTCATTAC
>Ga0153921_1000799_pt1 | contig 15341 bp, 18 predicted proteins | sample TSNJ005MetaG_FD_104691 | JGI IMG/M metagenome (GOLD analysis project Ga0153921, IMG submission 104691) | Attine ant fungus gardens microbial communities from New Jersey, USA - TSNJ005 MetaG | ecosystem: Host-associated > Fungi > Mycelium > Unclassified | place: USA: New Jersey, Brendon T. Byrne... | reverse complement strand
GCAGATTGCCGGCTTCACCGAGGTGATCGACGCGAAGATTCGATACCCGAACACCGCGCTGCTCTTCATTGAGTTCTCGGCGGTACAGTTCCGCAGCATCCCTGCCGTGACCGTGGGCTGCAAGGCTCGAAAGTGGTCGGTACCGAGCAACTATGACCCTGCGACCCGGACTTACACGGGTATGTGGGATGGCACCTTCAAAGAGGCCTATACCAACAACCCGACATGGGCAACGCTCGGTATCACCACGAACGACCGTTTCGGCCTCGGCCGTCGCATCAAGCCGTGGATGGTGGACAAGTGGGAGCTCTACCGCATCTCGCAGTACTGCGACCAACTGGTGCCGGACGGGAAGGGTGGCCAGGAACCGCGCTTCATTTGCAACCTGAACCTGCAGAGCAAGGCCGACGCCTGGTCACTGCTGCGCGACATCTCTGCGATTTACCGGGCCATGACCTACTGGGCCCAGGGCCAGGTCTTTACCCTGGCGGATATGCCGCGCGCCACCGACTTCGACTTTGCCTACACCCGGGCGAATGTCATCGATGGCAAGTTCACCTACTCGAGCGCATCGGAGCGCACCCGCTACACGCGGGCGCTGATCAGCTACGACAACCCGGGGAACAACTTCGACACCGACGTCACAGCTGTGACCGATGCCAAGTTGCAGCGGCGCTACGGCGACAACCCGCTGGAGATCAGCGCTATTGGCTGCACCCGCGAATCCGAGGCCCAGCGCCGGGGCAAGTGGGCGCTGCTCACGAACTCCAAGGATCGGGCGGTTACCTTCAAGGTCGGCCTCGACGGGCGCATCCCGCTGCCTGGCTACGTGATCCCGATCGCCGACGAGCTGCTAGCCGGTCGGCCGGTTGGCGGTCGTATCTCGGCGGTGAATGGCAAGGTCATCACCCTGGACCGGGACACCCAGGCCAAGCCTGGTGATCGGCTTATCCTCAACCTGCCGGACGGCAAGTGCGAGGGCCGCACCGTGCAGTTGGTCAGCGGTCGGCAGGTCACCGTCACCGTAGCTTATTCCGTGCCGCCGGAGCGTGAGCTGGTGTGGGCGCTGGATGCTGACGACCTGGCCATCCCGCTTTATCGCGTGGTCAGCGTGGCGCGGCCGGAGCCTGGTGTGTTTGAAATCTCGGCAGTTCAGTACGACCCGAGCAAGTTCGATCACATCGACACCGGTGCCCGCCTGGAAGAGCGGCCAATCAGTGTTGTGCCTATCACCGTTGTTCCCGCTCCTGCGAGCGTCGACATCACGTCGAACTACTCCGTGGATCAGGGCCTGGCGATCAGCACCATGAACATCTCATGGCCTGCTGTGGCGGGCGCTGTCGCTTATGACGTGGAGTGGCGAAAGGACAGCGGCAACTGGATCAAGCTGCAGCGAACGGGCGCGACAAGCGTGGACGTCACCGGCATTTACTCGGGCGCCTACCTGGCCCGGGTTCGCTCGGTGAGCGCCTTCGAGATCTCTTCGATCTGGAAGAGCTCCAATCTGACCAACCTGGAAGGGAAGGTTGGATTGCCGCCGGCGGTCGCGTTTCTGACCACTACCAGCGAACTGTTCGGTATCGGCATTCGGTGGGGTTTCCCTGCTGGCGCCGAGGATACCCAGCGCACCGAGCTGTGGTATGGCCAGGCCAATGACCTGTCCGTGGCATCGAAACTTGCAGACCTGGCCTACCCCCAGGCGGATTACAGCATGCAGGCCCTAAAGGCTGGCGCGCAGTTCTTCTTCTGGGCGCGCCTGGTGGACCGGACCGGGAATATCGGGCCGTTCTATCCAGTCGGCAACGGTGTAATGGGAATGGCCAGCGCCGATGCGGCGCCGGTGCTGGACCTGATCGCCGGCCAGATCGGGCGCACGGAGCTCGGCCAGGACATCAACGACGAGATCGACAAAATCCCAGGCTTGCAGGCGCAGATCGATGCGCTTGATGGGCTGTCGGCCTACGACCCTGAGTCTGTCTACCTCGAAGGCGACCTGGTGGTGGTTGGCAAGCGGATCTACCAGGCCACGCAGTTGGTGCCGGTCGATACTTCGCCGCCGAACGCCGCGTACTGGGTGGACGTGGGCCAGGTGCTTGTCACTGCCAACGGACTGGCGCGCCAGGTTGAGATCAACACCACCAGCATCACTGAGCTGGATGGAGTGGTCACGGCGGCCGCGTCTAGCCTTCAGGCTTTGCAGGCGGCATATCGGGATGACACCGGGGAGGGCGACCTCGCCGATGCGCTTCAGGGCTACAGCGCTTCGGCGAGCTTTGCGCAAGAAGTGAAGACGCGCGCCTCGCAGAATGCGGCCATGGTGCAGCGCCAGACCGAGCTCACTGCTGAGGTGGGCGACGTCAGTGGCTCGGTGAGCGAACTCGAAAGCGTGGTGGTTACGGATCGCGAGGCGACTTCTCAGGCAATTCAGCAGGTCAGGGCAGAAATCGGAGAGACCTCGGCGGCCGTGCAGGTCGTGAGCGAGGCCCAGGCCGATACCGACGGCAAGTTCAAAACGATGTACTCCGTGAAGATGCAGGTGAACGCCGACGGCCAATTGGTTGCTGCCGGCTTTGGCTTGGGTATCGAGCAGGATGAAGAAGGTGTGCTTCAAAGCCAGTTCCTCGTGAGTGCCGATCGTTTCGCCATTGTCAGCACGTTGGCAGGAGGCCAGGTGTTCACGCCGTTCACGGTGCAGGATGGGCAAGTCTTCATGCGCTCGGCCTTCATCCAGGACGGCAGCATCACCATGCTGAAGATCGGACAGGCGCTGGAGTCCGACGATTACGTTGCGGGGGTAAAAGGCTGGCGTCTCGATAAGGCGGGCAACCTGGAGTTCAACGGACCCGCACCGGGTGGTGGGCGCCTGACGATGACCAATCGCGCGATTAAGGTCTATGACGAAAACAACGTTAAGCGCGTACAGCTCGGAGATCTGACGGCATGAGCTTCGGGATGAGAATTTGGGGGTCAACAGGGAAGTTGGAACTGGATGAGAACTCATTCACTGTGAGGATTGTTTATTCTGCAGTAGTTGCATTCATCACAGGAGGTGAGAGGTACATCAATATTTCTATCCCTGGCGTGTCGCCAGCAACACACTCCGCAGTCTGTATCCCGATTGGCGCTTACCCTCAAGACCCAAACGCCCAGAACAACTACGCAGTTCAGTACGAGCCAGCGGTTTACTCTGGCGGGGTGACAGTTTGGTTCGGCAATCGTACCGGGGCAGTTAATGCAATTAATGGACTTGGTCCTCAGCGGTTGTTAGTTATGAAGGATAGGTAGATGACATTCGGCTTGACGTTTACCAACAATAACGACGTGGTAACGCTCGACTCTGAGTTCTCCAGGCTTGTGATCGTACAGTCTGGCAGATACTCGGGTGGCGCCGTGTTCTCCCCCGCCATTACAACGGCTGAGCCTCCTTTGGTATTTGTCCGTCCAGACGGTAGCACTACCTTCCAGTACACCACCATCAGTGGCGGCCCGGGAAATTGGACTGGGTTTTCATTCTTGTCTTCAGGTGCTGGTAATTACTTTTGTGCCGCCTTCAAATCGCGTGAGCTTGCAAAATATGGTCTTCGGCTATGGGATGGCGCCTCCAATTTACTATTCGATAGCGGAACCCCTTGTGCGCAGTTCACCCGGACAATCACCAGTTGGACATATACGGGTTCGAGTCAGACGGGGCAGGGTACGACCAGATCTAATTGGACAGCATATTCTCCATTAGATACCGGAGATTACATGCTTATAAACAATGTGGGCATGGATGTAGGTGGCAATTCGACGAGAGCAGCAAAGCTATATGTTGTGTGGAATTACGGCACTAATAGACTTGAGCCTTACATTATTGGTGTAAATAACTCGGTCAATTTCTTCATTCCTATTGTATTTGCCAAGCCTATTTCTTAGGGGATTTATATGACCTGGTACAAAACAGGCACAGTTGCTGTTACACCTGGCAGCAATGCCGTGCTCGGCACCGGCACATCCTTCATCGCGAACGCTCGCGTCGGTGATGCGTTCCGCGGGCCTGACGGTGAGTGGTACGAAGTCATCAATATCGCCAGTAATACGGCGCTCTCGATTGCGCCAGATTACCAGGGCCTTGCTGTGACCGCGGGCGGCTACTCCCTCGCGCCGATGCAGGGTTACGTCAAAGACTCAGCTGACGCGTTGCGAGCCGCCACCAAGGTGATCGCCAGTGGCGTTGCTGACATGCAGGAGCAGGTTGCGGCTGCGACCGAGGCGGCACAGTCTGCCGGGCAGTCGGAGGCTGTGACCACTGAGCAGGCCGGCATCGCAAGCGCTGCGGCTGAGGCCTCCACCGACAACAAGGACGCTGCGCAGTTGGCCGCTCAGCAAAGCCAGAACGCGGCCCAAGCGTCCGGTGAGGCTGCCGATCGGTCCGAAACAGCGCGTGATTCCATTATCCAATCCGAGCAAGCGGCGGCCGCCTCGGCAGCAGCAGCGGCAGACTCGGCTGCGCACGCTGAAGAGGTTACTGAAGGCAAGGCAGCGAGTGGCGTCAACAGCGACATCACTTCGCTACTCGGACTCTCGGCTGAGGGCTTTGATCGACTGCGACAGGGTATCCCACCGATGATCGGTGCTACTCCGACTGTTGCAGGTAAGAAGGGACTTGCACCAGAACCAGCACCTGGTGATCAAGATCGATTTCTGTCGGGGGCAGGTGTTTACAAAGAGGTTGGCGGAGGAATCCCAGTTGGCTCTATTCAGCCTTGGGGCGTATCTCGCGCCACACTTCCTGCTGGATGGATTGCGCGTGATGGACAGCTTCTCAATCGGGCAGATTGGCCTGATCTTTGGGCCCTGGTATCAGCAAGCGCCGTGACCGACGCGGTGTGGCTCGCATCGCCTTACACCTCGCGTGGCAAGTACTCAAGTGGGGATGGCTCGACCACGTTCCGTATGCCTGACACCAACGGCAAGGCTGCTGATGGTTTGACCATTGCAGCTATGTACCTTCGTGGTGACGGTAAGAGCTCTGCGGGTACTGCTGGTTTACATGTAGCGGACCAATTTCAGGGTTTCATGCTCGGTGACTTAACTAACCCAACGTACCCTAATCGCAAATTGAAGTACTACCGTTCTGGTTACGGATCTATTAACTCGGACCCTACCAGCATTACGTCTCCGATGTTGTCGGATCTAAACTTTTCAGGGACTTTTGACCTTAATCCAGTTGCTGACAGGACCAACGGAACGCCTCGCGTAGGTACTGAAACTCGACCTACTACAGAAACTGTTATTTGGTGCACCGTTGGCGCTGGCAGGGCAACTAACCCTGGGTCGGTAGATGTGACGGCGCTTGCAACCACCGTTTCTCAGCAATCCAGCCAGATCGCAGGGAAGCTTGACTCTACTTCGCCTTTCGTTCCAAAGGCCTTTGGCCGCTTTGCTGGCGGTGCTACTCCATCAGTTACCTATGGTTCAGGGTTTTCGAGTATTACCCGAAACGGGGCTGGCGTTTACACCGTAACAACTACCGCCGCTTGGCCAGGCGCTACGCCTATTGCTTCACTGAACAGCAGCGTCACGTATAACCAGTCGATCACTATCAGCCAGGTGACGGACACCACCTTTCAACTTGTCATGGGCAACAGCAACGCTGCTTATGATTTTGCGGCCTTCGCGGTCGCAATTTTCAAAAACTAAAGGGGGAGACACCTTGGACGACTACATCATTGTTGGTGATGACGGGAGCGTGACGGCTGTTGCTGAAGGCGTGAACATTTTCGAATACGTTAAAGAAATTGGGGGGAACGTGATTCTGCGAGCTGATTACGTGCCACCGCCGCACGTGCCGACATTGCAGGAACTGTTTGCTTCCGAAAACGCATGGCGTGAAGTCGAAATGCCCATCGCCCAGCAGAACGTAACAGCCATTGAGTACGGCGAGGAAGACATCCCCGGCACTACCCAGCAGTGGCAGAGATATTGGCTGGCCCTGCGCAAATGGACGGCGGAGAACCCTGACTTTCCCGACAGCAGCAAACGGCCCGTAGCGCCCGGCTGATCACTACCCGAACACCGCCACCCGCCATGAGCGGGTATTTTTTTGCCTGGAGAAAAGAATGCCGATCACTGAGCAGCAGTTGCTGCAGATTCTACCGAACGCCGGCCGCCAAGCCGGCGTTTTTGTTCCTGTCCTGAATGCTGCCATGGGCAAGTACGGGATCGTTACTAGGCTGCGTATCGCCGCATTCATCGCCCAGGTCGGGCATGAGTCAGGGCAGTTGCGCTACGTGCGCGAGATCTGGGGGCCGACGGCGCAGCAGGCCGGCTACGAAGGCCGCGTCGACCTCGGCAATACCGTGCCGGGTGATGGCTTCAAGTATCGTGGCCGGGGCCTGATCCAGATAACGGGCCGTGCGAACAATGCGGCTTGCGGCGAGGCGCTGGGCCTGGACCTGATCAATAAGCCGGAACTGCTCGAGCAGCCGCAGTACGCCGCGATGTCGGCGGCCTGGTTCTGGTCGACGCGCGGACTGAACACGTTTGCGGATCAAGGCGAGTTCGTGAAGATCACCCGTCGCATCAATGGCGGCCTGAATGGGTTGGCCGACCGCCAGACGCTGTACGAGAAGGCGCTGAAGGTGCTGGCATGACGCCCGGGCAGATCCTGGCCGCGACACTCCTGTCGATGGTGATAGGTGCTGGCGGAGCTTGGCAGGTTCAGGGCTGGCGCATGGGCAAGCAGCTCTCCGAGCAGGCCGGCCAGCACCAGGCGGACCTGGCTGCCATCGGGGCTGCTGCCGCCGCCCAGGCTCGCACCGAGCAGGACAAGCGCCTGGCCACAGAGCAGAAGCTCGCCGCCCAGGACCAACAACACACCAAGGAATTATCCGATGCCCAACGCAGCCAGGCTCTTCTGCGCGATCGCCTTGCCACTGCTGATGTGCGCCTGTCAGTCCTCCTTGCCGAGGATCCAGCCAGTAGTTGCAACGTGCCTTCCGCCCCCGGCGCCGTCGGCGTGGTTCATGCTGCCCGTCGAGCCCAACTTGACCCAGCGCATGCTCTACGAATTATCGCCATCACCGACGACGGGGATAACGGACTGATCGCGCTGAGAGCATGCCAAGCTTATATTAAAGAAATACGTAATTGAATTTTTAATGTTACTCAACATGCTCGCAAGTTGGTTCTATATTGTTTTGGTGAAGTCTGGTTTAGATGGTATCTCGGTTTCCTCTATAGCCCATAATTCTTTATCTAAAAAGCATCTGCTTACTTTTGAGTCTGGAAAATTGTTAACTGTGTTAATTATTTCAAATGGGGTGCTCTCAATGAACTTGGATCCAAAGTATATTTCCTTGATAGCCTTTTTCGGGATTATTATGTCCTCATGCTCCAGTGCTTTTGCAGAATAGTCATAGGTGTCATCTCGGTAGCTTAGAAATTTCCGAACGACCCTGACTTCCTCTTCATAGGCCCAATGTATTGACTTGTGAAGAAAAAGCTTTTCCCGAAATTCTTTTGTAAATTCGCTGATTTGCATAGGCATATCATGGTCTGCCGATGAAGGTCGCAATGACGTATAGATTACTGAGCCTTCTGTTGCGGGAATGATATTTATTTCGGAGCTGTTTAAGTTAGCGAGTTCGGTGTCAATGCCTAACACTCCACCCTTGTGCTCATCTGCATAGTGAGCCCACATTAAAAGGTTGGATTTGTTACGGGTTAAACATAAAACGCCGACTTGCCTTATGTAGTGTAGGAGTTTCGCTTCTGTAAACCATTGATCTTCTGCTTTTGTATTGCTACTAGCACAAGAGATTTCACAGTCAAAAGGATCATTGAAAAATTTCGGATTTTTAAATCGTAATGTTTTATTTTCTAGTGAGGCTTTCAGGCCGTCTGCATCCATGTACTTATAAAGAATCATTTCTGTCTCTGTTGGTTTTGGTTTTAATGGCTGAGTCCTTAGACAACCACTCTGATGTAGCTTTGGCTGACTGGGCTTTAGTGCGTAAGATATTAGCCTATTGCTGCTTGAATTACTTTCGGTCCCTGACTTCTTACATTTCCCACGACAGTGTCGACCCTGAACCACTCGAAGGCCTCGGCCGGTTCGCCTTGGTGCAGCACCATCTGTTCGGCGCGCTCCTTGGGCGTGGCCGGGTCCAACCATTCCCGGGCCAAGTCCGGCGTCAGCACCACAGGGCGCCGGTCGTGGATGTCCACCATTCCGCCGGCGCTGCCGGCGGTGATGATCACGAAGCCGTCATGCTCGTCTGGGCCTTCATCGCTGTCTGGCAGTTGGCCAATGGCGGTGCACAGCACGGGCTCGCCATCCCGCCGGCGTATCAGGTAGGGCTGTTTTTTCGGTCCGCCTTTGTCCACCCACTCAAACCAGTTGTCGATAGGTGTGATTGCCCGGTGCGGCCAGATTGCGCGGAAGAACGGGCCGTGGGCCACCTTCTCGACGCGGGCATTGATGGGGGCAGCGCGGTCTTTGGCCCAGTGCGGTCTCCATCCCCAGCGCACCAGGTCGGCGTGCAAAAGATCGCCCTGCAGGTGGAGCAGGGCGACTTGGGTCGTCGGGGCGACGTTGTAGCGCTCGAGTGGCAATTCACCGACGGAGTTCGCCAGGGCATTGGGCATGCTCAAAGCCGCAACAAAGTCGTGGATGCCGCTGTACTGGGAAAGTCTTCCGCACATAGTCGTCTCCGCTCGTCGGCCCCAATGAACAGCCGCGGGCCAGGCCAATCTCTACACTGTAGACACTGGCCCCGGGTATTCGTCATGGCAATCAACATCGATCAGATCAACGCAATGGAGGCGTGGTTTTCTCTGCGCAACGATCCGGACTTCATCTCAGCCACACCGGAAGAGCGTTACGAGAGGCGCCTGTCGCTGGCTGACGATATGAAAGAGCGCGGCATAATAGATAGCGATGAGTGGCGGGAACTCACAGAAGAGGCTGTCGCCGCGTACGCAGATGAGTTGGCCTGACGCGGCCGCTTGTCAGATATCTCTTACGCCAAATTGACCGCAAGCCATCTGCGTTATTAACTGTACATTCGTACAGTATTTGCATAAGGCAGCACCATGAGCTTCAACATCCTGGGTCCAATTGCGGGCGGCGGTGCAAAACTGCCTCTCTGCTCGTTTCATGTGCCGGCCGGTTTCCCGTCCCCGGCGGCCGATCACATCGAGCAGCACATTTCCCTAGATGAAGTACTGAATATCAGGGCTCCTCATGTGTACCTGGTGATGATTACCGGTGAAAGCATGCAGGGTGCGGGAATTTTCGAAGGCGACCTGGCAGTGGTGGATCGCTCAATTGAGCCTGCGCACGGGCACATAGTCGTGGCACTCCTGAATAACGACCCCATGTGCAAGCGGCTCTGCAAACGCGGCAAGGAGGTGATACTGCTTTCCGAAAACCCGAAGTACCCGGCGCGATACGTGCTGGAAGGCGACGAGCTATCGATCTGGGGCGTGATCACCAGTACTGTGCGCAGCCATGTCTAATCCGCCAGTATTCGCTCTGATCGACTGCAACAGCTTCTACGCAAGTTGCGAGCGTGTATTCAGGCCTGACCTCGCCAAAACGCCGATTGTCGTGCTGAGCAACAACGACGGCTGCGTGATTGCCCGAAGCTACGACGCCAAGCCCTTTATCAAGATGGGCGAGCCGTATTTCCAGATTAAACAGAAGCTCAAACAGCACGGAATCGTCCCGTTCTCGTCGAACTACGCGCTTTACGGCGACATGAGCGAGAGAGTGATGACGCTGATAGAGAGCATGGTGCCCGCAGTCGAGATCTACAGCATCGACGAAGCCTTTGCTGACCTCACAGGTATTGGAGGGCTTGACGCGCTCGGCCGGCAGATCCGCGCGCAGGTGCTGCGGTGCACCGGCATCCCCGTCGGCGTCGGCATCGCCAATACAAAGACGCTGGCAAAGCTTGCGAACCACACCGCCAAGCGCTTGCAGGCCCAAACCGGTGGCGTGGTGAACATCACCGATCCAATCAAGCGGGACTGGGTGCTGCGCAATACTGATGTGTCCGAGGTCTGGGGTGTTGGCCGAAAAATGAAGCTCCACCTGGACACGATGGGTATCAAGACAGCGATGGACCTGGCCAAGGCCGACCCCTGGACGCTCCGCAAGAAATTCAGTGTTGTGATCGAGAAGACGGCACGGGAACTATCAGGAACCTCCTGCCTCGAGTTGGATGAGCCCGACCCACCGAAGCAAGAGATCTGCTGCAGTCGCATGTTTGGCAAGAGGTTGACGGAGCTGGCACCGATCAAGGAGGCCGTGGCCACTTACATGATGCGGGCCTCAGAAAAGCTCCGCGCGCAAAACTCGCTCTGCAAGAAAGTCCGGGTCTGCATCCGCACCGGCATGTTCAATCCGGATGAGGCGAAATACGCCAACGGGGTAGTGGTGGATATGCCGTACCCGACCGACGACGTGCGGCTGCTGACCAAAGCCGCCGTCGATGCGCTCGACCACATCTACCGCCCTGGATTCAAATACAGCAAGGCCGAGGTGATGTTGCTCAACCTGTGCCAGCCAGGCGAATACACGGACGATCTATTCGCGGTGTCCCAGCCGGCCGAGGCCACCCGAGTAATGACCGTGCTGGACCAGATCAATGAAAGATGGGGTAGGGGAACACTGAGGTCGGCCAGTGTGCCGACGAACCCTGAGTGGGGGATGCGCCGGGAAATGATGAGCCAGAGCTACACGACGAAGCTCGATCAGTTGTGGTCGGTTGCTTGCAAGTAGTGAAGCGCTCAGCGCCAGATCAACTTCACTCAGGCGACATGAGGACGGCCAGGGTCAGCTTGATGAACTCCTCGTTCTCATCGATGGTGTGCAGAGCACCGCGGATGTTCTCCGCCACATCGGCTGAGCCACGCTGCTCGACCCAGTTCGATAACTCCATGATCGAGGCTTCGAGGGCCAGCTGGTTTTCGTACAGCCTGGAGAGCAGGGAAGGGAGCAGGTCTGAGTTTGGCATCGGCGTTCCTCTGGTGGAGTGAACAGCGTAGCAGTCGGTGAAACGGAGGATTTGAATTAAGTCGACAGAACGCCGGAGAGGGGAATTGCGGAACACACCCCAAAATTGCGGAACACAAAAGATAAGGGCCTGCATGAAGTTCATCATGCAAGCCCTTGATATCTTTGGTGCCCGAACCCGGAATCGAACCGGGACGCCCTTACGAGCGGGGGATTTTAAGTCCCATGCGTCTACCAGTTTCGCCATTCGGGCGGCAGCGCGTTGTAGCAGGGTTGGGAATATATAGATCCGCACGCTCGGGCGCAAGGTCGAAGGGCAGCTTTCTTGCTGAAGGCTTGAGTGAAAAAGCTCGGCAGATCAGTGATCTACAGGGGGTATTGAGGCTAATCGGACGATTCCGCTGGCGACAGAACAAGAGCCATAAATGACAGCTTTGGCTACTTGCGATACTCGCCGGCCAGACAGTGAATCAGCGGCTGTTTGGTGTTCATGAATGCAGCCATTTCGCTACGACACATGGTCGACCTCTGAGCCCGTTGCGGGTGTAAGGTGGGGCTGCAACGCCAGAAAATCTCAGGAAAGCGAGGTGACTATGAGCGCTCCAATGCTGACGAAGCTGCATCTGAATGGCTACGACATCGTGCAGGTCAACCATGGACCGTGGCGGGTATGTACGCCCCAGGACCGGTTGGCGACCTTCAATTCCCGTGAACAGGCATTTGCGTATGCCGCTACCTTGCCAGGGTACAAGGCACGCAACCGGCCGGTGTCCAATGATGATTGAGTGCAACAAAAAAGCCCCGGCCTGGCCGGGGCTTTTGCATGGGCGGCCTAGACGAAAGGCTGGCCGCTGAACCCGCGTGGCAGGCGCTGCAGGCCTGGCAAGTCGGTCAGGCGTTGCGTCCACGCGCTGCGCCAGTCGGTTGCGGTGTGAGTCTTGGCTTTGCGTGACGCGCGGCGAGCGGCGTTGCGCTGGGTGCGGCGCGCTTCCTTGTAGGCTTCGGTGTTGCGGCAGGTGCGGCATTTGACCCGGTTCAACTCGGTGCTGGACGGGAGGTTGGTGCCGTGATGGCCGCAAGCCAGATGCCCGGCGACCTTGAAGTGAATGACCATGTAAGCGTCTCCTTCTTATGGGGTACGCGCATCGGTAGACCCACAATGCGCGCGGGGAGGGCGGGAGCGGAAAATCCCGGCACCTGAAGTTACGACCCCATCGGTGGTGTGACGTTCGTTTATCCCCCCAAACGGATAGGTACGCGGCTACGGCTAATCGATCAGCGCCAATAGATCGGTATCGCCCACATCCACGCCGACCTGGGTCAGCAACGTCGTCACCTGGCCGCGGTGATGGGTCTGGTGATTGAAGAAATGCACCAGCAGGCTGAAAAACGGCTTGTCCGCCGCGACTCCGCGCATGTTGTGGTAGTGCAGGCGATGGTCGAGGTCACCATCGCTCAAGCCGTGGGCCCACTCGATGATCAGCTCATCCAGCCAGACGCGCCGGGACGCGAGTGCGCACAGGTCGGCGAAGGCCAGGTGCTTGAGGTCGCGTGGTGCCTCGATGGCGCTCAACGGGGCCAGTGCCGAAAAGCCGGCAGGGTGCAGCGCAAAGCGCTTGAGCCAGACCGTATCGCCCAGCACCAGGTGGTTCAGCGTGCCGAAGATCGAGCCGAAAAACGCTTGGCGGTCCTCCAGCAATGCGGCGTGGTCCAGGGTGCCGGCCGCGTCATAGACCTTGCGATTCATCCACTGGTTGTAGGTCGCCATCAGCGCGATCTGTTCGATACGGTTCACGGGGTGTGTCTCTTATTGGCGGGATCGCGCCATCATAAGGCGTGGCCGCCCGGCGGTCATGGTGTTCCCGCAGTGGCGGGCTATGGTTGTTAGACGCCAACACCACGCCCTGGGAGGGTGAAACCATGAACACCAGCGACTTACTTGAACAACTGCTGCGCGCCGGGCAGTCGGGCGGTGGCACCGCGGGCGGCGGCCTGGGCGGGCTGCTTGGTGGTCTGTTGAAAGGCACCAACAGCGCGAATGCGCCTGCGGGTGGCGGCCTCGGTGGGTTGTTGGGTGGCTTGGGCGGCATGCTCGGGGGTGGAGCTGCCGCGCGCCCGGCCCAAGGACGTTCTGGCGGGATGAACTATGCGGCGTTGGCCTCCCTGGGAATGATGGCTTTCCAAGCGTATCAGGCCTGGCAGAGCCAGCAGGCGGCCAAGCCGCAAGCGGCATTCCAGACCGTCGACCAGCTCCACGGCGCCGAAGCCGAAGCCCACAGTCACGCAGTCTTGCGTGCATTGATTGCGGCCGCGAAGGCCGACGGCGAGATCGACGAAAAAGAGCGGCAGTTGATCTCGAATGAAGTAAGCCGACATACCGACGACCCACAGTTGCAACAGTGGCTCGACGCCGAAATCGCCAAGCCCCTGGATGCGGCGGATTTTGCCGAGTTTGCCGAAGACCCGGCAGTGGCGGCCGAGATGTACGTGGCCAGTGTGCTGCTGGTCGATGACCAGCAGGAAGCCGAACGCAACTACCTGGATGACCTTGCGGGGCAGTTGCAGATCGACCCGCAGTTGCAGCTGCTGTTGGAGCAACAGGCCAAAGCCTAGAACCGCAGTGTCGCACCGGTGGTCAGCCACTGGTCGCGGGCGCCGGTCAGGCTGCGCCCCAGTATCAGGTCGATGTCGACAAATTCCCCCAGGTGCAGGCGCGGTCCGGCCTGCCAGGCCTGGTCGCCGCCGACCTGGCCGTAGCGCTCGGCGATCAGCGTCAGGGCGTGCGCAAGCTCGTACTCCAAGCCGCTGCCCCAGGTCAGGCGATGTTGCTGATCGCCGTCGTTGTAGGCATGAGTCCAGCCGGCGTTCAGGTTCAGGCGCAAGGCTTCAAGGGCTTGCCAGGTGAACGGGACGTTCAGGTCAGCGCCATCAAACCCGTGTTGTCGATCCAGCGCCAGGTGCGCGCCAGCGGAAACGGCGATTTCCACGCCCAGGTCTTGTCGGGACAGCACTTGGGCCTTGAGTTGTGGGCTGACCTGAGTCTCATGGTCGGCCCGTGACAGCGCCGTGCCCCATTGCACAGAGGGCATGGCGGCGAAGGTGCAGGCCGGCGACAGCGTCTCGCTGTGGGTGCTGCCATCGTGGCGATTGGCGCTGTACCAGGCGTCGACGTTGCATGCTCCTGGCGCATTGATCGCGCCGTCGTCGACCACGTAGGCACCGCCGGCCGCGTGGGCTTTCGACACCAGGGCCACCAGCAGGATCAGGCCCAGCGTGAGGCCGATAAAGATCAAATTGCGCCGCAGCGCCCGACGTTTCACCGGCGGCAACAGCAGCAGGCTATTGCGCGCACCGCGATAGTGGCGCGCACGGTATTTGGCAAACCCGTCGGGGCGTTGAGGGGTGTGTTTTTTGTGCATGATGCACCTCGCGTGAATTCAGCTTTCTACGGTGAGTACCGAGATACCGCTGGCGTTGGCCTGGCAGACCAGTTCGAAGGTGTCATCGCCACCGGGCAGGGCGATGACCACATCGGGGCGGCTGTCGGTCAGCATGAAATGGTTGCGTTGGCGTTCCGCCTGCTTGCCGTGGTGTTGCCAGTTGGGCGGGTAGCGCACCACGTCGATGCCCAGCTCGCGTGCCCATTCCTCGATGTCGCTGCCCAGGAACTGGTTACCGCCGTGGATCAATACCTGCACCGGGCGCAGGCGGTGGTAAGCGTCCAGCACCTGGCGGGACTTTTTGGTGTCGGCGTAATGACGACCTGCACAGATCAAGACGCGCATAAGAAATTTCCTTGCAATGCAAACGCTGCCTGGGTGTAGGAGCCGGCTTGCCGGCAAGCCGGCTCCTACGAGGCATGGCAGGGTGAAACTCAGTACCACTGCTTGAAGCGGCGGATGTAGAGGGTTTTCATCAGTTGGGCCACGCAGCAGTAGGCGAGCAGGGTGCCGACCAACCACGGGAAGTACGCCAGCGGCAACGGTTGCAGGCCGACCAGGGTGCCCAGCGGCGAGAACGGCACGTAGATCCCCAGCCCGATGACCACGGCGGTCATCATCAGCACCGGCCACGCGGCTGTGCTCTGGAAGAACGGGATCTTGCGCGTGCGCAACATATGCACCACCAGGGTTTGCGAGAGCAGCCCCTCGATAAACCAGCCGGACTGGAACAGGGTCTGCATTTCGACACTGTTGGCGGCGAACACGTACCACATCAGCGCAAACGTGGTGATGTCGAAGATCGACGAGGTCGGCCCGATCCAGATCATGAAGCGGCCGATGTTCTTGGCATCCCACTTGCGCGGCTTGGCCAGGTATTCCTTGTCCATCTTGTC
>Ga0153921_1000796_pt1 | contig 15365 bp, 10 predicted proteins | sample TSNJ005MetaG_FD_104691 | JGI IMG/M metagenome (GOLD analysis project Ga0153921, IMG submission 104691) | Attine ant fungus gardens microbial communities from New Jersey, USA - TSNJ005 MetaG | ecosystem: Host-associated > Fungi > Mycelium > Unclassified | place: USA: New Jersey, Brendon T. Byrne... | reverse complement strand
GCGCCTTGGCCGGATTGCCGAGCAGCACTTCGACTTCGGCCGGGCGGAAGAACGCCGGGTCGATCTTCACGTAGTCGCGGTAGTTCAGGCCGACGTGATCGAAGGCAATGCGGCACATTTCGCGCACGGTGGTGGTGACGCCGGTGGCGACCACGAAATCGTCTGGCTTGTCCTGTTGCAGCATCAGCCACATGGCTTCGACGTAGTCGCCGGCAAAGCCCCAGTCGCGCTTGGCGTCGATGTTGCCCAAGGCCAGTTCCTGCTGCTTGCCCTGCTTGATGCGGGCGGCGGCATCGGTGACCTTGCGGGTGACGAACTCGATGCCACGCAGCGGCGATTCATGGTTGAACAGGATGCCGCTGCTGGCGTGCAGGTTGAAACTCTCGCGGTAGTTGACGGTAATCCAGTGACCGTACAGCTTGGCCACGCCGTAAGGGCTGCGCGGGTAGAACGGCGTGCTTTCATCCTGCTGTTCGGCCTGGATCAGACCGAACATTTCGCTGGTGGATGCCTGATAGAAACGGGTGTGCGGGCTGAACTGACGGATCGCTTCGAGCAAGTGGGTAACGCCCAGGCCATCGACGATGCCGGTGGTCACCGGTTGATCCCAGGAGGCGGCGACAAAACTCTGGGCAGCCAGGTTGTACACCTCGTCCGGCGCCGACTTGATGACCGCACGCTGCACCGAGCAGGCATCGGCCATGTCCCCGTCCAGGTAGACGATGTCGCCTTCGACGCCCATCTCGCGCAGGCGCCAGCGCGAATCGCTGCTGCGCCGTGCGACCAGACCGTGAACCTTATAGCCCTTGTCGAGCAGCAGTCTGGCCAGATAAGCGCCGTCCTGGCCGGTGATCCCTGTGATCAATGCACTTTTTGTCATTCTTGTCGTACTCGCTTCTCCCAGTCGGACAGGATCGCCCGCAGGGATTGTTGTATAGAGATTCGCGGCGCCCATCCGGTGGTCCGGGCAAGCCGTTGGTGACTGCCGCAGACCCGGCGCTGATCCGCGCGCCTCATGCGTGCGGGGTCCTGAATCAGTTGCACATCGATCTGCGCCAGATCGCTCAATTGTTCGATCAGGCTGCGGATGCTCTGCTCGTGCCCCGAGCAGATGTTGTAGACCTGCCCCGGCGTGCCTTTTTCCAGCAACGCGAAGTAGGCCGAGATCACATCGTCGACATCGAGGAAGTCGCGGGTGACGTCGATGTCGCCGACTTCCAGCTGCGGTGCCTGCAGGCCGAGTTTGATGCGGCTGATCTGCCGTGCGGCGCTGGCGATGACGAAACTGTCTTTCTGGCCGGTGCCGATATGATTGAACGGGCGCGCCACCAGCACTGGCCAGTCTTCACTCAGGCCCCATTGCAGGCTGAGAAACTCCGCCGACAGTTTGCTGACCGCATACGGATTGCGAGGGCAGGGCGGTTGCTGTTCAGCGATCGGCAAGTCGGCTTCAGCGACCTGACCGTAGACGTCACCGGAGCTGACGTACAGGAACGTGCCGGCAAAACCGCGGGCCTTGAGCGCCTGCAACAGGTTGAGGGTGCCGAGCAGATTGATATCGAAGGTGCGCGCCGGGTTACGAAACGCTTGCGGGACGAACGTCTGGCCTGCCAGGTGAATAACGGCGTCGGGCATTTGCGGCCAGAGGCCTTCAAGGCTACCCGGTGTCGTCAGGTCGTAGGGATGTGCCGCAGGCAGCAGCTCCCACGTTGCGTCAGGCGACGCCAGACGCGACTGGATATGTTGTCCCACGAATCCACTCAGACCCGTGACGAACAGACGCTTTTTCAAACAGCGACCCCTTGGTCTTGAATCTTCGCCACTTCCCACAGGCTCTAAGGGATTTGCCGTCAAACCGGCAGCTAGACCGATAAGAAGTCAGGCGAAGTCATTGTTGTAGTTGTTTGGCTGCCAATCTGTGCCAATTGCTCGGCAATTTCAACTGGCCAAACCGTGACTGGTCAGTTCTCGTCAGAGTAGCTTGATTTATTCTCGCCGGGCGGTTCACGAATCCGCGACGGATGTGTTTAGAATGCCCCTCGTCGCGTTCCCCCGGGGTTTTTCCCAGTGACTGGAAAACAGGGTGGGCCGGCAACTAAAAACAAGAACAAAGACGGGCCAGAAAATGCGGGACGACAGTCGGCATGCCGACCTCGATCCAGCAGCTCTTGCCCTCATGCATTGAAGCGGCCGGGATGGCGGTTTCATCGTGGGATGCCATGAACTTCATTCTCTACTCGGACGTCAACGACCGTTCCATCAGCCAGAGTCTCGGGCGTCCGGAATACAGTTACTACTTCGTGCTCAAGGCTTATCGCCCGGTGCTCGAAAGCCTTGGGCGGGTGCACGTGGTGTCCTGCACCGCCGAGGTCGATCCGCTTTACCGCCAGTTGCGCGCAGCGGGCGAAGACAGCCTGTTCCTCTCGTTTACCCCGCCGCAGAAAACCCCGACCGACCTTGAGTGCCCGACCGTGTGCGTGGTCGCGTGGGAGTTCGATTCGATCCCTGACGAGCAATGGGACGACGATCCGCGCCAGGACTGGACGCAGATGCTCGCACGCCAGGGCCGGGTCATCACCTTGTCGAGTCATACCGCACGTGCGATTCGTCGGGCGATGGGGGATGACTTTCCGGTGCTGGTGCTGCCGACACCTCTGTGGGAAAACTTTGCGGCCATCCGCCAGCGCCCTGTCAGTGCGCCGGTCAATCCCGGAACCGCGCTGGCGATCAAGGGGTGTGTGTTCGATAGCCGCACGTTGGGCCTGTCTGCCGATGCATTGATTCCCACGCCCCTGACTGCCGAACAAGAGGCTGCACTGGCGGCCGAGATCGAGGCCGCGCGGCCGCCGGCACTGACCCTCAAGCGTCGTTTCGTGATTGCCCGGCACTACTTGCGCCTGTGGGCACTGGACCTTGGCCGCGAGCAGTCACCCGCCGTGCCACGGGTGAAATTTCTCCACCACTGGTATTGGGAAGGCGTGCGCGATCTGGTTTGCGATCGCGTCCATGCCTGGCTTGAACAACGTTTGCCGAACATCGCCGGCGCACCTGTGGTGCCCGTTGTCGAGCCGCCGCCACTGGAATTGCCGGACACCTCGTCAGTGGTCGAAACCAGCGTCGAGGGTGTGGTCTACGTCACCGTGTTCAACCCCAGGGATGGGCGCAAGAACTGGCACCACATCGTCACAGCCTTCTGCTGGGCATTTCGTGAAACACCCGATGCCACGCTGGTGCTGAAGATCATTCAAAACGATCTGGCGTCCTACTACACCGAGATGATGACCCTGCTCGCGCAGCTTTCACCGTTCGCCTGTCGGGTGCTGGTGCTGCATGGCTATCTCGACGACAGGCAATACGCGCAGCTGTACGAGGCGGCGAGTTTCTACGTCAACGCCTCGCGCTGCGAAGGTCTGTGCCTGCCACTGATGGAGTTCATGTCCAGCGGCAAACCGGTCATCGCCCCGGATCATACGGCGATGCAGGACTATATCGACGAATCTGTCGCATTCGTGGTCGAGGCCAGCGAAGAGCTGACGATCTGGCCCCAGGACAGCCGGATCATCTACCGCACGTTGCGCTATCGGCCGGACTGGGGCTCGCTGAAAGAGGCCTACGCCGCCAGCTACCGCATGGCCAAGGCGCAACCGCAACAGTATCGACGCATGTCGCAGGCAGCGGTCGAACGCATGCATGACTATTGCGCGTTTGCCCCGGTGCAGCAGCGCATGGCGGATTTTTTCGGCCTTGTGCCTCACGCGGCGAGCGCCGGGTCGGTGACGGATAACGCCTCATGCTGATCATCATTCATTCGGAAACCAACCAGCACACCATCGCGCAGAACCTGGGGCGTTCGGAGTACAGCTATTACTTCGTGCTCAAGGAATATCGCCCGGTGCTCGAACGCCTGGGGCGGGTGGTCGAAGTCAGTGACCCGGCGCAGGAAGTCGACGCGTTGTACCTGGAGTGCCTGGCTCGCGGCGAACCTTGCGTGTTCCTGTCGTTCTCGCCGCCGCATCGCACCCCGTTGCACCTGGCCTGCCCGACGCTGCCGGTGTTCGCGTGGGAATTCAGCACCATCCCCAACGAGCCGTTTGCCGGTGAGCCGCGCAACGACTGGCGCACGGTGTTGCGTGCCTGTGGCGCGGCGATCACCCACTCCAGCTACACGGTCAACGCGGTGCGCGAGGCGATGGGCGAGGATTACCCGATCATTGCGGTGCCGGCTCCGGTGTGGGACCGCTTTGCCGCTCGCGGCGCGCAATGGCAGGGCGAGCCGCAGAGCGGCCCGCTGCGTCTGAAGATCAAGGGACTGGTGGCCGACAGCCGCCAGCTCGACCTCGACGCCTATGGCCCCGAGCACCTGCGCCGTGGCACCGGAATCGATTTTGCGGCGCCGGTGACCGAGCAGGAGTTGCTGCTTGACGGTGTGGTCTACACCTCGGTGTTCAACCCCGGCGACGGACGCAAGAACTGGGAGGACATGCTCAGTGCATTCTGTGTGACCTTCCGTGAAAACGACGACGCCACGCTGGTACTCAAGCTCACCCACCACGATGCCGAACTGGCGCTGAGCGATATCCTTCATCACCTGTACAAGAACCAGTCCTACCGTTGCCGCATCGTGCTGATCTACGGCTATCTGGCGGATGCGGATTACGAACGGCTGGTGCAGGCGACTCGCTATGTGGTCAACACCTCCTACGGCGAAGGGCAGTGCCTGCCGCTGATGGAGTTCATGTCCTGCGGCAAGCCGGCGGTGGCGCCACGCACGACGGCAATGATTGATTATCTGAGCGTCGACAATGCGTTCCTGATCGAGTCCACCGACGAACTGACGGCCTGGCCGCACGACCCGCGCAAAGCCTTCCGCACCTTGCGTTACGTGACCAACTGGGCGTCGTTGTGCGCGGCCTATCGCGCCAGTTACGAGGTCGCGAAACACGATCCGCAACGTTATGCACGGATGGCCGCTCAGGCCGTGAGCAGCCTGCAGGGTTTCTGCAGTCAGGCGGTGGCAGAGCAGCGATTGCAGGTGTTTCTCGCGCAGCTGTTCGAGCGCCAGCCTGCTGCAGATGTCGAGGTGCCCGGCGCATGAACGGCAAACGCATTCTCGACATTGAAGTGCTGCGCGCCGTCGCGGTGCTGGGTGTGCTGTTCCATCATTTGCAGGGCAGCCTGTTCACCGACACGGTGCCGCTGCTGGCGAAAATCCACGACTGGGCGCAGCCGTGGTGGGGCGTTGACCTTTTTTTCGCCATTTCCGGGTTCGTCATCGCCCGCAGCCTGATTCCGGCGTTGCAGGGGTGCAGCAACCGTCGGGAATACTGGGAGCAGACGCGCAACTTCTGGCTGCGTCGGGCTTTTCGGTTGTTGCCGTCGGCGTGGCTGTGGCTGGCGCTGATGATGCTGGCGTGCGTGTTCCTCAACCGCTCCGGCGCGTTCGGCACGCTGCACGCCAACCTGCAGGCGACGCTGGCGGGCGTGCTGCAGTACGCCAACTTCCGTTTCGCCGACAGCTTCTTTCATTACGAGTACGGCAGCAGCTTCGTCTACTGGAGCCTGTCACTGGAAGAGCAGTTCTACCTGCTGTTTCCGCTGCTGATTCTGCTGTGCCGCAAATATCTGGTCTGGGCCTTGCTGGCGCTGGTGGTGGTGCAGTTGTTCACCCTGCGCACGCCGCTGTTGATGGTGATCCGCACCGATGCACTGGCCCTGGGCGTATTGCTGGCAATGTGGAGCGTACAACCTTCCTGGCGTCGCTTCGAACCGACCTTTCTGCGACGGTGGTGGGCCGGTCTCGGGGCATTTGTTGTGCTGGCCGGGGTGCTGAGCTACATGGCCACCGACCGGTTCACCTTCACCTCCTACCGTATCGGCGCCATCGCCGTACTCAGTGCGCTGCTGGTATGGATCGCGTCATACAACCGCGATTACCTGCTGCCGGCCGGTCACCTGCAACGGTTGATGGCGTGGATCGGCAGCCGCTCCTATGGCATCTACCTGATCCACATTCCCGCCTATCAACTGGTGCGGGAATTGATCTTCCGTTTGCAAAGTGCAGGCCTGCCCAGCCCCGCCGGGCATCCGGTGATCACGTTGCTGCTGGCATTCGGTCTGATCGTGCTGCTCAGTGAGCTCAATTACCGTTTCATCGAAATGCCGATGCGCAATCGCGGCAGTGCCCTGGTGCGCCGTCTCGGTACGTCGCGAACCGCCGTCCCATCCTCTGGAGCCACCTCATGTTGAGCCTTTTGAAGAAACTCACGGCGCCGACGCCTGCCCCGGCAGCCGCGCAGTCTGCCGCCGACAAGGTCGATCCGTACATGCTCGGCCTGCACGACGCGATGCTCAGCGGCTGGTTCAACCAGCAGACCGGCGAGCTGTACAAGGACTTTGCGGTGAGCGCGCAGGACACCTTGCTCGATGTTGGCTGTGGCGACGGTGGCAACGTGCATTTCTGCGGCATGCGCGGGGCGAAGATCATCATTGCCGACATCGACGCGGCCAAGGTCGAGGCTACCCGCCAACGCCTGAGCGATACCCCGGCGCGCAGCGTCGAGTGTCACGTCACCGACTGCAACCCGTTGCCGATTGCCGATGCCACCGCCACCCGGGTGGTGTCCACCGAAGTCATCGAGCACGTCGACGACCCGGCGCAGTTTCTCGCCGAACTGGTGCGCGTCGGCAAGCCGGGTGCGCTGTACCTGCTGAGCGTGCCGCATCCCAGTTCCGAAGACCTGCAGAAGGGGATTGCGGCGCCGGAGTATTTCCAGAAGCCCAACCACATTCGCATCATCAGCGAAGAGCAGTTCAAGGCGATGGTCAGCGACGCCGGGCTGGAGATCATCAGCCACAGCCAATATGGCTTTTACTGGTCGATGTGGATGCTGCTGTTCTGGGAAGCCAAGGTCGATTTCAGCAACCCCGATCACCCGTTGCTCAAGCACTGGGCCGACACCTGGCAAGCGGTGCTTAATTCGCCCCGTGGCGCGCAGATCAAGCAGGCGCTGGATGCGGTGGTGGCAAAAAGTCAGGTGATCATTGCCCGCAAGCCTTGAGTCGCTTTCCCCTGTAGGAGTGAGCCTGCTCGCGATGGCGCAGTAAGATCCGATATCGATGTTGCCTGACACTCAGCCATCGCGAGCAGGCTCACTCCTACAGGGATTTGTGTACCCTGCATTTTTGTACCGGCAGGGAATAGGCATTTGATGCGGTTCGGCTTTTCGATTTTGATCGCGGCGTTGCTGCTCGCTGCTTGCGAGCGGCATGACGCCACCGCCCTCGATCAGCAACTTTACGTCTGGCAACGCCAGTGGACGTCCGCCCATGAACTCGCGCTGAAAGACAGCCGCGAGGACTTTTCGACATTGCGCGTGCTGGCCTTGCAGGCGTTCCCCAATGACGGCTGGCATCGGGCGCGAATCGATGCGCCGTTGCTCAAGCGCGATGGCCGGCCACTGATTGCGGTGATTCGCCTTGATGGTCAGCTCAAGGGGCTGGATCAGGCACAGGTCACGGATCGGATTCTTCAGGTTGTCGCCGACTGGCAGGCGCAGGGGCTGACCCTGAGCGGCGTCGAGATCGACCATGACGCGGGTAACGCACGTCTGCCGGAATACATCGAGTTCCTGACGCACCTGCGTTCCGCATTGCCCGCGGCGTTGCCGCTGAGCATCACCGCGCTGCCGGCGTGGCTTGGCAGTCCACAGTTGCCGGCGCTGCTGGCAAGCGTCGACAGCACTGTGCTGCAGGTGCATGCCGTCAGTGATCCGCGACGCGGTTTGTTCGACCCTGAGCAGGCCCGGCGTTGGGCCAGTGACTGGGGGAAAATCAGCAGCAAGCCGTTTTATCTGGCGCTGCCGGCCTACGGGGTGGCGCTGTTGCCGGATATCGATGGCGCCCCGGTGGTGGAGAGTGAAGTACCGCTCGAGCGCGATGGGCAACGCCTTGAACTGCTCGCCGATCCGTTGCAACTGAGCCAACTTGCAAAGGAGCTGCGCGAGGACCCGCCGGCGCACTTGGCCGGGCTGATCTGGTTTCGCCTGCCGCTGCCCAATGATCGTCGGGCCTGGAGCCTGGCCACATTGCGCGCCGTGGCCGGCGGCGATGCGTTGCACAGTCGGCTCGGCCTGAGCTTCAGCGAACACGATGGCCTCTACGACATCCACCTCGCCAACCCGGGGAATCTCGACGCGCCCTGGCCTGCGCAATTGCGCGTCAAGGCCGGTGGCTGTGAAGGCGCCGATGCGCTCGCCGGTTACTCGTTGCAACAGAGCGCGGATCTGCTTACCTTCACCCGCCTGCGCGACGGTCGTCTGCCGGCGGGTGGACAACGCGCCATCGGTTGGGCGCGCTGTGCATTTATTGATCAAGGAGGTTCGCATGTTGACCCGTAACTGGCCCCGCCATCTGCTTTGCCTGAGCCTCAGCCTGCCGCTGGGTTCGGCGCTGGCCTGCGGCCCGGACTTTCCCATGCGCCTGCTCGACAATCGCGGGCAAAGCCTGGCCGAGCTGCCGGAGGGCAACTTCAACTTCGAGATCAGCCGCCTGGGCAAAACCATCGCCGGGCTGAAGAACGTCACCGCTGCGACGCACAATCCCGACGACATGTACGGCGACGAGAACGAACCTGCGGCGGTTCGCGAGAAGGCCGAACAGGTCGGTCTGAGCGACGAGCAACAGGCGCTGGTCAAGCAATTGCGCGGTCTGACCGATGCGCGTCAGGTCGAGGCACAGGGCGCCAGTCTGCCAGCGGAAATCCGTTTGTACGTGGCCGGCGCAGTGGCGTTTGCCACCGGCGATCATCCCTTGGCAGTCGAGTATTTCAACAAAGTGCTGGCGCTGCCGGCCGATCAGCGTCCGCTGCGCAGCACCTGGGCGGCGTATTCCCTGGGCCGCGCCTGGTTTGCCATGAGTGCCGAAGCAAGCGATGCCATCGAAGCGCTGGAGAACGCGCGCGAAGCGTTTCGCCAGGCCCGACAGATGAGCATCGATGGCTTGAGCGATCCGCTGGAGCTGGGGGTTGCCAGCCTCGGTGAAGAGGCGCGGGTGCTGCGTACCGCCGGTGACTGGAATGGCGCCATCGAGCTGTATGAGGCGCAGAACCTGCACGGCTCGGCCGTGGGTTATACCTCGTTGAAACAACTGATGAATGAGCTGGCCGAACTGCCGGAGCCGCAACTGGCGAAGCTGCTGGAGCGCAAGGCTGTGCAGCAATTGGTCACCGCGTCGTTGATCAGTCGCATGGGCTGGTCGTTCGACGAACAACCGCCGAACGAGAAAAAACTGATCCAGCTGCTGCAGAACAGCACCCGTGGCAGCCTGGAAAACGCTGACCGACTGGCAGCGATGAATTACCAGCAAGGCGACTACGCCAGCGCCAAGGCTTTTCTCGAGAACGCCGGTGACGGCGGACTGGCGTGGTGGCTGCGGGCCAAACTGGCCGTGCGTGACGGCGATAAAAATGCCGCGGCGGCCGCTTATGCCAAAGCCGCGCAGGCCTTCCCGCAGACCGAGGATTGGGGTTACCGGCGCACTCCGGACTGGGACTTCGAAACCGTCCAGCCGAAATGCCGGGTCGAGGGCGAAAGCGCAATTCTGGCGCTGCAACGCGGCGAATACCTGCAAGCATTCGTGCAGTTGTATCGCAGCAACAGCATCTATTGGTTCGACGCGGCGACGGTGGCCGAGCGTGTGCTGACGGTCGATGAGCTCAAACGCTATGTCGATGACAACGTACCGGCGCCGCCGGCATTGACCCAGCAGCAGCGCGACAACTACGTGCCGCTGCCGGTCGCCGCCAGCCTGCGCAATCTGCTGGGACGACGCTTGCTGCGCGAGGGGCATTACGAGGAAGCGGTCGGCTATTTCGACAATCCCGATTTGCAGCACAAGGCCCGGCTCTACGGCGAGCAACGCATGAAGGCCGACGCTGCGTGGTGGCCGACCAGACGCGCCAGCGCGTTGTACAACGCGGCGTGGACCGCACGCGAGTGGGGCATGGATATTCTCGGCTACGAGATGGCGCCGGACTACGCGACGTTTGGTGGCAACTACAGCCTGGAAAACACCGAGCTTAAAGTCGGGCCGCTGGTGGCCGAGGACGAAGTGAAGCGCCAGAAAGCCAGTGAAGCGCAGCCGGACGAGCGTTATCACTACCGTTTTGTCGCGACCGCGCTGGCCAGTCGGGCCGCTGATAATCTGCCGCACACCAGCCAGGCGTTTGCCGCGGTGTTGTGTAACGCCGCGGGTTTCAACAGCAGCCTGCAAGAGCAGAGCGCGCTGTATCGACGCTACGTCAATGAAGGCCCGTACGTGCCGTGGGCGGTGGACTTCGGCAATCAGTGCCCGCACCCGGATTTCGAAAACGCCGACAAGCGTTACGTGACCCAGGTGACCGACGCGGTGCGCAATTCGTTGCGTCCGTACAAGTGGCCGGTGGTCAGTGTCCTGCTGTTGATCGGTGCTGGCGTGCTGGTGTTGTTCAGTCGTCGCCGCAAGGCTCGCAAACCCTAGGCCTGCTGGATAAACGTCAGGCGCACGGCGAAGCCGATCAGCAGGCTGCCGAACAGCCATTGCTGGACGCGCTGGGCGGTTGGACTGTGTTGCAGCCAGCGGCCCAGCGCGGCGCCGGTCAGGGCGTAGGCGCTGTCGAACAGCAGCCCCACGCCCACCAACAGCACGCCGAGGGTGGCAAATTGGGTCAGCACCGCTGCGCCGTCACTGACGATGAATTGCGGCAACAGCACCGAGCAGAACAGCAGCGCCTTGGGGTTGAGCAAATTGGTCAAAAGACCACGGCGAATCGCCTCGCGCCATTGTCCTTGGGTGTCCGTCACGGCAGTTGCAGTGAGGTTCGGCAACAACGTGCTGCGCAGGCATTGAACGCCGATCCACAGCAAGTACGCCGCGCCCGCCAGACGCACCAGATCAAACGTCCACGGCGCTGCCTTGAACAGCGCGGCCAGGCCCAACGCCGCCAGCGCCACATGACAGCCCCGGGCAATCGCCAGACCCACGGCAGTCGCCAGTGCTGCGCCACGACCCTGACGGGCGCCGGTTTGCAGCAGCAGGATCATGTCCGGCCCGGGCAACAGGAAGACCACCGCCAGTGCCAGAAAAAACAACCCGATGTTTGCCATGTCGCCGCCCTTTCGTTGTCGATTCGGTGAGCAAAGTTTATGACGCAAGGGCGGGGCAGGTGCTTGCGAAGTCAGCTTCAAAAAGGCTCGTGATTGGCATAACCTGCTTTCTTTTTGCGCCTTGACCATCAGGATCTGCCAACCATGAAACTCGACGCCTTTGATCGCAAGATTCTCGCTGCCCTGCAGCGCAACGGACGGTTGAGCAACGTCGAGTTGGCGGACGAGATTGGCCTGTCGGCGTCACCGTGCCTGCGCCGGGTGCGGATGCTGGAGGAGGCCGGGGTGATTCGCGGTTACCAGGCCAACCTGGATCGCGATGAGGTGGGGCTGGGGCTGACGGTGTTCGTCGGGGTCAAGGTCGAACGCCACAACGATGAACAGGCCGAAGCCTTTTACGCCGCGGTCACGGCGCTGCCGGAGGTGATCTCGGCGTTCCTGGTGTCGGGGGAGTCTGACTTTCTGTTGCAGGTGGTGGTGCCGGATTTGCGCGCGTATGACCGCTTTCTCAGCGGCTGCCTGCTGAAGCTGCCGGGGGTGAGCGACATTCGCAGCAATTTTGCGATTCACACGGTGAAGACGCCGGGGGCGTTGCCGTTGGGGCATTTGCCGCTGTAGAGCGGGTTGCTCCTTTCGCGAGCAGGCTCGCTCCCACATTGGAATGCGATCGAATGTGGGAGCGAGCCTGCTCGCGAAGAGGTTGGCGGTCGACGGTTACATCTGCGTCGCCATCCCCTCCACATTCATTGCCGCCTGGCGCAAGGCCTCGGAGCGGGTCGGGTGCGGATGGCAGGTCAGGGCGATGTCTTCGGCCGAGGCGCTGAACTCCAAGGCCACGCAGTATTCACCGATCATTTCGCTGACACTCGGACCGACCAGGTGCACGCCGAGCACTTCATCCGTGCGTTCATCGGCAAGGACTTTGGCAAAGCCTTCGGTTTCGTGGTTGATCTTCGCCCGGCTGTTGGCGGTGAAGGGGAATTTGCCGACCTTGTAGGCGCGGCCTTCGGCCTTGAGCTGCTCTTCGGTCTTGCCGACGCTGGCCAGTTCGGGCCGGGTGTAGATGACGTTGGGAATAAGCGCGTAGTTGACCTCGCCGGCCTTGCCGACGATCTGTTCGACACAGGCCATCGCTTCGTCTTCGGCCTTGTGCGCGAGCATCGGGCCGGAGGTTACGTCACCGATCACCCACACGCCCGGCGCCTCGGTGCGGTGCTGGCGGTTGGCGAGCATGCCGCGCTGGTCGGTTGCCAGACCGACGTTCTCCAGGCCCAGACCCTTGGTGTACGGGCGCCGGCCGATGGCGACCAGCACGTAGTCGGCTTCCAGTAACTCGGCGCTGCCACCCGCTGCAGGTTCGACGCTGAGCTGTACGCCGCTGGCCGAAGTCGTGGCGCTGGTGACCTTCGAACTCAATTTGAAGCTGATGCCTTGCTTGCTCAGCGAGCGCTGCAGGGTTTTGCCGGCCTCGCCGTCGACACCGGGGCAGATGCGGTCGAGGTATTCGACCACGGTCACCTGGGCACCGAGGCGGCGCCAGACTGAGCCCAGCTCCAGGCCGATCACCCCGGCGCCGATCACCACCAGATGCTTGGGCACTTCGCTCAGCGACAGCGCGCCGGTGGAGTCGAGAATGCGCTGGTTGTCGATCTCGACGCCGGGCAGGGGCGTGGGTTCGGAGCCGGTGGCGATGATGATGTCCTTGGCGCTCAGTTCGGTCTTGTTGCCTTGCTCGTCGGTCACCGTGACTTTGCCCGGGCCGTCGATGTGGCCCCAGCCCTTGATCCAGTCGACCTTGTTCTTGCGAAACAGAAACTCGATGCCTTTGGTCAGGCCGCCTACGCTCTCGTCTTTCTGTTTCATCATTTGCGCGAGGTTGAGCGTGGGTTTGACTTCGATGCCGAGGTTGGCGAATTCCGCACCCATCGCCGCGTCGTACAGCTCCGAAGCATGCAGCAAGGCCTTGGACGGCATGCAACCGACGTTCAGGCAGGTGCCGCCGAGGGTGGCGCGACCTTCCACGCACGCGGCTTTGAGGCCCAGCTGGCCGGCGCGGATCGCCGCGTTATAACCACCGGGGCCGCCGCCCAGAATCACCACGTCGTAATTGCTCATGCTGTTACTCCAGGTTGGGAATACCGATCGCTGAAAATAGTAGGCGAATAAAATTACGAACGTAATATGTGCGTTTCCGGACATTTCGGTCAAGGCTTCAGGCAAGCGACAGGTTGTGCATCTTTAGATAAGCGAATTTGTGTACGAATATTTCACGGCTTTCGTTATATCGTAACGAATAAGCCGATGAATCAAGGGTGTTGGGGTGATATGCAAGTCGATCTGGATGTCGATGGCACGCAAGTAAACGGGTTGCCGCGCTTTCAACAAGCGGCTGCGCAGGGGCGACGATTGCGCCGCCTGGCCATGGGTCTCGGCGCATTGGCCGGGACAGGGTGGGTGCTGGCGATGTTTGTCGGATTGTTTGCCGCGCAATCGATATGGCCGGCATTGCTGGTGAATCTCGGCGCGGCGTTGCTGGTGCTGGTCGCCGGCCTGCAGTCGGCATGGTGGGTGACGCAATGGCGTGCGCGGGTCATGCATCCGCTCGCCCATGAACTGCTGATCGAGGTCGAGCAAACGGCACCTGATGGCTGGTACGAGCGGCTGCTGGAGCGTCTGAGTCAGCGCGGTTTGCATCTGCTCGGGCAGATCGGCGCGGCCGCGTTGTGGCTGGGCGGGTGGTCGGTGCTGGTGATGATCGGCATCGAACAGGTCTGGAACCTGGCGTTACCGCCCGCAGCGGTGGGGCTGTCGGCCACGGTGGGCGCGGCGCTGATGTTGCTGTTGGGGTTCGGCTTGCTGGTGCTGGAGCGCCAACTGGCTCAGGAAAATCCGGCGCAGTGGCCGGAAGCCGGTTCGCTCGCGCAACTGACGCGCGTTGCAATCATCAGTCTGGTAGTGGGCGCGTTATGCCTGTTATTTGCCAGCGAGGCTTCCGTGTGGCCAGTGCGCCTTGCGGTGTTGATCGGAATCTTGCCGGGATTGGTCGCGATTGAGTTGCTATTGCGTGCTGTTCTTTCTGTATTCAGCCCGCGTCGTGAACAGTTGGAACCAACGCTGCTGGCACGCAGTTTTGTCGCCGACATGCTGCGTTGGCCGCCCCAACCGCTGCTCGCCTTGCAACACGAATTGCACAACCGCTTCGGCATCGATCTGCGCCAGATCTGGGCGTTCAGCTACATGCGGCGCGCCTTTCTGCCAGTGCTGGCGCTGGTGGCTGCCATCGGTTGGTTGCTGACCGGTATCCACGAAATCCCGCTGCAAGGGCGCGGCATTTACGAACATTTCGGCAAACCGGTGCAAGTATTCGGCCCCGGATTGCACGCCGGTTTGCCTTGGCCGCTGGGTCGGGTGCTCAGCGTCGAGAATGGCGTAGTGCACGAGTTGGCGACCAGCGTCGGCGATACGCCTGCCCCGACTCAGGCCGACCCCGCCGAAGGCCCGGCACCAATGAACGCCAACCGTTTGTGGGATGCCAGCCACGTCAACGACAAATCCCAGGTGATCGCCAGCAGTCGTGGCGATCAGCAGAGCTTTCAGATCGTCAACATGGACGTGCGCTTCGTCTATCGCATCGGCCTGCGGGATCAGGACGCCTTGGCCGCCACCTACAACAGCGCTGATGTGCCGACGCTGATTCGCAGCACAGCGAGTCGGATTCTGGTTCACGATTTTGCCTCGCGCACCCTCGACGGTTTGCTCGGTGCTGACCGGGTAGGGTTGGGCGAAGAAATCGGTCGTGCGGTGCAAGGCGATCTGCAGAAGCTCGACAGCGGCGTGGAGATTCTCGCCACCGTGGTCGAAGCGATTCACCCGCCAGCCGGTGCCGCCAATGCTTATCACAGCGTGCAAGCAGCGCAGATCGGCGCGCAGGCGTTGATCTCTCGTGAGCGCGGCGCTGCGGCCGAAGCCAGTAATCAGGCGCAATTGCAGGCTAGCCTGGCCCGCGATCAGGCCAGTGCCAGCGCTCGTGAAATCAATGCGGCGGCGCAGGCGGCAGACCTGAAGTTCAGTGCTGAACAAAAAGCTTACGCCAGCGCGGGTCAGGCATTCGTGCTGGAGCAATACCTCAGCCAGCTCAGCCTCGGTCTGAGCAAGGCCAGACTGTTGGTACTCGACCACCGTTTAGGCGGCAGCAGCAATGCGCCGACCATCGACCTGCGTACG
>Ga0153921_1000789_pt1 | contig 15438 bp, 23 predicted proteins | sample TSNJ005MetaG_FD_104691 | JGI IMG/M metagenome (GOLD analysis project Ga0153921, IMG submission 104691) | Attine ant fungus gardens microbial communities from New Jersey, USA - TSNJ005 MetaG | ecosystem: Host-associated > Fungi > Mycelium > Unclassified | place: USA: New Jersey, Brendon T. Byrne... | reverse complement strand
TTCGCCGGGCAGGCCTTCTATCTGGGTGTCAGTGTTCTCGGGAATCGGGTGGACAAGGATCGTGTTCAGTTGCTCGCCGTGTTCCGGATAAACCAGCGGCGGCATTGAACCGAGTGGCCCGCGCTGTGGCGTCCACAAAATCGTGATGCCGTTGAGCCTGGCCTCCATGGCCGTCTTGTCGCTGTTCCACTCGACTTTGACGGTGCGCACCGAATCATCGCCCGAGATGCCGGTGTGGATGCCGTAAACCTGCATGACGCCTTGGGCGTCGCGCCGAAACTGGAAGCGCACGCGAGTGCTGGCGCGGCTCATGCTGCGCAGCTGTTCGTCGGTGTGCAATGTGCCGTCGCCCATGCGGGTCGGCAGCATCCCGAGGACGAACACGCTGGCCGGGCCGCCTGCGCCACGGATGGCCCAGTTGAGGCGTTGTTGCAGAATCCCGCCGCCGGCCATGCGTCCCAATGCCAGGTCGGCGCCGAGCGCGGTCGCTACCGCGGTGCTGGCTGAGGGAAAGAGCATGGCCCCCGCGACCATGATCTTGCCGAAATTGGCGGCGGGCTCTGGCGTAGTGCCGGCGTCCGTTCGGCACCAGTTACCCGGCGTGCAGGACTTGGCGAACACTTGATCTTCGCGGGGCTTGGGCGTTGGCCATTCATCCTTTTCGATGTACACCGGCTCCGGCGGTGGAGGCGGGTTCCAAGCGGCCCATGAGCCGTTCCTTCTCGGACGTTTCCAAAGCCAATCTTCACGAAGAGAGATTTGAATCGAGCCATGCCAACTCCCTGTATGGCTTTGAAACGAGCCAAGGGAGCTTGTCGGTCAACGGGGAATTGGGGCAAACCGATGGGGTGGGTTTCAGGCGCGAGGTTTTACGAAAAATCCAATTCGTACACCGCTCGCACCTTTTTCCTGCAGTGCTTTCCCGGTTTTTTGACGTGTCATCAACCTTGGTCGAGGCCAATCAGGAGTTATGGGGAAGGGAGTGGCAGGATGGAGAGGGGCTGCTTTGCAGCCATCGGGGATAAATCCCCTCACCACAGATGATGGTTTTTTCGAGACATAAAAAAACGGCCTACCTTTCGGTAAGCCGTTTTTAGTACTTGGTGGCTACACAGGCAATTGAACTGGATACCTAACATACTGTATTCGTTGTGTATTTTACTTTAAGGATATTCAAGGGATACACAGGGGGATACACGGTGCGGCCTGCTGGGTGTTTTTTCCTCGTCATGCTCGGCTGAATTTAACAGCTCGGAGGTTTTAGCATTGGCCGACAGACGGTCGCCCGCACCTGCTCCGGGCAGGGTCATTTGACAGCACTCCGTCGAGCTACATCTGGCTCGATTTTTGAGGGGGGCACCACTTGTCTGAAATTGTTATGCCATCAGCTAAATAATCGCACCACTCCTTGTGCAAGGGGCCATAGGCTATACAGTGATTTCTAGAAATCGTTAGTTATGATTTCCCAGCAAGTGAAGTGACCAGGCCAAAGACCATGAAGCGAGAAGACCATTTACCGCGCCACGACCATTCTGCGGAAGAGGTCAATTTCGATCTGGTGCGCATGCAGAAAGCTATCGGGGGTGAGCGTTTCACCATGCCCGAGAACTTATCGCGCGAAGAATTCCGTGTATGGATGCGCGAGAACGCTGAAAAATGCCGGGCCAAGTAGATTTCAGTGAGCATTTTATCCAGCTCTACACTGCTCTTCCTGACGACGAGCAGGATCTGATTGACGACTTCGTTGAACATTTCAAGATTCACGGATTATTGAAGTTCAGAGGCAAAGTCGGCCCGACTGATGCTGTTCCGCAAAGCGACCCTGACCGGGTCAGGAAAATTCGCTTCGCTCAGATCAACAAGCTTTGGCACGTCCATATCGGTCATCCGCGATGGAATACGTGCAGAAATCCCCTTGCCAGCTACAACACCTCTGATTTCGTTGTTCACTTCCAAAGATTCTCCAGCTCGCATATAGCCCTTGTGGACTATAGCTCGCACAATCCAATGCGACAGCCGGATGGAAAGTGGCTTTTTAGGCAACGTTAATCCCAAGCCATTCTCAAAAAGCGCCGTTGGCAGCGCTATGCGCGCGTCTCTAACGACCAGTCGCGAAGTAAAATCTTCTATAGGTTGGGGCTAAATCGAACATCCACTCAGTGATTGCTGACTGACGCCAAGCTACCGAGTTGGGGCCTATCTGACCTGTTTAGGGAAGGTGCCCTCGGTTGGCAGGTAATCGCAGTCGATCACAGACACCGCGCTGTCCTCTGGCTCGCGGGATGCTGGCACTGGACCGAATCGGCGCCAGCGATGATCTGCAGATGTTATCAGTGCGCAATCGGGCCTACTCAGTATTTAGGCATTTTCCTGTCGCCTGCTTCGGCCTGCTGTCAGGAGCCAAGGCGCCCGCAAGATTTTAGACAGGCCAGAAGCGGGTCGGCACGCCTTCACCGCCACAAGCCGCGCGCTACAAGCCCTCCCGGCAACGGATCGGCATCCTACCGGCCGGAATCCGTCTAGGGCCTGTCTAGTATTGGTTGGCGCGGTCCCGTCTGCCCGCGGGCGCGTCCGCCTGTCTATCTACCGTTCATCCTTGACGGCAATGATCTCGAATTTTTGACGAGAGGGGCGCCTTCGGGGGCGCGCGAATCGCCGCACGCGTTGCTGTGAGCGGGCTCGCCGAGGCCGGCAGTGGGCGGTGCGGGAGAAAACCGTCAAGACCTGTCAGAAGTTTGGTCAAGGTCCCGTCAAGGGTGGTCAAGGATTCTGGCCGCTCCTTCAACGATGCGCGCTCATCCATTCTGGACAGCTTTGCTATTCCGTAAGCCTTCCGCGCTGGTCTGCCCTCGATGGCTGGAGCGCTAGGCCGGTATATAAAGAATGTGACCGGTCAATCCGTCCAGAGCCTGTCCAGATTCCGTGGGGGGCTTTCAGGGGTATGAGACGGTCAGACAGCCTACTTTGACGCAGTCAGCACGGAATAAGCCCCGGACGGCCAACCTGCGCGGATTCTCGCTCATGCCCTCCTCACATTCGCCAGTGACTCGGTAAAACATCGGAAGCTGAAGTGAGTGAAGTAAAAAACTGGGAGGGGCAGGCAGGGGTTGTTTAGATATTTAATCGCGCTCTATGCAAGGTTTGCATAGTGCATATTTTTATTTTTGACGGTGGTGTGTATCCGAAGGGAAAACATTAGCGGAACTTGATAAAAAATGGAGGACGGGGGAACGTCCTCACCTAACTTGAGGCTGTCTAAGTTTAAAGTCAAACCATTGCACTAAGCAATTCAACTAATTCGTGCACGCTTGATGAAGGGTTAGGGTTGCCGGATCTATCGGCTATTTTTTTAATTTCTTTTGAGTTGGCAATTGCTGTGGGGAGCTTGTCCTTGTATCTACGCCAAGTGCCGTTTGTGCCTTTCTCGTAAGTTGCATCATGTTTTTTTAACTCGCTGAGCACCATGGCTCCAATCGATTTCTTTGCGGTTCTAATGAACGAGTTTCTATGAAGCTTGAAATGCAAAAGCAGCCAGTATTCAAAGCAAGGGTAGGATAGCACTGCAAAGAAATCATTTCCATGTGCTTCAATTAGATCGAGGGCTTCGTCAAGGTTTTTATGATTGTCTTTGTCAACTATGCAATAAATTCCGTCGTATTTTGCTCCAGTATTTTCATCGACGACCTTCGCGGCATACTTGTACACGGAGACAGGGTCAGATCCACATTCTTCGCCGCAGATTTCAATGGTTGCGCTTTTGAGCCTCAGATCATGTCTCAGCTCTTTAAAATAATTAGGTTCAGTTTTAGAACCTTCGCAAACGATTAGATATCGTTTGCCGGCAGCCTTCGAACCCTTGTGTCTTTCAAATGATCCTACACCCTTACCCTTTCTAGATTTTTCAATTCCCATATTAAAAGCCCTTCACAAAGGGGATTCCCCCGTAGCGTCCAGCTAGGTAGCCTTTTTCTAATGCCTCATCTTCTCTTACGGAGTAGTCAGAAAGCGGTGTGAGCACCGAAGATTGTGTTCTGTCTTTCTCGACCATCCAGACCTGGTCCCTCCTTAATATTCCTTGGCCCAAAACGCTGGTGTCATGAGTAGTGAATATTACTTGTGCTTTAGAACCCTTCACATGTAGTAAGTTTATTAGTTGGTGAACTATTAGGGGGTGTAGGCTACTGTCAAGCTCATCAACAAATAGAATTCTATTTGACTTTATTACATCTAGCCATGGGCCCGCAAAATTAAAGAGCGCCTTGGTGCCTGCAGAGATCTCACTTTCGTCGAATTCAATTAATCCTGAGTTATCTATTGATTCAAGGTAAAACTTTGGCTCGGCAATTTCTTTACCTGCCATGGACTTAATGAATTCTTCTTTTAGTACCTTGGGCATGTCGTCGGGTACTAATGAAGGGTCGAATTTTTTTCTATCGATCTGTATGTCTGATATGAATAAATCAGCGTGGCTTAAGAATGATAAGATCTCCTCTTTTTGAGTTTCGAATTTTTCGATTGTATAAGCCCAGCTGAGCGTTGTTGGGTCTAAAGTTGCTAGTCTGCGTCTGAACCAGTTAAAAGCAGGTTTTAGCTGCTCATTGTTAAGCTGGACTGCGGTGGCCAAAAATAATGCATTAGGCCTGGTGTTCGACTTCCAGTCAGTTCTTCGCCGTCCACCCAGAAAGAACCTGCTCCAAACATAATTATAAGAGTCGGTTTCTGGGTCGTACTCTCTCTGGTACCACTTCTGTTGATGGCCGGATGGATACGCATACAACCACTCAGAAGTTACTCTTTTAGTGTTTGCTGAAAATCCAAATTGATACCTGACGCCCTCTTCAAAGAAGCTGATCTCAAACTCTGTATCAGCTTCTCTCAACTCTCTCGAAAGCCTAAAGGGAACTACATCAATCTCATCGCCCGCCTGGCTTTCTTTTGCTGAGAAACAGACCATCCAGTCCATCAGCGTCATGGCTTCGACCAAGCTACTTTTGCCTGACGCGTTCGGTCCGTAAATGACGGCTGTCTTCAGAAGGCGAGGAAATTCTTCTACGCTCTCTACTTCAAAAGTATTTTCATCCAGAAGCTCTTTGTAGTAGTTCGACGCAACCATGCTTATGGTCTGACGCTCTCTAATTGATTTGAAATTCTCGACGCTAAACTCAATGAGCATTCCCAAAACCATCCTTTAAGTGGCTTTTTTTGCGGAATATCCGCAAAATTTGCCTATTGGCGTCATTTTTACGCCTCGCGTCGTACCATATCAAGTGAAATTTCCATGGGATGGCTGACTCTGATAGCTGGAGAAGGGCCGCCGTCGGCTCATCCACTTTTCAGTTCGGTTCTGAGCGTCCGGACAAGGCTTCTAATTCAATAAAATAAGGCGCTAGCATTTCCACAGGGGGGGAGGGGGCACTCTGTTGTTGCGTAGGCCGGCAGTGGAAACCACTGCAAACCCTGGAAGCCACAGTGGAAACCAGCGACTGGCAACCGCTCGCACTGGTAACTTTCCGTGGTGACCGAGTGTGGTGACCGCTGGCCTGGTTCGCGCCAGCTTCGCGTAAGAGGGTGCGAACCAAAAGTGCGAACCTCGGTGCGAACTTGGTGCTGGCGCGCATCGACGGGTACGTTGCGATCCTGCTTACCTGGCTGCGTACCAACGCCAAACAGCTCGCTTTCACAGGACGATCGCGGTACCAGGTGCGTGAAGACACTGCGTGAAGGGTGCGTGAAACCGTGCTCGAGGAGGGCGCGCGCATTGGCCAGAGGCGCGGAGGATGTGCGCGAAACAAGCTAGTCGGAACTGGGCGCCGAGCTTCCGTGGGGCGTTTCGGCAAAGGGGGATTTGGTGCGTCGGTGACCAAGGGAGAGCGGTCAGTGGTCACCGCATATGGTCACCACAAAGGTATCCACGCCGGATCTAGCCAAACCGTGGATACCGATGTGGATACCGGCCTCAGCCGGCTGTGTGACTTCCCCGACGTGACGAGTTGTTACGCGGTTTTGAACCCTAGCAAACCCTGCGCCGCTCGCCAGTCCTTCACTGTTTGCAGAATGCCTTCAGGCGAGTCGTCCTCGCCGTTCTCTGGGTAGTAAATCCAGTCAGAGGCGGCAGCGTTACCAGTTACTTCGATGAAGTTTTCCAGCAGCTCGTCCTGATAGTCTTCGGTGCCAGCGGCGCTGCAGATTTCTTTGATCAGTGCGAGAAATTCGCTCTCCGTGTATTCGGAAAGGCTGCTTTTGAGTGCGATCATTTCGAGCTCCGGTGTGTATCAATGTGGTGTTTGGGTGTCATGGCGCTGAGGTTGTCGACGTCGTAAACCTCGCCACCCTCAGAAACAGGAATTCCGTGGTGAAGCTCAAAGGATCGGCGCTTGCCCACGGTATCAATCGCCCGGGCGCGAGGCGCCATACCTTCAAGCATTCGCGCTTTATTGCTGTCGTTGAACTGGCTGGCGAGCTCCGCGTCGCTCCCTACCGCGATCCAGAATTCCTTTCTGAAAGCGTCGAAGCTGCTGTAGCTCTTCCCCCTAAGCTGATCTGCGATTCGCGTCGGCACAGGCGACCCCAGACCGACGCTGGCGCCAGCGAGCCAGATGCCTGTCACGTCTGTTCCCTGCCCAGTAACGGTGCCTGGGTTGAGACGAACATTCATCACAATGTACAGCGGCTGTACACCGGAATCGGCCGGGAATACGAGAATGAAGTCTTTGTATTGGTCAGGGTAGATCGGGCTGACGATGATGCTGTCAGCCTGTTCGGTCGGCGGGTAAATCCAAATCTGCGGCGCTTGAGGGGCACTCTCTAATGGCGGGATACCGGCGGTGCTCGAGGGATCAACCGCCGGCGTCCAGATGAGGGTTACGCCGTCGCCGAAGTCTGCTACTTGCTGAGATCCCTGCTGGACGAATTGAACGACAGGAATCATTTCCCAGTCACTGCGCTTCTGAGTGTTGTACCCGTACCCCTTCAGTGTTCCGTCGGCCTGCTCCTCAACATGGAGGCGGACGCGAGTACGGGCCTTTTCCAGAGATTGAAGCTGGTCTTCCGTGTAGAGGGAGCTGTCACCCAGGCTCGACGGCCACAGTAGAGCGACTATCCCCGCCAATGTACCAGCGGCCACACCGGCGGTAAGAACTCCTGTACCACCAGCAGGCCCTGTTGCAGCAGAGCCGGTCGCAACACTTGCGCCCCCAGCAGCTCCAGCCGTACACAGCCCGCCACAAGAGGCAGCCGCGGCGCCAGCGCCACTCAATAGGAGAGTTTCCAGAGCAGCGGGGAGGGCATTTCCGCTGATTTTTTTCAGCGGGATATTTCCAGCGTTATCGGTCTCGCGACCGCCGAGGATGGAAAACTCTCCGTAGTTTGCCAGGGCCTCGACCGGGATAAATCCGGCAGGCTTTTTGTGATCGATCACACCATCTGCAAGATCGCAGCTTTTGGCGAAGACACAGCCTTTGCTGGCAGGTTTCGTTTCGTTCTTCGTCGGGAGGTCTTTGTATTCAGCCCAGCGCTGGGCGTGAATATCGACGGGCTCGGTGCCGCTGTTGCGGTAACCCTTCGGTGGGTTGGGGACGTATCCACTCATTCCTTGATTCCTGGAATCTTTTCATCCTGAAAACCAACTCGCCGGGTGGCGCATGGCATTTTCGAGCACGGAGAATAACCGCTCGGAACGCGGTGTCGAGTGGTGGCGCATCGCCAGGGCTACGATGCGATCTGAACATTTCAGCGAGTGTTTTTAGGCTCTAAGGCTCATCGACAGGCTTTGTATCTATGACGATCACATTCGTCGATTGTTGTAGGAGCTTTTGAACCTCGGCAGGCGAGCAACCTTTCGCATGGATCGACAGACCGGTTCCTGTATGAATGATTACTTCTCGGCTTTTTCTTGCCTCAATCCACGCAACAACAACCTTCGCTATAGCATTCCAAGGCATTGCGTCTGATAGGGCAGTGATTGCCTCCACCAGTCCCGAACCTTGAGGGTTTGTGGAAAACATATGGATGGGGCCGTGCGAAATTTCGGCTTCATCCAACGCAGCAAGGAATGTCCCCTTGCTATGTTTGAAAAGTGTTAGGCGAACCGATACATGTGTCTCTTTATTCATGCTGAACTCGTTGGTAGGCGTAAAAGCAACAGCGATATCTGTTGTAATAATTAACAGATCAGGATCTTAAGACGGGTATGTGGCATATACCTTTGTGGCGACGTAGAGGAAGAATGAAATCAGCATCGTACGATTTCGCAACACGTACATCGTTTTGGTTCTGCCGGCCACCTTATCAACCGCTTGTCGCGCTATGTGACGCATTGAGAGGTCGTTCAATTCACCCATTTCGATCATGTGCAAATAGCTTGAGTTGGCATTCATGGTTGAGATTGTCGCCTCAATCCGGAGGAAACCGAATACCGCGCTCAGTCCCATGATGAGGAGAGTTGCCAGGTACATCGTGGAGACATTTGTGCCAATGGGGCCGAAGGGCATGGTCTGCGCAAGGTAGGCGCAGGCTGCCATGGAGGCACCGAGGACGAATCGATCAAAGTTCGCAGTTTCAGAGCTCGCGCTCTGGTGTAGCTGAACGCTTCGTTCAGTCATTTTCAACTTCCTTGATTGGTTACCACTTAGAAAACGGTGCGCGACGAGTATGACGCCAATTACTACGCCCCAAGGCTCGCGTCAGCCAGCGAATTGTTCAGAGGCACGCTTTGGTCGATCGCAAGGCGCTTTCTTTGCCTGAACCGAAGTCGAGGTACGCGCGTTGGTAAAATTTTACCGAGCTACCCGAGGCGGTTTTTTTGATGCTCAGGATCTCATTGGTGTTCATGTCGTTACCGCTGATGATCCGATAGCCCGTTTCTGTTTCGGACATAGTGGCGTCTGGTCGATACTCCTGCCATTGAGGGAAGACACATAGAGCGTAGTTTTTAGGTGTCTTGCTGGAGGATGCTGATAGCGCCGGCCCCTTTTCAACGAGGTCGCTTGGTGAGTAGCATCCAGCCAAAATAAGGGTCGAAGTGGCGAGAGCTGCGACTTCAAGAAAGCGCATGGTGGCGTCATCCGTAACTGATAAAGCCGTGACGCTAACATGCGCTCGCTAAAAGCCCAATAACCGCGTTACGCCTTGTCTTCAGCGTAGATCGAAGCCGAGATGATCATCCCACCCCATCGACGATGTCCGATGCAAATCGGGACCGGGTTACCGCTTGCCGTAGTGTTCTTAGCGCTGCCGAAGGCGTAGGACGGAGAGTTCTCTGGTCCGGCGCTTTGCTTTAGTCCAGCAGCCTGTGGGCTGAGCATCTGGATAACGCCGCCGGCAGCTGTGCCAATCCCTGCACCCATGACCGCAGTCGCCGCAGCGCCAGCGGTCATGAACGACGCTATGACGATAAGCGCAACTCCGATCACTGTCTGCAGAACGCCGGCGCGCTTGCTACCAGCTATTACAGGAACAATTCGAATTTCCTGCGCCCCACCCAGCTTCAAGTCGCGCTCGCCAATGTTTCTCCGATTACGGAAAACGGCGAACTCCAAGCCTTTGCTCTTGGCGTTAGCCAGGTACTTCACAAAGCCAGGGTGATTTACGTCGACGGCCTTCACCGCTTCGCGAACGTCCCCCGTGGAGAGCTCGTACAGGTGTTCCCGACCAAAGAGTTTCCCAGCGCTACCTCCGAGCAGAATCAAAGTTTTGTTGCCGAAATTGGTGGTCATTGCCATGTCTTACTCCTGTGCGCCTTGGGGGCTGTGTTTGGGGATTTCCATTCCGAGCTGGCCGGCAAGGATCATGCGGGCGGCCATTGCGTCGTTTCGAATCGCGATCTCGCGTTTCACGTCTGGATTCCAGGCCGAACAGTGAGTCGATTTGTACGCTCGGGCTCCCCGGTATTCGATGCTCATCAGTTCGGCGGAAATCCTGGCCTCTTCCTCGGTGAAGAACGGCCCCTCAATCTCGACCCGCTGGCCGTCTCGCACGTGCTCTACCGTCCAGACGATGTACCCGCCGATCGTGCCAGGGTCAGTGGTGAAATCTGTGTCCTTGCACGCCTCGGCGAAGCGTATGGGGTGTGACATGTGTTGCCTCCTTCGGCGCCTTGGCGCCATTGATGGGCTGATGCCCGGTTGTGTTGCTCCGTGTCGCGACACGTTTTCGTGATTCGCAAAACGTGTCGCGTGATTGGGCTTCTACTTGCCGACGATGCTCAGGGTGGGCGGGAGCCTCGGACCGAACGGAGCGCCGGGCGCGAACGGATCGGGAAGCAGATGCTCGGGGCACTCCCTGATGAACTGGGTGAACGCGATCTGGCAGGCGTTGAACAGCGGGGCGTCGTTCCACTCCTGCCCTCGGCGTGCGGCGCTGTCCTCCAGGGATTGGGCGAACACCAATTCCGCCAAACCGTCCACGCCGTCTTTCCTTGCCGCCTCACGCTCAACGGTGTTCACCGCCAGCAGGTCGCACACCCGGTCGAATCCCAGGCCATCCATCAGCCCTTCGGTATCCAGCATGAGTGACCGGCCGAACGCCCCCAGCACCTTGCGCAAGTCATCCCACTCGGCGCGCCGATGGTTGGTGGACTGCTGCTGAATTGCGTAAATCTTGTTGGCGGTGAAGGGGAGGTAGTGGCGCAGTAGGCCGGCCTCACGACGTATGGCTCGACGCTCGCTCCTTATGGCATCTGCCCGATGCCCGAAGATGCGGCAGATCCGGCGCGTAGTGATAAGGCTCGTACTCATGCTGGCGCTTGGCTTCTGTGCGATTTCCAGCAGAGTCATAACGACATTGGTTTTCAAGGCTGCGTCTCCATAGGCGTGCGGTCGTACTCGGCGCGCAGCTCGGCGCCAGCTCTGCAATAGCGACTGGTGGGCGCGTAGCACGATCGGCAGGCCATGATGTGGTTGAGGTATGCGTCGCGCACGAGCCTCCACTCGGGGGTTGCCGTGGCGGCGCTTGCGTGAGGCCCGGTCACGAACTGGTGGCGACGTTCTGCTTGGGTGATCAGCGCCAGCGACGGACGAGCCGCAGGGCGGCGCGTGTTCTCCGTGGCGGTACTCGCGATGGTCGGCGGCATGTGATCGAGCAGGCTGGCAAGGAGGCTCACGGCTTCACCTCGCCCGATTTACACCATTGCCCAAATGTGTCTGTGAAAAAAAAACGGGGGAACGGGGGAACAGTGGGAACACCCAATGATTCCGGGGCTTCCAGAGGGGGATTCTGTACCCCACGTTTTTTTGTGGGGAACAGTGATAACCAAACGTCAGGAAAGCGCAGTTCGCTTATGTTCAAAAACATGTTTGTGTTCCCCCTGTTCCCCAAACACCAAATAAGGGGGAACGGCTACAGGCCGCGTATTTGCTGGCCGTTCCCCCGTTCCCCCTGTTCCCCACGTTTGTAGGTTCCTGTGAAGTCGGGCATTCGTAATTGGTGTTCATGGAGGTCATACAGAACCGCCTTCGCCGTCCAGGGCTTCTGGGTCGATGACATACAGCCGCGCAGATCCGCCGGCGGGAATGCGGTACTTTTTGGTTTTGCGGCTATCCCGATCGGTGTCGCGTTTGGCCAGGGCTCCGCCAACCTCCAGCGCCTTGATGACGCGGGTGAGGCCGAACCCGTGGGCGGCTTCGATGAGCGCGGACTTGTTGAACAGGAACAGTCGCTTGTTGGCGACCACCTCCCAGTACCCGGCGCGGTTGAAAACCTTGGCGTCCGCCTCTGGGGCGTCCACGTCGGAGAATCGGCTGCTGCCGTGCTTGTCGATAAAGTCGATGATGCCGGCCAGGATCTGGCGGTCTTCGGCATTCCCTCCGCCGACACGGGAAAGCCATTCGCCGTAGAGCAGGCGGCAGTCGGCGAGGGCGGTACCTGGCTCCCACGGGAGCAGTCCGTAGGCGATAGCCATCTCGCCAGCCAGCGCGATCACGGCGAACCGGTCAGCGACGCGGCCGGCTTGGGCGTTGTCTTCGACGAACTGAGCGCGAATGCCATCAAAGTCACTGAGCAGGCCGGGTTTGTCGTCCTCTGCGACTAGGCGCTCCACGAACGCCGGGCCGAGGTGGCCGTGATGTGCGCCGACCGCGACGGTGAGCTGCCGGTGGAAATCCGCGCCTTCAAGGCCGTGTAATTCATCAAAGGCGCGATGTGTGCGGGTGCCGGCATTCACGTCGACCATGCGCAACTCGGCGCCAGCATGGGCAGCATTGCCGGATATGGCGGCGTGCTCGGAGAGTGAGCGCTCGCCGCTGGAAAGGGTCAGCAGGCGCCAGCTCAATTTGGCGCGGCCTTCACGTTCACGGGTCATGGTGCCTTTGCCCTGGCCGTTGGCGAGGGAGTAGGCCATTTCCTGTACCCGTTTCGGGTCGGCGCGCTTGATCTCATCCAGCGGCAGGATGGTGTCGTTTCGGCTCGACGCCTCGATCTCAAGGCCGCCCTTGGTCATGTCCCAACTGGCGGCGAAGACGCCCGGGTCACCCCACACCGACGAGCCGATCAACTGCGCCAGCGACTTGCCGCTGGAGCTGTCGCCCACCAGGTGAACACCACCGCCCAGCACGCCGACCAAACTCAGCAAAGGGCCGGCCAGCGAACAGCCGATCGCCAGTGTCAGCACCGGGTTGCCGGCGCACTTTGCGGCCACTTCCGTTTGCCATCGCGCCAGCTCGCCGCGGCGGCTGAAAAGAACTTGCGCCTTGTTGCTAGCCTGGTATCGCACTTTGTCGCTGCCGATCGTCCGCCCGGGCAACACGAACGCGCCCGATTCATGCCAACCCGGCCTGCTGGTGGTGGCGAACACTTCTGCAGGATGCTGGTCGAGCAGGTATTCCATGAACGTGCCGCGTTTCTTGAGGGCGATAATGACGCCCATCCCGAACAAGGCGCGCCGGGCGTCCTCGCCGCTGCCGCCGAACACCTCCATGGCGATGATCCATTCCTTGATGCCGCCCTCGGTGACCAGACGCAGCAACCGACCCTCGCTGCCATCGTCGCTGTTGGTGGTGCGGGCAACGACTGTGACGGGGCTGGAGATCCATTCATCAGTGATAGGCCGGTCGCCGGTATCGCCCTCGGCGTCGTCCTGGTCGGCGGCGCGCTTGAAGCTATGCCAGTAAACGCCCGGGCGCAGCTTGCGGCCCTTCTCATTGATCACCCAATGCTCATACACAGCCCAGCAGGGGCGATCTGGCGCAATGGTTGCCGCGTCCGGCCGAAGGTTGATCACGTTGGTGTCAGGCTTGGACATGGGCGAGTTTCCAGTTGGCGAGGTCGTTGAAGTCGGTGAGGTCATGGGGGGCGCCTTCCGGCCACTCAGGGAAAGCCACTTGGCCGCCCACTGCCGCCGCCGCTGCGTTTGCCGCTGCGCGCCCCGGGTTGCCATCAGTGAGCCGGTCGTCGTCGCCGGCGATTACGATTGGCTGGCCCGGGTAGCGAGCGCGAAGGGCCATGGCCGCCGGGATCAAGTTGCCCGCGTTCATGGCAGCGGCAACGACATAGCCGCCGTGCTGGTGGAGGCTGGCGGCGGTCGCCCACCCTTCGCAGATGCAAAGCACAGAACCTGGCTCGATGATGCCCAGCGGCGAATAGGTGCCCTTGATCCGGCCGCCGAACAGGAAGCGCTTCTCGCCGTTCGGAGCAATTCGTTGCAGGTTGACCAATTGACCGTCCAGGTAAAGCGGAACGAGTAGTTCAGCCCCACGCTGGCGCAAGCTGTAGGAGCGAACGCCCTTAGCCACCAGATACGAATGGTCTGGTGATGCGCGGCGCGCGTTGCGCCACCAGTGGTTAGCCTTCTCGGCGGCCTGCTGCTGGCGCCGGTGTTGCTCGGCTTCGCGCTGGCGCCGGGCCTGGTCAACTCGCTCGCGGATCTGGGCCGATTCGCGGGCGTCTACCGGTTCGCGACTACACCACGTGCTGGTGCCACCGGCCTTCCAGCTACCGAACGCGCCGGACGCGATACCGTCAGCAAACAACGTATACCAGCCATTGAAGGAGCCGGCCTTGTCGCCAGGGACGTGGAAGCGGTGAATGATTCCGTCGTCCACGGGTAGCCAGTCGAGCGGGCCATAGACGGCCTGGAGCGCATCACGGAATAGGATCGTTGCGTCTGTCATGCGGCCCCCTTCGGCGGGGTAAACCGCTTGGCCAAGTTCTCTAGTTTCTGAGTCAGGCGCTCCAGCTCATCGCAGTGGCGGCCCTGGTCGCCTTCAGAGATGTGCAGCTCCAGGAAGCCGACCAGCGTTTCCACCAGCAGTACATAGCTGGCGCTGTCGATATGAGCGCCAGCAGTGGGTGGGCCGCCACTGCTCTTGCGCTTTATAGGGGTCACGTCACCCATGGCTGGCCTCCCGTCGATCAGCGCCAGCAAAGGCCCGACATACCCGGCCGTTGTTCACGCCGTGCCAGCGTGTGATGTCGTCGATCGAGTCAACCAGGCACGCCGTGACGTGGGCGTCGGCGCTACGCATAACAACTCGCCCGCACTCAGCGTCGGCCTCGGTCAAGAACGGTCCCAGCAATGCCTTGAGCACCTTCGGATGCGTGACGAAAAACAGCTCGGTAGCTTTCTTCGGGCAAGCCGATCCCGTCGACGCAAATGCGCCGTTTTGAATTTTCATGTTTTAAATCTCTTCGAAGTCTTTAGGTTCGAACCGTGCTGCGCCGCCGCGAATCACGCGCAAGCCAAGTACCGCAGCACGTGCCACACGATCTATAAATCCGAGTTCAAGATTGGTGGTGCGCCCGCCCATTCCGGCAATCGCAAACTGAATAGCGTTGAACGCTTCAGTTTCATCGTGGGTGGCCAGGTCGAATACTTCGCTTTCGAAGAACTCGATACCCTTTTGCCAGTCGGCAGCTACGCCGGGATTGTTCCGAGGCCAGTTGATCAGTCGTCCTTCGGGATCGCGTTTCGTGAAGCTCAGGTGCTCACGTGATTGAATAGTGGCGCTCATTTGACCACCTCCACGGCATCAAGCGCGTTCTGCATTTGCTCAACTTCGCTGTCGACATAGTTCGCCCAGTCATACCCCAGGAAGCTACCCAGGCTGGCCAGCTCTTCGATATCGTGCGATTTACCGTGCTTCAGGTCCTTCGTGATCGCGTTGAACAACACCCGCATATTGCTGATGCGTTCGTGTGTGGCGCGCAGCAGCTCAAGGGCTTCATCGGCGATGCGAGTGATCGGCTGACTCATTGCACGCCCCCTGAGGTTTCCAGTGTGCGGACGATGGCCATGTGGGCGTTGTAGCGGGCGAGACGAACGGAGAGGGACGAGTTAGCGCGCAGGGCGCTCAAGGCCATGCGGCGGTGAGCAAATGCGCGAATTGCGGACGGAATGAGGGCGTATTGCATGGGTGTAGCTCCCGAATCATGAGAACCACCGCGGCCTGCCGCCAAGCAGAGAAGGGTGGCGAGTTGCACAGGATTGGCGGACCGGAGATTCAGGAA
>Ga0153921_1000787_pt1 | contig 15466 bp, 13 predicted proteins | sample TSNJ005MetaG_FD_104691 | JGI IMG/M metagenome (GOLD analysis project Ga0153921, IMG submission 104691) | Attine ant fungus gardens microbial communities from New Jersey, USA - TSNJ005 MetaG | ecosystem: Host-associated > Fungi > Mycelium > Unclassified | place: USA: New Jersey, Brendon T. Byrne... | reverse complement strand
GCAATCCTCCCTGCCTTCAGCATATTTATAGATTTCATCGTTAATCTCTTTAATGGATTGCCTGAGCCATGTCTCTACTTCTTCCGGGCCCGAAGCTGTTCCTGCTCCCTGCCATTTGGACTGCAGAAGCGAGGTAGCCAGCTGGCTGGCCACATCACCAGCCTGGTGTCCGCCCATACCATCGGCGATCACAGCAAGAAGATCCCCTGACTGGTTAAAAAAGATTCCGCCAGCATCTTCATTATGGCTTCTGATCTGCCCGCGATCCGTTAAAAAAAGTCCATTCATTCGCTCCACCTCTGCCATCAGCACTTCCCCCTAATTGTTCACACTTCCTGCCTTTCGCACAAAGCGGACGAGGAAAAAGCCGTCCGTATCCAGCGTTTGCGGGAACAGCTGCAGGCCATATTGCGAAAGCCCCGGGCTGCCCTGCAAAACTGCCGGCAATTCATCAAAAAAGCTTTCATCCAGCTGATAATCCGGATGATCCGTTAAAAAGCGGCGGACAACTTCTTCATTCTCTGTCTTGTCCACAGTACAGGTGCTGTATACCATCTTGCCTGTTTTTTTCAGAAGCGGCGCCACACTTGAAAGGATGGTTGCCTGGATCTGTGCCAGGCTGTAGATATCCTCTTCACGCTTACTGTACTTGATATCAGGCTTGCCTCTGGCAACACCGAGCCCTGAACACGGGGCATCGACCAGAATCCGGTCAAATGTTTCATCCGCAAACTGTTCGCCAAGCTTTCTTGCATCATAGCCTTTTGCTTCTATGATCGACAAACCAAGCTCTTCAGCTTTCCGTGTTACGAGTTTTGCCTTTTTTTCATGAATATCAAAGGCACAAACGGTACCTTCATCATGCATTTTTTCTGCAATATGTGTGGTTTTTCCGCCAGGTGCGCTGCAAGCATCCAAAACCGTGTAGCCAGGCTCAAGATCCAGCATTTCAGCGACCAGCATTGAACTCTGATCCTGAACGGTCAGCATGCCTTTTTTAAACAGCTCTGACCGCAGCACATTCCCTTTTTCAATAATGATCCCTTGTTCAGAAAGCAGCGATTCGCTTGTTTCGTAGCCTTCTTCCTTCAGCCTGCGGATCGCCTCTTCCCTCGAGATGCGCAGCGGCTGTACTCTGACAGCCAGCGGTTTCTTCACGAGATTCGATTCACACATACGTCTGGCGGTTTCCTGACCATATTGTTCAATCCAACGTTTTACCAGCCACTCCGGATGACTCGTTTCAATTGACAGTCTTTTGACAGGGTCTGCAATATTTGACGCAGACGGTATCCCCTCTCGCTGAACACTGCGAAGCACGCCATTTACAAGTGAAGCAATGCCCTTATGGCCGCGTTCCTTGGCAATTTCGACTGCTTCATGAATAACAGCATGATCAGGCACCCGATCAAGATAAACCATCTGATACATCGACATGCGCAGCAATGCTCTTACCCACGGTTTCAGCTTGTCCGGCTGCTTGGCAAAATGGCTGACTGCATAATCCAATGTCAGCTTCCGCTGGACGGTACCGTAGACAACTTCCGTCAGCAGTGCTTCATCTTTCGGGTCGATATGTTTGGCTTTGATTTCATGGTCAATAAGCAAATGGCTGAACCCGCCTGCATCGATTCTAAGGAGGACATCCAGCATGGTACTACGCAATATATGCTTACTCATGGCTTACACCCAGAACAGAACCCGTCTTCAAACGGTCTTTTGCTCCTTGCAGATAATCTTTTACGGTCATTCGTTTTTTTCCTGCCGGCTGGAACTCTGTAATGCGCAGGCCTTTGCCATTTCCGCAGATGACCGTCATCGCATCCTCTTCAACACGAATAATTTCACCAGGCTGCCCTTCATAATCCTGCCCGTCCCGTTCCCCTGACCAGATTTTCATATTCTGGCCTTCATAGGTTGTAAAGGCAACCGGCCATGGGCGCAAACCGCGCACGTGATTAAAAATCTCTTCATCACTGCAGCTCCAATCGATTCTTTCCTGCTTACGGCGGATATTGGAAGCGAAAGTCGCCTTCTCTTCATCCTGCTTGATCGGCTGGATATTGCCGGCAAACAATTCCGGCAAGGTTTCCAAAAGCAGGTCACTGCCGACTTCTGAAAGCTTGCTGTGTAGCGTGCCCACATCATCACACGCATTGATATCAATTGCGCGCTGCGAAATGATGTCACCAGCATCCAGCTTTTCCGCCATATACATGATCGTGATGCCTGTTTGTTTTTTGCCTTGCATGATCGCATAATGAATGGGCGCACCCCCGCGAAGTTCAGGGAGCAGCGAAGCATGGACATTGATGCAGCCATATTCCGGCAATTCGAGCAGCTCTTTCGGCAGGAGCTGTCCGTATGCAGCGGTCACGATCAGGTCAGGGCCGGCCTTTTTGATTTCTTCAAAATCAGCACGGATTTTCTCCGGCTGGAATACAGGTATCCCAAGCTCCAGTGCAGCTGTTTTCACTGGCGGCGGCGACAGCAGTTTTTTACGGCCCTTTGGTCTGTCCGGCTGTGTAACAGCAAGGACAACTTGGTAACCTGAGTTGTTCAATTCTTTCAAAATAGGAACAGAAAAATCAGGTGTTCCCATAAATACAATACGCTTCAAAAAGATTCCTCCTTGGCTTTCTGGACATGCAGCATTTACATCATATGGTATGGATCCATATCAATCTTGATTTGCAGATCATTCTTTTTCACCTGCTCAGAAAACCTGTCAACGATTTTTTTGATCAGTCCGGATGCCTGCTTCTTATTTCTGTATTTTATCATGCATTGATAACGATATCTATCTTTCATGCGAGCGATCGGCGAAGGTGTCGGCCCGAGGACAGTCAAGTCTGTTTTGGCTTCATGATTCAGCAGTTGCACGATCTGCTGGGCTGTCTGGACAGCGGTAATCTGATTCGTATGAGAAACCGTTATCAGACCGAGATATACATATGGCGGGTACTGGAATGCTTTTCGCGTTTTCATTTCTCTGTTAAAAAAAGCTTCGAAATTATGCTCGCTTGCCAGTGTAATGCTGTAATGATCAGGCGTATAGGTCTGGACAATTACTTCTCCAGGCAGCTGATGCCTCCCGGCCCGCCCGCTAACCTGAGTCAGCAGCTGGAACGTTTTCTCTGCCGAACGGAAATCTGGAAGATGAAGCATCGAATCAGCAGCAAGGACACCTACAAGGGTTACATGTTCAAAATCCAACCCTTTGGCGATCATCTGTGTGCCGAGCAGTATATCGGCTTTCCCTTCAGAAAATTGCCCCAGTAGCTTTTCGTGCGCGCCTTTTTTTCGGGTCGTGTCGACATCCATGCGAATCACACGTGCTTCGGGGATCAGCTTCGCCAGTGCTTCTTCTACCCGCTGCGTGCCCGTTCCGAAATAGCGGATCGCATCGCTTTCACATTCCGGACAGAAAATCGGCATCGGCTCTTCATGGGCGCAATAATGGCATTTGAGCATATTGGTATTTTTATGATAGGTAAGCGCAATGTCACAATGCGGACATTCCTTGACATGGCCGCAGTCTCTGCACATGACAAAAGTGGAGTATCCTCTTCTGTTGAGGAGCAGAACGGCTTGCTCCTTGCGCTGCAGACAAGCTTCGATCTTGTCTTTCAGTTTTCTGGAAAACATTGTCCTGTTTCCTTCATGCAGCTCTTCCCGCATATCAACGATTTCCACATGCGGCATCGGCATGTCATTTGTCCGGCCTGTCAAAGTACTTAATTCATAAACGCCTTTTCTCGCTCTTGCATAGGATTCCAGCGTCGGTGTTGCGCTCCCAAGCACTACTGGGCAATGATGCCGTTCTGCCCGGTAAATCGCGACATCCCTGGCATGATAGCGGGGCTGGTCTTCTTGTTTATACGTCGTTTCATGTTCCTCATCCATAATAATGATGCCTAAGTTCTCAAAAGGGGCGAAGATGGCCGAACGGGCCCCAACGACTACTTGCACTTCTTTACGGTGAATTTTTCGCCACTCATCATATTTTTCGCCGGCAGACAGGGCACTGTGCAGGACAGCAACCCTCGAACCGAAGCGACCTTTAAAACGGGTCACCATTTGCGGAGTCAGCGCGATTTCAGGAACGAGTACTATAGCCTCTTTCCCCCGATTGATGACCTCTTCTATGGCCTGCAGGTAAATCTCTGTTTTGCCGCTTCCTGTGACGCCATGCACGAGGCAAACGCCAAATTCCTCACGGTCAATGCGGTCGATAATCGGCTGTATCGCTGTTTGCTGCTGTTCGGTCAGCTGTAAGGCATGGGTTTTTGCAAATTCCCTGTTCTCATATGGATCACGCATGATTTCTTTTCTGGCAGAACGGAGAAGTCCTTTGTCAATCAGTGCCTGGACCGAGCTTTTTGTTGTGTCCAGTTTTTCCAGAAGCACTTTTTGTGAAACAGGTTCGGGGTGGTCGATAAAATAATCAAGCAGCTGTTTTTGCTTCACAGCCTGCCTAGAGAGATCTGCTAACGCTTCATCCAGCTTCGCAGGTTCAGCGGCCGGTTCTATCATGGTGACCAGCTTTTTGGTCGCCTTGGATTTCACCAGATAATTAATCTCAAGATCTCCCCGCTGGATGGCTTTTTGCATGACAGCAAGCCGGACGCCGGATTGCTGGAATTGTTCCTCTGTGATGAAGTCCCTTCCGGCAAACAGCATGTCCAGCTCTGCTTCAAGCGGTTCATCCGTCACGCGCATATATTCTTTTTTATATTTAGATTTTAACGCCTGCGGCAGCATGGCCTGGAAAGCCGTAATATACAGGCAGAGTGTTTCCTCTGCCATCCATTTGCCGACATCCAGCAGCTCTTCTGTCAGTGCCGGTACGATATCCAGCACGTCCAGTATTTCCCTAAGTTTGGCCCCTTGTCCGGATTCATCTGCAAGACTTGCTACAAATCCCATGATTTTTCTGGGGCCAAACGGCACAATAACCCGCATCCCTGGCAAAATGGTGCCGGCAAACCGCTCCGGAATCAAATAGTCAAATGTCTGGTTAATGGAACTCGATGGAACATCGACGATCAATTTGGCAATTCTCACTTCGTTTCACCCTTTATGTCACGGATGATACGCTTCAGCAGTTCAGCAGCAATCGTTTGCTTTGCAGCGAGCGGCAAATGCTCCTCCTGCATGGTCTTATTTATATAAGTAACGATATTCGTATCCCCTGCAAAGCCGGCACCTTCCTGGGCAACATTGTTCACAACGATCGCATCCAAGTGCTTGCGCACCAGCTTATCCTTTCCGTACTCAAGCGGGCTGCTTGTCTCTGCAGCAAAGCCGACAAGAAACTGTGTCGTCTTCACTTCACCAAGCGACTTGAGAATGTCACGGGTCCGTTCGAATTCAATGACAAGATCGCCTGGTGTCTTTTTCATTTTCTCTGTGAATGTCTGCTTTGGACGGTAATCTGCTACAGCGGCTGCCTTAATGACAATATCCTGTCCTGCAAACTGGGCATGCATGGCCTCGTACATTTCCGCTGCCGTCAGCACATCAATTCTTTTAATATTTGGGTGAACGGCTTCCAGCTGAACAGGTCCTGCTACGAGCGTAACAGCAGCGCCCATGTTCGCGGCTGCCTCAGCAAGTGCAAATCCCATTTTTCCGGAAGAACGGTTGGAAAAGAAGCGGACTGGATCTACCGCTTCTCTTGTCGGTCCTGCAGAAACAAGCACGTGTTTGCCTGCAAGAAGGCCTGCCTCCTGTTGGTGCCGGATGATGGTTTCAATAATTTGCTCCGGTTCTTCAAGACGCCCTCTGCCAACATAGCCGCATGCCAAATAACCGGCACCAGGCTCAATAAAATGCAGGCCCATTTCCTGCAATGTTTTCATATTGCGGATTACGGCCGGATGTTCATACATATGGACGTTCATGGCTGGCGCAATATATACGGGGGCCTGGGCTGCCAGCAGTGTAGTCGACAGCATGTCATCGGCCATGCCGTTCGCAAGCTTGCCGAGCACATCGGCTGTTGCCGGTGCCAGGATGATCAGCTCTGCCCAGTCGGCAAGATCAATATGGGCGATTTTTGCCGGGTCTTTTTCGTCAAATGTATCCGTGTAAACCGGGTTTCTGGACAGGGCCTGGAATGTAAGCGGGGAAACAAATTTTGCTGCGTTTCCGGTCATGACTACTTTGACATGCGCACCTGCCTGAACCAGTCTGCTGACCAGTGTGCAAGCTTTATAAACAGCGATTCCGCCTGATATGCCAACCATTATGTTTTTCCCTTGAAGCATTTTAGGAACCTCCCTGCCTTCTTCTGAATACAAAGAAAAACCTCGCGTCAGCAGCTGCGAGGTGTTTCAATTAATTGCTTTTGTCGATATACAGTTTGCCGGCATAAACTTCTTCCAGAGCCATGCCCACAACTTTATGTGATTTTGGCACATCAACAAGTACATTTTTAACGTCTTTCATTTCGCGTGCCCTTCTTGCTGCAATGGTAACAAGCGTGTATTTTGAATCGATTTTTTCAAGTAAAGCATCAATTGATGGTTCTAGCATGATAGCTCATCCTCCAGTATCTTATTGTAAAGTTTTTCAATGCGGTCACGGCGGCAATGCTCGCTTTGAATAATCGCCTGAACTTTTTCAACGGCATGCTCCACATGGTCATTGACGACCACATAATCATATGCATGCATCATTTCAATTTCCTTGCGTGCTTCTTTCAGACGGTTCAGAACAAGCTCTTCGGTTTCTGTGCCTCTGTTGACAATACGGTTTTTCAATTCTTCCAGGCTTGGCGGGAAGAGGAAAATAAAGACGCCCTGCGGAAAACGCTTTTTCACCTGCAAGGCACCCTGCACTTCGATCTCAAGGAATACATCCTTGCCGGATTCCAGTGTTTCTTCCACATACTGTCTTGGTGTACCGTAATAGTTATCTACATATTTGGCATATTCCAGAAGCTGATCCTGCTCAATCAGGCTTTCAAATTCTTCTTTTGACTTATAAAAATAATGAACGCCGTCTGTTTCTCCGGGACGAATATTCCGTGTTGTCATCGAAATAGAGTACTGCAAGTCCGGTTTCTTTTCGAAAAGATGCTGCCTTACCGTTCCTTTCCCAACACCGGAAGGTCCGGAGAGAATAAACAAAATCCCTTTTTCTTCTATCAATGGTATTCCCCCATCTGTATATTCTATATGAAAAGCCGGACTGCCTCTCAGCAGAAAAATTCCAAAGTCCATGATGAACGGCACCATGGACTTGCGGTCAATTCCCCGGCTGAATCAGCTGGATGCGGCTATTCGTCATTCATTTCTTCATAGCTCATAACGCGCTGGCCGACTGTTTCCGGCTGTACAGCGGATAAGACAACATGGTCACAGTCTGTAATGATAACCGCCCGCGTTCTTCTGCCATATGTAGCATCTACAAGCTTATTATTCTCTCTTGCGACCGTAATAATACGCTTGATTGGCGCAGATTCCGGCGAAACGATCGATATAATCCGGTTTGCTGAAACGACGTTGCCAAATCCGATATTGATTAATTGCAATCCCATCTGCGAATAAGCCTCCCCGTGTCCCGTATAGACTGCTTTTCCGTGCATGGAGCAGTCTTTTCTAACCTAATTATAGCGAAAAACCGCCTGTCAGCTCAACTTTGGCGCACTCATACCCGCTATCTGAGTTCTTATTATACCATGGAAATCGTCCAGTTGCGCCTTTGCCGCTAAAAATGTTGAATCCCTTTCCAGCAGGAAAGGGATTCAGGGAAACGATTCTATTTTTTTGTAAAACCGAAAAGCAGTGTCGGCATTGCGCCAAAAGCACCAACAAGCAGCCAGTCTTTTACGCTGAGTGCGGTTGTATGGAAGACCGGCTGAAGCGGCTCCCAGTAAATGACACCTGCCAATAGCAGCACAGAAGAAAGCACAGCAAATACAAGATACACATTCTGGAACGGGTTTCTTGCAAAAACCGAATGCTCAGAGCGGCAGTCAAATACATGAATAAGCTGCGCCATTACCAAGGTGGTGAAAGCGATCGTCCGGGCATGAATAAGATTTTCCGGGTTGTTGTCATACGCGAGATAAAAAGCCGCTACGGTAACAAGCCCGATCAGGATGCCCCTGCTGATAATTTTGAAACCGAGTCCGCGGGCAAATACGCCTTCGCGCGGATTTCTTGGCTTTTTCTTCATGACATCGCCTTCCGGCTGATCAAGGCCCAGTGCGATTGCCGGCAGTCCGTCTGTTACAAGGTTCACCCAGAGAATCTGAACAGGCACTAGCGGCAGCGGCATGGAAAGCAGAATGGCAAACAGCATGACCAAAATTTCGCCGACATTGGATGCAAGCAGATAACGGATGAATTTCCGTATATTCTCATAAATATTGCGCCCTTCGTGGATAGCTGACTTAATTGTGGCAAAGTTGTCATCCATCAGGATCAGGGAAGATGCTTCTTTAGTGACATCTGTTCCGGAAATGCCCATACTGATGCCAATATCACTTGCTTTAATCGCCGGTGCATCATTCACACCGTCACCTGTCATGGCAACAATATGGCCTTTGTTCTGAAAAGCATGGACGATTTTCAGTTTGTGTGCCGGCGTGACTCTGGCGAAAACATATGTGTCGTCAAGCGCTTTTTCGAGTTCGCTCTCTCGCATGCTGTTCAATTCAATGCCCGTGACAACCCGTCCGCCCGGCGGCAGCAAACCAATTTGCTCGGCAATGGCTTTTGCCGTCAGGGCATGGTCACCGGTAATCATCACCGTTCGAATCCCGGCCTCCCGGCATTCTTTGACAGCTTGCCTCACTTCTTTTCGCGGCGGGTCAATCATGCCGTATAGCCCAATAAACGTAAGATCCTTTTCAAGAAAACTGTCATCTGCCAAACTCGCTTCTGTCAGCGGCTTGATCGCAATTGCCAACGTTCTTAACGCTTTCTCCGCCATGTGCTCAATGGCCCGATTTACGGTTGCTGCATCTTTCAACAGTTCCTTTCCTGCCCTGCCCATCGCGAATGAACAACGCGGCAGAAGCACATCTGGTGCCCCTTTAACAATCAGGAAACGTTCCTTCTGTCGATTCTCAACAATGATGCTCATCCGCTTTCTGTCAGAATCGAAGGGAATTTCACGGATCAGATGATAGGCTTCACGCTCACTGTCTGCCAACTCTTGCTTTCTTGCCGCAATTAGCAATGCGCCGTCGGTCGGATCGCCGCTTACAACATGGCGCCCTTCTTTAACCTGCAGTTCAGCGTTATTGCAAAGCATCCCGTACAGGAGCATGTCCCTTAGGTTGGCATAATGTTCGCCAACTTTCCTTCCATCTTGCAAAAAATCGCCCGTTGTATCATAACCGTCACCTGTCACTTCAATAAATTCCCCGTTTAAATACAGTTCTTTCACGGTCATTTTGTTTTCAGTCATGGTTCCGGTTTTATCCGAACAAATGACTGAAGCGCAGCCCAGCGTTTCAACGGCAGAAAGCTTACGGACAATTGCCCGCTTCTTGATCATCCGCTGTACGCCCAGTGACAGAGAAACGGTTACAATGGCCGGCAATCCTTCCGGTATTGCCGCGACGGCCAGCGATACACCAGCCAAAAACATATGATAGATCGGATGTCCCTGGACAATGCCGAGCAACACGACCATGGCTGTCAAACCGAGTGCAACTGCTATTAGAATTTTGCCAAGCTCTGCAAGCTTGTACTCCAATGGCGTTGTGGTTTTCCGAGTGCCTGCCATCAGTTTGGCGATCTGTCCCATGACTGTATTCATCCCGGTTGCCGTTACAATCGCTTGTCCGGAACCTTTTGTTACAAGGGTGCCCATGAATGCCATGTTCGTCTGATCTTGAGCTTCAAGGTCTTCCTGGCCAATGGCCTCTGTCCGCTTCGCCACAGGAAGCGACTCCCCAGTCAGCGCAGACTCTTCGGTTTCCAGCCCGTTCGTCTGGATAATCCGCATATCCGCAGCTATCCGGTCCCCGCTGCTCAGCCGGACGATGTCACCTGGCACGACATCGCTGGAGGGAATTTTTTCCCATACGCCTCCTCTTAAAACATGTGCAAGGGGCGAGGCCAGCTCTTTCAGCTTATCAAGCGACTTCTCGGCTTTTTGTTCCTGAAAGTAACCGATAAAGCCATTTATGAAAACGATGACCATAATGGCAATGGCATCTACATATTCGCCCAGAAGGCCAGCTACCAGAGTGGCCGCCAGCAGGACAAGTACCATGAAATCCTGAAATTGCTTCAGGAAAATAAGCCATTTGGATGCATGCTTCTCGCCTTCCAGCTTGTTTTTTCCGAATTCCTCCAGCCGCTTGCTTGCCTGTGCCTGTGTAAGCCCTTCCTTGGCGTTGACTTGCAGCCTCTTTTCAAGCTGCTGCTGTTGAAGCTGATACCATTTCACATCACATTCCTCCGTTGCCCTCATTCTGTTTGCGCCTATACCGATATGTATGCAGCCTTGTCCGCTATCATGCTATAATAAGGCTGGAGAGGTGATTTCATGCCATTTGACGGAATTGTTACAAAAGCTGCCGCTGAAGAGCTTCACAGCCTGCTCACCGGTGGCAGAATCAACAAAATTTATCAGCCTTCTGCAACTGAACTCGTTTTAACGATACGCAGCCAGGGCCGAAACCATGACTTGCTCATGTCCATTCATCCTAATTATGCGAGAATTCATATAACCGCCGAGAAATATACAAATCCCCAGGAGCCGCCGATGTTTTGCATGGTTCTCCGCAAACATCTGACAGGCGCTGGGGTACTGCAAGTCCGCCAGCACGGCATGGAGCGGATGATTGTTCTTGAATTGCAGGCCCGCAACGAGATCGGTGATCTCTCAACAAAAGAACTCATCATTGAACTGATGGGCAAGCACAGCAATATCCTGCTGGTTGACCAGGAGAAACAGAATATTATTGACAGCATCAAGCATGTATCAAGTGCGCACAACCGCTACCGGACCATCCTGCCAGGCCACGATTATATCCTGCCGCCTGAACAGGACAAAGCCGATCCTTTGGAGATTGATGAAGACACGTTCATCCGGCTTCTTGATTTCAATGAAGGGCGCCTTGAGAAACAGATTGCCAGATCCCTGACAGGCTTTTCTTCATTTATAGCAGCTGATCTTGTAAAGAGAGCACATTTAGGCGCCCAGGACGCATATAAAGCAGCGTTTGACGAAATTCAGAAACAGATCAAGGACAGACAATACGACCCTGCCATATACCGCAGTGACAGCAAGGAAGATTTTTACGTGCTGCCCCTCGCAGATCCAATTGGCGAAAAAGAAGCCTGTACCGGCATCTCCGCCATGCTCGATGCGTTCTTCAGAGGAAAGGCAGAGCGTGACAGAGTGCGCCAGCAGGCAAAAGACCTGTATCGCTTCATTAAAAATGAAAAGGAAAAGAATGAGCGGAAACTGATCAAGCAGGAAAAAACGGTCAAACGTGCAGAAAATGCTGACAGCTACCAGCGTCAGGGAGAACTGCTTACTGCCCATCTGCATCTGGTCAAACAAGGAGATCAATCGGTTACGGTAACAGACTATTACGATCCGGACCAGAATCAGCTTAAAATTCTCCTGGATCCGCTTAAGTCACCCAGTGAAAATGCGCAAAGCTTCTTTAAAACCTATCAGAAGCTCAAAACATCCAAACAAGTGCTCGTAGCTGAAATGGAAAAAACCAAGGCAGAAATTAGTTACCTTGAGTCCCTCCTGCAGCAAATAGACAGTGCCAGGGTTGCAGACTTGGAGGAAATCCGCGAAGAGCTGCAGAGCGGCGGATACATCAAGAGACGCGCCCAGCATAAGCACAAAAACAAGCCTTCCAAACCGCAGCCTGAACAATTTACAGCTACAGACGGCACAATGATATATGTTGGTAAAAACAATACGCAAAATGACTATCTGACAAACCGGATAGCGCGTCGTGATGAAATCTGGCTGCACGCCAAAGACATTCCCGGCTCACATGTCATCATCCGGGCTGAAGAGCCGAGCGCAGATGCTTTAAAAGAAGCGGCCCTGCTTGCTGCCTATTACAGCAAATCCCGCGAGTCTTCTTCCGTACCGGTTGATTACACAAAAGTGCGCCATGTCAAGAAACCGAGCGGTGCCAAGCCAGGCTTCGTCACCTATGACAATCAAAAAACACTTTATGTAACGCCGGATGAAAGAATCATCCAGAAAATGAAACAGCCAGGAAGGACGTAACACGTCCTTCCTGGCTGTTTTATTATTCAAACGAGGTTTCCTGAACCAGATCAATAAACCGATCAACCTGAGGCAATTTGCGAATATCCTCCTGAAAACATACCCATGTATCACGGGCAAGTGACACGCCATTATGTTTAAGCGGAAGATGCGGATAATCGCCGAGCAGCGAATGCGCAACGCTTTTCGGCAGAACAGCCATGCCCAGCCCCGCCTTCATAAACTGCTTGCATGTTTCGATCTGGTCGACCCGTATCATTTCAACCGGCTGGATCTGGCTCTGATGATGATACAGCCAGTCATCCACAATTTCATTCATGCTGTCGCCACTTTTAAAGGAAATCAACGGACGCTTTTTAAGCGATGTTTCCGGAAAGGGCTCCGTATCAAAAATGTACAGCGGATCCTGGAAAAGCCTGATTGATGTATCTTCTTTGATCCGTTCACCGCGGATGATGCGGACATGGCTGCTTTTGCTGTCCTTCTTGATCGTCTCACTCAGTCCTGTCACCAGATCAATAGAAACTTTCGGATACGTTTTTGTAAACTGAGCCAGAATCCGGGGAAGGAATCGCTGACTGACGACGGAGGAACAAGCGATGGAGAGCGTTCCCTGAACTTCGTCACTGGAAGCTGCCAGCTCATTTTTCAGCCGGCATTCCGCTTCGAGTACGTTTCTGGCATGGCGTAAGATGATTTCTCCGCTCGGTGTAGCAGTCAGTCTCTTTTGAGAGCGAATAAAAATCTGCACGCCGAAATACGTTTCTATGTACTTAAGCCGCTGCGATACAGCAGGCTGCGAAATCATAATTTCTTTGGCTGCTTTGCGTATGCTGCCGATCTCATACAGCTTGACCAGCAGGACATAGTCATCCATTTTCATTGGCCGATCCCTCCTCATTCAGCGGGTTTCAGTCTTTTTTGAAAAAAAGAGAGCTGGATAAAATTCATCCATCTCCCTATCTTTCATTCCGCCACTCTAGCAAGGCTGCTTTCTCAGCTGCAGAAATTTCCTGTTTCTGTTCAAGCAGATCCACGAGCGCATCAAAACCTGAAATGGTCGAGAACGTGAGTCCCGCATCAGCAAATTGCTGTTCTGCTTTGGCCAGACCATATGTAAAAATCGCCATGACTTCAAGCACTTCAACGCCTTCTGCCTGAAGTGCCTGAGCAGATTCTATGGAAGAACCGCCTGTCGAAATGAGGTCTTCGATTACAATTGCCTTCTGTCCCGCCTTTACAAAACCTTCAATCTGATTGCCCTTGCCATGGGCTTTCGGCTTGGATCGGACATAGACCATAGGCAGATCCAATTCATCTGCCAGCCAGGCTGCATGTGTGATGCCTGCAGTTGCACAGCCGGCAATAACATCCGGCTGAACATCCAGCGCCCGTACTTTTGCGGCGAATGCCTTTGCGATTTTCTTGCGGATTGCCGGATAGGACATGGTCAGCCGGTTGTCACAATAAATCGGTGACTGGATACCTGATGTCCATGTAAAATACCCGTCTGTCTTGATTTGAACTGCTTTGATGTCCAGAAGATCCTGGACAATATCGTGGTTACTTGCCATCATGCCATCCTCCCAATGCCTGCTGATAGGCGCGCAGCGGATTTTCCGCCAGTGTGATGCTGCGGCCGATTACAATGATGTCCGAGCCGTTCTCTCTGGCATAGCGCGGTGTGGCCACGCGCTTCTGGTCATCATGCTGTGATTTTACCAGGCGGATGCCAGGTGTGACTGTCAGGAAGTCATCCCCGCATTTGTCTTTAACCTGCTGTGCTTCATGTACAGAGCAGACAACACCGTCCGCACCGTTTGTTTTTGCAACAGATGCCAGCCTGATGACTTGTTCCGTCATATCCCCTTGAATGCCAAGTTCCTCATTCAAAGCTGTTTCATCCATCGACGTCAGCAAAGTTACCGCGACAAGCTTCGTTTCCTTGCCCGCTCTAGCTCCTGCCAGCAGTCCTTCTTTGGCGCCGGCAATCATTTCGCCGCCACCGAGCGCATGGATCGTCACCATATCCACATCCAGCCGGGCCAGATTTTTCATGGCTCTCATGACGGTTGTTGGAATGTCATGCAGCTTCAGATCCAGGAAGATCGGATGATTGTTTTCTTTCAGTTTCTCAATGACTGAAATGCCTTCCCGGTAAAACATTTCCATGCCGACTTTAACAGGCACGCCGTGCAGCTTGTTGTCATCCAAAAACTTGCCGGCTTCTTCCCAATTTGGCAAGTCAAGTGCCAGATACATATTATGATGTGACATTATAGGATCCCCTTTCCAATTGCTTCTTCTACACTATTAAAACCATATTGCTTGAGCACATTTGGAAGTTCATCAATGATTTCCGAGCAGATGAGAGGATTATGGAAGTTTGCGGTGCCGACAGCAACTGCATTTGCACCGGCCAACAGGAACTCCAGCACATCTTCAGCGCATGAAATCCCGCCCATGCCGATAATCGGGATGGAAACATGCTGCTTCACTTCATAAACCATGCGGATGGCAACCGGCTTAATTGCCGGACCCGACAGACCGCCTGTCCGGTTGGCCAGCAGCGGCCGTTTCGATGGCAGATGGATCTGCATCCCTGTCAGCGTGTTGATCATTGTGATACCGTCCGCGCCTGCCGATTCTACTGCCTTTGCCATGTCAGCAATATTTGCCACATTCGGGGAAAGCTTTACATATACAGGATGACGGCTTGCTTTTTTCACTTTTTCCGTAATGCCTGCTGCCATGCATGCATCTGTACCGAACTGGATGCCGCCTTCCTTTACATTCGGACAGGAAATATTCAGCTCAAGTGCATGCACCTGGTCTGTTTCATTGAAAGCTTTGGCCACTTCGATATATTCTTCTGCCGTGCTCCCCGCGATATTGGCAATAATCTTCGTATCATATGCTCCAAGAAATGGTACTTCCTCAGCAATAATACGGTCAACACCGGGATTTTGCAATCCGATTGCATTCAACATGCCTGACGGTGTTTCAGCCACCCTTGGAGTCGGATTGCCATAACGCGCTTTTCCGGTCGCCGCCTTCATCATGATCGCACCCAGTTTGGAGAGATCATAAAACTTGCTGTATTCTTTGCCGAACCCGAAGCAGCCTGATGCCGGCATAACTGGATTTTTCAGGTCGAGTCCAGGCAGTTTCACTGATAAGTCGATCATAATGCCACCTCATTTGCAGGGAATACTGGGCCGTCACTGCAGAT
>Ga0153921_1000785_pt1 | contig 15471 bp, 14 predicted proteins | sample TSNJ005MetaG_FD_104691 | JGI IMG/M metagenome (GOLD analysis project Ga0153921, IMG submission 104691) | Attine ant fungus gardens microbial communities from New Jersey, USA - TSNJ005 MetaG | ecosystem: Host-associated > Fungi > Mycelium > Unclassified | place: USA: New Jersey, Brendon T. Byrne... | reverse complement strand
GCAATCTCAGAAGCCCCTTTTTCATCTATCTTTACATTCAATACGCCGGCGGATCGTATGATAATAATCTTTAATTCTTCTTCCGTATAGAATTCTAAATGATGAACGACTCCAAAACGGTCACGCAATGGCGCTGTCAGAAGTCCGGCCCTGGTGGTGGCTCCCACCAATGTAAACTTGGGCAGATCCAGCCTGATTGACCTGGCGGCAGCCCCTTTTCCAATCATAATGTCAATGGCATAATCTTCCATGGCGGGGTACAGAACTTCCTCTACCTGTCTGTTTAGACGATGTATTTCGTCGACAAAAAGCAAGTCTCCTTCCTGAAGATTATTCAATATTGCCGCCATTTCTCCCGGCTTCTCAATGGCGGGGCCTGAGGTGATTTTTATGTTTACCTGCATCTCATGGGCAATGATTCCTGCCAATGTGGTTTTTCCAAGTCCGGGCGGTCCGTAGAACAGCACGTGATCCAAAGCATCACCTCTCTGCCGCGCAGCCTGAATGTATATTTTTAAATTATTTTTTGCTTTTTCCTGTCCCACATATTCATTTAATGTGAGCGGGCGCAGGTTGGATTCAATCTTAATATCTTCTTCTGTTGAATCCGTTGTTATGATTCGTTTTCCCATGCCTTCTCCTATGAATTATAAAAATGTAAGTTTTTTTAATGCTGCTTTCAGAATATCTTCCGTGCTCATATCCTCTGTTATCTCAGCCTGCTTTACTGCTCTTAATGCGTCGGAACTGGAATAACCAAGCGCAGTCAATGCCTGAACTGCTTCACTTTTTCCGTCGGACATACCGGAAGCATTGACAGGTTCATTTCCTGTATACGGGGTATGCGTATGGATTACATCTTCCAGACTCAGTTTGTCTTTCAGCTCCAGGATCAGTTTTTGAGCGGTCTTACGCCCGACGCCCGGTGCTTTTGAAATGCTTTTTATATCATCGCTGAGCACGGCAAACCGCAGTTCATCTGCTGACAGTGCCGATAAAATACCTAACGCAGCTTTAGGACCGATACCGTTGACCCCAAGCAGTAATTTGAAAATAGTTAAATCATCTCTTGTTAAAAAGCCGTAAAGCTGCATGGCATCTTCTTTCACATGCAAATAGGTGTGTATCCGAACTTGTTCTCCAACATGCGGCATAACTGCTGCCTCTCTGGATGAGATGAATATCTGATAGCCCATATCATTCACATCCAAAAGCACCTTGTTTTCATGGACTTCTACTACTTCTCCCCTCACATAAGCGATCATCTTCTAAGACACCTCCATTTTTGAAAATGCAGTAGATCCTCCTACTGCTACGAATGCCGTCACTATTAAGGCATAGATACACATTGCCAGAAATCCCCATGTAATATTCGAAAATATACTAACGGCTGCTGCTACAATAACAGCAAGTGTTATCATAAGCATCTGACCTGCCATCCTTAATATGGTCTTGCCTGTATTACCCAGCACATCGCCCAGAACTGCTTCGCTTAACACCGAAAAATATAATTTGTTTGCCTGCAGGCACATATAAAGAAATATAGCCAAAATAATATTAAGGAGCGGAAGCCCCATAAAGACAGCAGCAGGAATTACCAAAACACAACCATCAATCAGAGAACGGATATGTTCGATCAGAGTCGAATACATAAGTTTTCTAAACGGTGTATCCGGTATCAAAAATGTATATGGATTTTCCAGTTCTTTAGACCATCTGGTTAAATAACCACTGAACATAAAGGTGATATAGGCACCTGCGCCGGGGAGTAAAAAATACTTCATCATTCCGGTATTCATATCCGGCGTGTGATATACGGCATAAGCGATTACGATACTGGCGATCAGACAAACAATGGTACTGGATCCGAAGATAAAAAATCTCTGTTTCTTATACTCCAGTAACTGCCTGTAAAAAATTGCTTTCGCATAACTGCCTTTGTAAGTAACCGATGCTTTTTTGAACTTTTTCTTACGCCCGATACGAAAGGCCGTTTCCCCTTTTTTCTGCTTGTTTCTGGCCTCCTGATAATCGTCTGCAAATTTCATTGCATCTTCATAATAATCACCTGTACATTTCATTTTAACCACTGTTATTAAAAATCCTGCGGCGCTGAGGCAATAAAGAACGGTGCAAATAACATTTAGCGTGGTCGGTCCCAGGATTAATAGCCGGATGAATGCAATATTCCAACCCAGTATCGGTACACACTGTACAAAAGGATGATTCAGAAATACTTCAACTGCCGTGAAAGACTTCTCCTGAACGAAATATAAATATCCGGCAAATAAAACAAGCACACCTATCATTAGATAGAGTGATTTGCACATAGCCTTAACGGTTCTTTCCGAAAAGCGTTCATTTCCATAAAGAAATATCATCAAGCTGGTTTCAAGCACATTTTCTACTACAAAAGATAACAGAAAATATAATATCATTTTCCATACTGCTATTTTAAAATAGCTCACGCCTACCCAGGTAAATAAGCCGCTGGCCAGAAAAGAAATTAAAAACTGTTTCACTTGTACATAAAGCAATACCAATTTTGGCTGTACCGGACTGGTAAACACAAAATGTACATCACTCGGACGAAATAATAAGCCTTTTCTTTTGGCATATGTGATCATATTGGTTGGCAGAAAAAACAATACCGAAACAGAAAGAATCGTCACTAACCCCTGAGGGGATGCCAGATTCCAGGCTGAGAACATGGTACCAAACCCGGAAAACATCATGAGAAGATAGATTATTCCAAACGCCAGATAAACATAAGTGACCGGTTTCCGTAATGCTTTTTTTAAGCGGTTGATAAACGTTCTCTTATATATATAGATCAGCCCGCTCATGATGTCTTACCTCCCGTAATACTGAAAAACAACTCTTCAATATCTCTGTCAGCGGCTTCTTCTCTGGTAAAGGAACTCAAAATTTTCCCCTTCTCCATGATAAACATCACGTCCCAGAGTTCCTTCACCATATCCAGCATATGCGTACTGATTAGTATCGTAACTCCCTTATTACTCAGTTCCGTTATCATAAGTTTTAATTCCTTAATTGCCTTCGGATCCAATCCTATCATAGGTTCATCAAACAAAATCACCTGAGGCTTGATTGCGAGAGCGCAGCAGATACTTACTTTCTGCATCATTCCTTTCGACAACTCATCCCCCAGTTTATCCAGTTTATCGTCCAATTCAAAACGCACCATCAGTTCCTGCACTTCTTCCTCTGTAATATCAGACTTGTATGCACGGCGGATGTATTCTATATGCTCTCCTACGGTCAGCGCTTCAAACATAGCCGGAATTTCCGGCACATAACCAAATATTTTCTTGGCATCCATACTTTTGGCCTGCATATGCTGAATTCCCACACCACCCTGGTAACGTAAAAGACCGGCAATACTTTTTATGATCGTAGACTTACCGGCACCATTAGGACCAAGTAAAATACCAACTTTCCCATCCGGTACTACAAAGCTTACATCGTCTACTGCCAACACCTTTCTGTATTTCTTTGATAAATTTTGAATTTCCAGCATATGTCCTCCTTCGCTGCTGTGTTGTATTCTTCAGTCAATATTTTATAAACTGCTTTTTACACAAACCTTTTTCTTTGCTATCCACTTTTCTTCATCCAGTTCCAGTAAATATCCACCGGCATTTTTTACCTGCCAATCATAAAATGAAGCTTCCGGCTTCCCATAGCGTTCCATGATGCTCATAATCGTTCCGCCATGAGCAACAATAGCAATGTTTCGATACTCTTTTCTTAAAGCGTCTTTTATGATTTTGCAAAATGCAAGGCAGCACCGGCGCTTAAAATATTCCGGACTTTCGCCCCCGGGAAAGGGCATTTTTCCTTGGCTGTCAATCCACGATTGATAGCTCGCATTTTTTTCTAATTCTTTATAATTTTTATTCTCGAAGTCACCAAAATCACATTCCCGCAGGCTTTCCACTACTTTTTGCGGAACGTTTTCAAATATCAAATCTGCTGTTTGTACACACCGCATCAGTGGACTTACATAGACCTGTTCAGCTGCCTGGTATGATTTTCCATACAAGAGTTGAATTCCTTCTTTGCACAACGGTTCATCTGTCTTTCCGATATACCGTCCCAGCAGATTTCCTTTCGTCATTGTGTGGCGTATCAATTGAATCTTAAGCATGTTTTATCACCGTTCCAATGCCGCAAATCACCCGGTGCACTTCCTTAGCTTCCTTTGCCAGGGCACAGCAAATACGGCCTGTAATTTCACGGTATTTCCGATCAAACGGATTCACCGGCACAACTCCGCACCCCAATTCATCGGTAATGATCACAATATCTTCATTTCGTGTCCCAAGTTCTTTCACCAGATTTTCTATTTCCATTCCATTTTGTAGCAGGCGTAGAATATATGTATGAAAATGATCAACCCCTCTGCAGGTAAATATATCGTTAAAGGCACAACTTTCTCCGTTTACGAACTCTTTTTCCTCCATTCCAAAGTTAGACAGCGCATAATCTTTCTTTCCCTGAAAGGCTCCTCCTACAATTAGTATCATTCTAAACCTCCTAATAAGTAAACCCATTTCCTTTGCAGATCAATTCCGTTCCAATTACACAACCGGCCATTACCAGCTCACAAATCTGCAGAAAAAAACCTGCCAGGTCACCTGTAATCCCCCCGAATTTGCGGTAGGACATGAATCTGTACCAGGCAAAACATAAAGCTGCTCCAACAAGTCCTGCCAGTCCCAAAACCAGATTCACCCATATCATCAAGGCTCCGCAAATAAGAATATAAATTGCCATAATAACTCTTACAATCTTTTTCACTGCGGTATCTGAAAAGGCGGCTGCCAGACCTGTGTTCTTAGCCAGTCGGAAACTGACTACCGCCAAACCGCTTAAAGCACGGGACAGTACGAACCCGATTGCCAGTATCTGAAGCGAAACTGTAGTCACCTCTGAGTAGAAACCAAAATATAGTATAAAGTAACAGATTCCTATGATAATTGCAAAAGCTCCGGCATGAGAATCTTTCAAAATCGCCAGCTTTTCTTCCATTGATTTATAAGAACTTAATGCGTCTGCCGTATCTAACAAACCATCCAGATGAATACCGCCGCTTACCGCAACCGGGATCAATACCAATACTGCCGTATATAATGGACTGCCATGTAAAAGGCTTCCGGCAAGACGATCCCATAAAAGTACAAGAGTTCCAATAACAACCCCTACCAGGGGAAAGAAGCACATAGAGTATTTCATACTTTGTTTCGTCCAGTCTACCCGGGGCATTGGAAGTTTAGAATACATTGAAAAAGCAATAAAAAACCCTTTTATGAAATCCATTGTTTTTGTCCTTTCACTCACCACCTATAGAGGTGGAAGTCTTATCTGTTTTCAAGATAAACCGGTATACCATAAACCACTTCCACAACCCGGTCTGCCATCAACGCTAATTCCTGATTGATACTTCCCAGATACTTCTGATAACGCATCGTTTCCTTATCATATTCCCGGCCATCTGAAAAAATTTCATTTGTCACCACCACGAAATGAGCAGACTTCTTTTTCAAATGGAGAATTCCTTCTAAAATTTCTTTTATCGTATTTCTTCCCGCACCGTTTTCATCATACATTTCATTTGCAACTAAATTTGACATACATTCCAGAAGTAAAATGGAACCTTCCGGAATTTCCAGATCCTTTATGCTTACATATTGCTCTACTGTCTCAAAGCATTTATCCTGCCGCATCCTCCGGTGCCGTTCTATACGCCGTTTACTTTCTACATCAGCATTCTTCATCGTAGCAATATAAATTCTCACTCTGTCTCCAAATTGGAGAATCTGATCTTCTGCAAACGCAGACTTACCGCTTCCGCTTCCACCTGTTACAAGTATAAACATAATTCCCGGACTCCAGTCTTTTTCATGCGCACTCTTATCTGTCTGACAGGCAGATTTCGTTCTATTCTAAAGGCTTATATTCTTCTACTTCAATTTCCTGAAATGTACTCATACGATTATATACGGTACATGCCATATCCAGAATTGGAAATAAAGCAACCGCTCCGGTCCCTTCTCCCAGACACATATCACAGGTCAGGGCTGCTTCCAGCTGCATAGACTCTAAGATCAAATGGGCAGCCGGTTCTTTGGAGACATGTGAAGGCAGCATATAGAACCTTGCCAGGGGGCAAATCGTAACAGCTGCCAAAGCCGAAACGGCCGAGATAAATCCATCTATTACAATCGGAACTCCCATAGCGGCACCACCCAGAAATAACCCGGTCATTCCTGCAATATCCAGGCCTCCGACCTTAGAAAGTACATCAATTCCATCCTCCTTCACCGGCTGATTCACCTCAATTGCCTTCTTTATCGCATTCAACTTTCTTTCCAGCCCCTCTGATGAGAGTCCGGCACCTCTGCCCGTAACTGTTTCAACCGGAAGCCCCAGAAGTACGGCAGACACTGCACTGCCGGTAGTCGTATTCCCAATGCCCATTTCTCCGGTGGCAATGATGGAATAGCCTTTCTCCTTCAATTCCCCGACTATCTGAATCCCGGTTTCCAAAGCCCGAATTGTTTCCGGCCTTGTCATTGCAGGACCTTTTGTTATATTTCCGGTACCATAAGAGATCTTTCTGTTTATAATAGGAACATCACTTGCAACCCCAATATCTACCGGGTAAATATCCGCACCTGCCGTACTGCATAAAATACTGGCGGTAGCCTGCTCCTTTAAAAAATTTTCGGCAACGATTGCAGTAACTTCCTGCCCGGTCTGTGTCACGCCCTCTTCCACGACTCCATTATCGGCGCACATCACGACCAGGGCTTTCTTTTTAAGTTCAATTACACCGGACCCGGTTATACCCGCTATCTGAATCAGATAGTCTTCTAATTTTCCAAGGCTGTGTAAAGGCTTGGCAATGCTATCCCATCGGCACCTGCACTGCATCATTGCTTCCTCATCCGGCTTCTTTATCCTCTTTATCGCTTCTTCTAAGGTCATGGTGCTCCTCCGTATGATTTATGTGATTATCAAACAATCTTTATGTTAGATTATAGGGGTTACAGGTTTTACTGTCAAGTGAAAGAGAACTTGAGGATCTGCACATCTTTCCGATTGCGTTCATTAAAAAAATGTGATAAAATTGGTAATAATTAAAGAAAGGAAAAGGAAAACAACTATGGGAAAAAAAATAAGATGGAGCAAGTGGATCGGTTTGACAACAATAGCTCTTTTAATGACTTTATTGTTTGGAATGTCGGCGATGGCGGCGAGTGCGCCTACCGGTTTAAAGCAGACCGGCGACAGTACAAGTGCCGTTCAAATCGAGTGGACAGCAGTGAGTGGCACCAACATCCGTTACGATGTTGAAGTTTCACAGAACAAGGTAACCTGGGGTGCTGCCAGTACCAGCGCAGTCCCAGACACCAGTTTTGTGATGAGTGGATTGGCTACCGGAAAAGACTACTATTTCAGAGTGCGCGCATATGAATATGGTTCAACGGAATATAGTAACTGGTCTTCCGTTTTGACGGCTACCACAAGTCCCGGAACTATTTCTAAATTAGAGCAGACAAATGCAACCAAAACATCCGTTACGTTAAAATGGTCCGCGGCTGCCGGTGCTAACAGATATGAAATTTATTATTACCAAAATAATCAATTGATCAAAACGCCAAAGGTAACAACATCAACTTCAATAACCATTGGCAATCTGAAAAATTCTAACCAGTATGCCGTTGTGGTCTTTCCTATGCGTACCTGTGGCAGTTATTTTGGCGCAAATTTAAATTATGCAAGTACTTATGTAAAACTGATACCGGGGAAAGTCAGCAAAGTGAAGCTGGCTAGTACAGATCTCAAAAAGAAAAAAATCGATGTACAATGGGCTGCAAATACCAAGACCGATGGATATGAACTGATTCTCTATAACAACAGTGGAAAAAAAGTTAAGTCAGTGACATTAAATTCCGGATACAGTTATTATAATACTTTTACTAAAATTAAATCAACCAGTTTCTATAAATTAAAAATAAGGGCTTTTGTCAAATTAAACAGCGGAAAAAAATATGGAGCATGGAATGAAATCTATGTGGCGAATCAGCCAAAAATAAAAGGCAAAAATTATAATGGCGGTCTTAAGATAAGCTGGGCTAAAGTAAACGGAGCTACCAGTTATACTGTATATGCCTCAACAAAGCTAAATTCCGGATACCGAAATGTTGCAACTGTAAAAAAGAACTCTTATGTTTCCTATTACTATGGTAATAAAAAACTACAGTCAGGGAAAACTTATTACTATCATGTTGTTGCAAATAAAAAAGTAAAAGGTAAAACATATAAGAGCAAAAGCTTATACTGCTTAAAATATAGCATAAGATAGTTATATTCTATCCATCCCAGAGAACGTTATACTAGTATACTGTACTATTGATAAATATGTAACATATGATATCATAAAAAGGAACGAGAATGACACCATGGCAATACCTAAACAGTACCGGAATAGGCAATAGCCTTGGTCAAACGTTTGGAAATCCAATATACACCGAAGCATGGGCGTAAGCTCAATATCGCAGAAATTGAGTTGAATGCAATGACAAGGCACTCAATGTTAGCAATTTCTATATTAAATAAGCCAGTCAAAACTGTAGCAGGATTTTGACTGGCTTATTTTTGTGATTAAACGAAATTTAGGACATAAATCAACATTAGAAATATCAATCAAACAAATACTTCTGAAATGGTAAATAAAAATTTTAAATATATAAAAAATAAAATTATTTATCCTAGGATTTGTTCTAAGATTAGTTCCCAGAAATAATGGTTACGGTTGATAATCGATGATTTTTACACGCATAGTAATAGATATTGTCTGACAAAACTTCCTCTGGCAGCACCTGGGTTTCGTTAATTTCACGAACCATTGACACCAATTCTTCTTTTGGCGTCTCGACACTATCCGGTACAATAATGCATTCATGGATACTGCTTGGAAGTACATAGAAATTTTCTTTTAGGATATTTCCAATGTCAGACAGTACTGTATCATAAAGGATATATGCTGCTCCCATACTTTTATCCTGATTAGAAAGTACATACATGGGAATATCATCGCTTTCATCTTCTATCTGTGTTTCTCCTAATATATCATGAATTACTTCTTTCATACTTAATAGTTGGTAGGGACGCATAACCAAAGTGTTTTTGCGTGCAATTTCATGCAACTTTTCCTTCGAAATATTCCACATCTTCAAATGATTGTTATAAATAAGAATGGAACCATTTCCAATGATATCATTCTTCATTATATAACAAAAAACAACAGCCATATCTAAATATTGTATATATGGAATCTTTTCCAGCAATTCTTTATTTCTTTCATAATGAATTAATTTACATACAACATGTTCTTTGACTTTGTCGAAATCTTTATAAAACTCTGTATCTAACTGGATATTTCTTTTGTTTTCTGTATAGATTTCCATAATGTCTTCGACTATTTCAGATATAGTCATTCCTTCCTGATAAGGCTTATAATATCCGTTTAAATAGATAGTCGGTGAAATATTTCCTTCTTTTTCCATAATGGTAAGACCATCCATCTTTACTCCATTATTTTTCATTACCTGATGCAATTCAATTTGCACATTTTCTTTCGTTTTCTCTTGAACCTTTGTTTTTACATAGCAAATAAACTCTTCGTAATTCAATAATAAATCCTTCCTTTCTAAAATAAAATTAATTTGGTATTGGAAACTTTGATGTGAACACATCTAATGATATATAAAGAACTTTTATATCACTTAATATATCATATATTTGTGTATGAATCAAGTGATATTTTAATTTTATTAAATTTTTTAAATTTAAATTCCGGAATTATTTAGAAATGAAAAAAAAGTCCATGACAGACTACTCTCTTCAGATTCTTATTCATCAATGGGTATTTTGAGTTTATGTTAAAAGTATGGGAAGAGGGATTCTCATGAAGCAAACGGAATCGCCTTAGAGAAACAGCCGGGAGCCACTGCGGAACGATCTTATGCGAACAATCCGGTGGATGAGGGTAGCTGCGTAGCTTGCGGAGCAGCGTAAGGAAGAGAGGAGACTCAAAAATCACGAAGGCTCTCCTGAGTGATTTTCGTTTTCAGAGGCTCCGAACGACCGCCGAAGGAGTCCGGTTCGCATAAGATCGTTCCGCAGTGGCTCCTGGCGTCCTATTTTTCACTCCCCCTACACGTTTAAAAATTGGTTGCTTTCCAATGCAATTAGCCCCGAAATAATCTCTTCACAAATCTCCACTACATTCTTATCATCCGTTTCTACAATCACATCCGCCGCTTTTTCATATTTATCACGTCTTTTTTCAAATAACTCCTCAATAAACTCAACATTCATATTATTATTGAGGATCGGACGCTCTTTACTATCTTTTACGCGCTCATAAATTGTCTGTGGTGAAGCATTTAACCAGACAATACGTCCATGCTCTTTCATATATGCGGCATTTCCCGGGCGAATAACGACACCGCCGCCACATGAAACAATAAGTTGGCTTTCTTTTTGGAGTTCTATCAATAAATTGCTTTCCAGATTACGAAAATAATTCTCACCAAACTTTTCAAATATTTCAGATATAATCATCCCACTTTGCTTCTGAATCAGCGCATCCATTTCTACACGCTTCATTTCCAACATTTTTTCCAGTTGATCTGCAATCGTACTTTTTCCTGCCCCCATAAACCCAACCAGGAAAATATTATAATCAAATAAATGCTTCGGTTTTTCCAGACTTTTCATATGTTAACTCTCCTATTTTCTTTAATTACCACCAAATAAATTTGTTTCTATAATGATGCAAATTCATAAATAAGCTCCATTTCGATTAATCTCCTTGCAACTACACCGGAATAATTGTCTAGATATTGTTTCACTACATTCCTGTTTAATTCCTTTTCACGTATATAGCGAATCAGATGTTTTTTTACCTCATCTGCATCATATTCTGCCCAATTTTCATAGTTTCCTATTAAATCCAATAATTGTAGTTCTTTATAATTTTCGTTTGTAACCATTGCTTTCGGTCGTTTTATGCGAACCCTTTTTGTGCCTATCGTAACATCGCGTCCTTTACTTGATTCCTCATTGGACACGATTTCTGTAATCACAGGGTTCTGGCTGGTAAGTCCTATCTGATTTGCAAACAAAAACCCTGTAACATAGCCGTATATTTTTGAGCCGTCCGTTATATATTTTTTATTGATTACTTTATTACTGTCTAAATATGATTTTCGCAAAATACCGTCAGACTTCGGCAGATAATAAATCCCGGTATCGAATCGTTCAATATCGCCGTTTTGCAGCAGACGATTAAAATTCTGCCGTAATGCATTATCCGTCATTCCATCCACGAAAACATCATTTACAAAAATAGGCTCATTATAACCGTAATTTTCTATCAGATAATCTTTTAGCACGCTTATCACCTCCATTATTATTATACAATATTTTAACCATTTTAGTCAATATTTATTACTTATTAACAGCTCTGATTCGTTTGAAATAGATTTTTTCAAACTATTATGTTATCATAGAAATAAATAAAAAAAATTTATAGATAATAAGGAGAAGTTATGAGTAAAAAAATCACAGGGCACACGGGTCTGGCATGTCTTTTAGGAACCCCGGTAGAACACAGTATTTCTCCGGCTATGCATAATGAAGCCTTTGAAGTACTGGGACTGGACTATGCGTATCTTGCGTTCGACGTAGATGTGGATGCCATGCAGCAAACAGTAGAGGGATTACGTAAAATGAACGTGTTGGGCTTTAATATCACTATGCCAGGCAAAAATATTATGTGCGAACTATGCGATGAATTGTCACCTGCTGCAAGAATTGGGGGTGCGGTAAATACCGTTTTCAATGATCATGGAAAGTTTATCGGTTATACCACAGATGGTACCGGTTTCATGGAGGCCTGCAGGGATGCACATTTTGAGATCATTGGCAAAAAAATGACTTTATTAGGAGCCGGAGGGGCGGCCAGTGCTATTTTGATTCAAGCTGCTTTGGATGGAGTCAGCGAAATATCTGTATTCAGCATTCATGATTCATTCTGGAGCCGTGCGGAAAAGATCGTTGCTTCTTTAAATAAAGAAACGAACTGCAAAGTTACTTTATATGATTTTGAAAAACCTGAAATACTGAAGCGTGAAATTGGAGAAAGTGCCATTCTGGTAAACGGCACCAGCGTAGGAATGGCACCAAATATAGATGCATGTATCATTCAAGATGCCTCTATGCTTTTTAAAGATCTTATGGTTTTTGATGTAATATACAATCCTGAAGAGACAAAACTTATAAAATCAGCAAAAAAAGCCGGCTGCCGTACGGCAAATGGATTGTATATGCTGCTTTATCAGGGCGCAGCTTCTTTCAAAATATGGACAGGACAAGATATGCCGGTGGATATCATAAAAGATAAATATTTCAGACGTTAAGTTTTATAAAGAGAATGTTTTCATAGAAATACAGTCATATCTGTTCAGAGCAATTGTTACTCAAACCAGAAAAAGCATGAACAAGTGATATCAGCAGTTCATGCTTTTTCTGTCCGGGTTTGTCAAGCAAAATATGCAATTTCTAATTCATTCCAGGGATTCCATATTTTACCAACGTAAATCCAGATATTTAGTACCCCAGACTACGATCAATAACTGTTCCATCTATGGCATTGATTGTCATATAGCTCTGATCCTTAACGTAATTTCTAAATTCCCCGCTTCCTTCTTCCACTATACCTTCCCCTTCAACTCCACCAAAGAAATCCCATACTGGAATTAGGGTTCCGCTTCTGCTGTCTGTGTCAGGATCATAAACCCTCATATATCCAAGTTTGATATGGTCTATATTGTATATCCTCTTATTTTCATAAATACTTATTTCTGCATTAGAGATTAACATCCTATTTTTAAAGATTTCCATGATTTCATCAAATTTCATTAATTTTGCCGAAGAAATTTCTTCCTCTTCAATATTATATAAACTGGTAATATATACCTGCTCTATTCCATCATCTGTCACTAAAATATTAACCTTTTCGTAATACCACGTCTCCCTTTCATCTTCCATGCTCTCAAGCCCGCCGCCGGCATCAAAAGTATAGGTAACTGACATATTATTTACTTTTCTTGTATAATAAAACCAGTATCCGGCATCCTGCACCTGATACACTGGATTATCTACTTCTAAACCATCCTCACTTACCCGAAGGATACCATAATCCCAGTCATACAGTTCCATATGTTCCAGGCCTAAGGCCTCCAGCTTTTCATCTGCCATTGCTTTTGCATTTTCCATTTCAATACCGGCAAGTGTTTTGACTTTGGACTCAGATATTTCTATATTGTTGCCATTGCCGCCATCGTCACTGTTTTTTAGAGAATCATATTCATGCCAGCAAATATCCTTCAATCCGGAATGTGCACTACTTCTTTCGATTTCAATAGTATTTCCGCAAAAATCCCTGATAACATAGTCGTAATAATGATCTTTATCTACTTCTACCACATAGCTTTTGTAAGAATGATCTGCATCAGAGAACATTTCCGGTTTAACCACCGTCTTCACAGGAGTTTCCGGCGCATCTTTAAACTCTCTTTCCCAGTCATCAATCCTATACTGCAATTCTTTTTTATACTCTTCTTCTGTTATATCACCCATTCCGAATGTCCTTGCTACTTTTTCCAAATCAATATTATCAGAGGCCAGTTCCTCTTCCAGGTCTGCCATCTCAGCGGCTATCTTATCTTTTGTCATAACATAATATTCGTATGCATCATAAACAGGTGCATCTTGGAAAAAAGTTTCTGTTACCGTATCAATAAAACTCTGTGTAAACTCCATTCCTGTTACTTTATAAACCGGAAAACGATCTGCCTCCGGAATATCCACAGCCGCATCTATGGATACTTTCAATTTCCCATCTTCACTCACTACCTCATCCTGATATGTCTGCGGTTCAAAATGTTCTGTTTCCTGCGAAGCTGCATTTTCAGACTCCTCTGTTGCCTCATAACCGTTCATACCCGTCTGTTCTTTCTGTGTTATAATGACATCCTGCGGTATCTCCCCACAGCCGGTTAACAGGCACACAAAACTAATCGCTGTGACCGCCAGTATCTTTTTTTTCATAAATGAATACCACCTTTCTATTTTCTATAAGATTCCTGTCAATAATAACCCATTTTTCTTTGCCAAGTATTCTTCAAATTGTAACCGAATTGTAATCGCTGCTCCTTTTAAAATCACCCTATACTATTGTTCCCGGAAGGAAAAATCAATGCCGCTCTTGTTCCTTCTCCCTGTCTGCTCTCGATCTGCAATTCCATGTTATGCCGCATTGCAATCTGTCTGCATAGAGAAAGTCCAAGACCTGTTCCGCCCTGTTTCCTGCTTCTGGACTTGTCCACCATATAAAACGGATCCATAATACGCTGCAATTCATCTTTCGGAATTCCGATTCCGCGGTCAATGACTGTCAGGCTGTCTTTCGATAAGCGAATTGTGATATCTCCTTGTTCCGCCGTAGCTTTTATAGCATTATCCGTCAGATTGATCAACAGGCTGGTAAGAAAGATTTCATCTCCTTCTATTACAATTTCCCTATGTTCCTCTTCTTCATTTACTATGTCAAGCTGAATCTGCTTTTCTTCCCGTATTATTTTCGTCGCTTCGATCATATTCTCCACCAATTTCATAACAGGGAGTCTTTTTTTCTCAATCACAGTTCCTTCATTATTGAGCCCGACCAGTTCCATGATTTTCGCTGATAATTCAGTGAGACGCCGGCACTCTTTTCCGATATAAACCAAAGCCTTTTCCTTCTGCTCTTTTGATAAATCCAAACGCAGAAGGGCGTCAGAATAGCCAATCATGGCCGTCATCGGTGTCTTTAATTCATGGGCAATGCTTCCAGTCATAAGATTCTGCCGTTCGTTCATCTCAGTCAAAAATTCTATCTTTTCCTGGATTTTCTCTGCCATACGGTTAAAGCGGTCCGCTACTTCTCCTACCTCATCTTTTTGGCCGACGGCCGCCCTTTTTTCATAATTACCCGCTTCTATTTCTATAGCTGCTGTTTTTAACTGATAAAATGGCTTTAATATTTTTTGTATTAAAATATATAAAATGAATCCCGTCACCATACAAAATAAGACGGCCAATCCGATTCCCCGATAGAATAATACTGAACTTGATTCATATAGTTCCGATATGTCTACGGTCCGATAAATGATATACTGGTTTTTCCATATGTGAAAACCCTTATAAAGTACCAGCACTTTTTGTGCTCCATTCTCATATATCTGTGATAGTCCTATACTTAGGTTGTTTTCATCCGGTTCCGATCTATATGTAAAATCCAGGCCTGTAGAATTATAAATTTCCTGTCCG
>Ga0153921_1000784_pt1 | contig 15504 bp, 12 predicted proteins | sample TSNJ005MetaG_FD_104691 | JGI IMG/M metagenome (GOLD analysis project Ga0153921, IMG submission 104691) | Attine ant fungus gardens microbial communities from New Jersey, USA - TSNJ005 MetaG | ecosystem: Host-associated > Fungi > Mycelium > Unclassified | place: USA: New Jersey, Brendon T. Byrne... | reverse complement strand
CGTTATTTTAGTGGGGGCCGGTTTTAGCGTTAGTTTGCCAATGATTCTTTTAGGTGGTTTATTTGAAGGAACTTTATTAACAGTGACACCTGCTCTTTGTCAGCCCTTTATGAAACAAATTACTGGAAATGATAAAGTGGCAATGGGTCATACAGGAAATATCGGCTATGCGGCAAGTGGCTTTATTGGAAAAGTCTTTGGGAATAAAGAAAAGTCAACGGAAGATATTAAAATTCCTAAAAGTTTTGGTTTTTTAAGAGACTCAACCATCTCAATTATGATTTTGATGTCGATTGTCTATGTGATTTTGGCTTTGCTGGCTGGGACAGGCTATGTCGAGCATGAGTTAAGCAATGGCGAAAATGCGATCATCTTTTCATTAATTCAAGCAGGAACCTTTACGGCTGGTTTCGTAGTGGTTTTACAGGGTGTGCGGATGGTTTTAGGAGAAATTGTGCCAGCTTTCCAAGGAATTGCTAAAAAATTAGTGCCTAATTCTAAACCAGCACTTGATGTTCCCATTATCTTTCCTTATGCGCCAAATGCTGTCTTGATTGGGTTCTTTGTGAGCTTTATTGTGGGAACTATTTCAATGTTAGCGATGGTTGGTCTGAATACCACCGTGATTATACCAGGCGTTGTCGGGCACTTTTTCTGTGGTGCCGCGGCAGGCGTTTTTGGAAATTCCACAGGGGGACGTCGGGGAGCGATTTTAGGGGCTGCGTTTAATGGCTTATTAATTAGTTGGTTACCGTTATTCATTTTACCAGTCTTGGGTGATCTACAGTTAGCATCCTCAACGTTCGCGGATACGGATTATTTAATCCCAGGCCTATTTTTAGGCAAATTAGGTGAGGCAGGTCCGAGTCTTTTAGTAGGAGGAATCATTGCTTTTGTAGTGGTTGTCCTTTTGGCTAGCGCTGTTTTGACTATGCGGGAGAAAAAAGTCGCCGAAGAAAACTAAGTGTTTTGTTCTAAAAAGGCAAGTGGGACAGAAGTCGTTTTGACTTCTGTCCCATTTGCCTTTTACCATTGTTCTTGGATAAATTGTGCAATTTGTTTCCGCGCTTGTCGTCCTTCTGGCAAGTATTGTTTCATTGCGAAAACGTGTTGCATGCCAGGCACCAATCGGCAAGTATCTTGTGGTCGTGGCCCTAATTGTTTTAAAAATTGGTGATAGGAAGGGCAAAAAACTTCATGTGTGCCGCCCACGAAAAAAAGTGGCGGAAATTTTTGATAATCAAAGGACAAGCAATTTAAAGAAAGCGTGGAGTGATTGGCTGTGTCGTCAATCTCTTGGGCAATTAATTGTAAATAGTTCATGCCAATCATTTTGTCCTTTTTTTGATAACTTTTGGCAACAGGAATGTCTAAATGTCCATCTAACCAAGGAGAAATTAAAACAGCAGCTTTGGGTAAGCGTTCAGGGAAATCGGTGGCTAAATTCTGCAATACGTTTAAAACCAATGTACCACCAGCAGAATCACCTAATAAAATAACATCTTCGGGATCATAATGCTGTAAAATTTCTTGGTAAGCAACATAGCAATGATTATAAATATAAGCAAAAGACTTATTTGGTGCTAATGGATATACAGGGATAAAATAATCTGTTGCAAAAGGGAGATCTTCAATTAGTTTATAACTAAAGTCTAATTGGCTATAGGCAAGATTCAATGTAAAGCCCCCACCATGCAGGTACAGTACAGCTTTCTTGGTAGGCGCAATAACGGAGTTTGACATGCGATACATCGTAGGAAATTGAGTCATTTCTTGAAGAGGAAAAAGATGACGTAAATGTTTTGGCAAAGTTACTTGTTCATTTAATGATCGTTGCCAATGATAAAAAGCCTTGGTGACTTTCGGATTTCGTTCAAGGCGAGCAATTTGGGAAAGACGTAAAGAATCTTCAAAAAGACAGGCTTTTAAGGATTTTTGACGAGAACGTGCGTGGAACAAATATGCGCTAGCTAACAACAAACCAATCGATTTCTTTTTCAATTAAGGCCCTCCATTCAGCAAAAAGTAAATCATTTTTTCTACAGTATAACATTTTAAAAGTAGAACAACGAAATTTGTTGAAGGGATGAAAGGACGGTTTAAACGAATGTACGTATTTATTTGTGGTTGCGTAAAGTAAATGATTGTAGTAAATTAAATGAGATTAAGAGGTCCGGTGAATGGGCGCGTTCACGGCAAGGAGAGAAGTAGGATGACAAATAAAAAGGTTACAATTAAAGATGTTGCCAATGACTCAGGTGTCTCTATTACTACCGTTTCACAAATTTTAAACGGGAATGGGGCACGGTTTAGTGGGAAAACGGTCGAAAAAGTATTAGCTGCAAAAGAGCGATTAAACTATCAACCCGACTATTTTGCGCAACGTATGGTGATGAAAAAAAGTAAGACAATTGGCGTAATCGTACCTGATATTACCAACCCATTTTTTGCGCAATTGATTCGAGGAATTGAAAGTGTTTTATACAAAGAAAATTTTATACTGATGTTATGCAATGCGGACCAAGATGTTACAAGAGAACATGAATATTTAACAGAGTTGATTCGTCGCAGTGTCGATGGTTTTGTGATTGCAAGTTCTGAAATTTCCAATCAAACGATTAATGAAACGCTACGTGCGAAAAAGATTCCATTTATTGTACTTGACCAAAAAAAAGCAGAAGGCTTTAGCGATGCTGTTTTGACAGACGATTATAGAGGTGGGCAACTAGCAGCAAAGCATTTACAAGAGCAACGACATAAACAGGTCGTCGTGGTAATGCCACCACATGCGCCAGTCAATATTCAGCAACGGTTAAAAGGTTTTTGTTCTGTTTATACGGAAAAGGTCCAGTTAATCGAAACAGAATTATCAAAAACTGGCGGCTACCAAGCTGTCCCCGAAATTTTAAAAACAGAGAGCACCGGAATTTTTGCTATCAATGATGAAATTGCTTTTGGTTTATATCGAGGATTAGCAGAAGCGGGCAAAAAAATTCCTGAGGATTATAGTATTATTGGTTATGACAATGTTGATATGTGCGAGTATGTTTCGCCGCCGCTAACAACAATTGCTCAACCTGTTTTTCAATTGGGGCAAACTACGGCGACTCTATTATTGGAAAGAATCCATCAGCCTGCAAAAGATTGGGAGGAGCAAACCTTGCCTGTCCAACTGATTGAACGATTTTCGACAGCACCCTTGAAATAGCTTTCAAGGTGTGCTATATTTTTGTTGTGGAATTAAAACGTTTTACTAAAACGTTTTAATTAGAATGAAAAAATAAATTTTATTGAGGTGGATGAAAATGAACGCGGTTACAATTATCGGAAGTATCAATTTAGACACAACATTAAGAGTCAAAGAAATGCCAAAACCAGGCGAAACAATTCACGCCATTGAACATTTTACAGCGGGTGGTGGTAAAGGAGCAAACCAAGCAGTTGCAGCGAAACGTTCAGGCGCAGAAACATATTTTATTGGTGCTGTGGGAAATGATGGCGCTGGAGCTATGATGACTGATTTAATGAGTCAAGATGAAATTAATTTAACTGGGGTCACCACTTTAGAGAAAACAGCTACTGGCCAAGCCTTTATTATGGTAGATAACGCTGGTGAAAATAGCATTATGATTTACGCAGGAGCCAATAACGCCTTTACGCCAAAACAAGTACAGGAACATCAAGAAATTATTGAAAAAAGTGATTTTGTGATTGCCCAATTTGAAAGTGCGATTGATAGTACGATTGCAGCGTTTAAAATTGCTAAAAAAGCAGGCGTCAAAACGATTTTAAATCCCGCACCTGCGTTAGAACAAGTTCCTGAAGAATTACTAAACGTGACAGATATGATTGTACCAAATGAAACAGAAACCGAAATTTTGACAGGCATTAAAATCACAGATGAAGCGAGTATGCGTAAAGCCGCAGAAGCACTTCATCAATTAGGGATTGAAGCAGTAATTATTACAGTAGGTAGTAAAGGAGCCTTTTATGACGTCAATGGACGAAGTGGTATTGTGCCTGCTTTTAAAGTGAAAGCGGTTGATACAACGGCTGCTGGCGATACTTTTATTGGCGCATTAAGTAGTATATTAGAGAAAGACTTTAGCAATTTGGAAGAAGCTATTCGTTATGGAAACAAGGCGTCCTCGTTGACTGTTCAACGTTTTGGAGCCCAACCTTCGATTCCTTATCAACACGAATTGGCAGACAAATAAAAAGGAGCGAGCGACATGAAAAAAACAAAAGTTATTAATTCAGATATTTCCCGCGTCATCGCACAAATGGGTCATTTTGATAAATTAAGTATTGGTGATGCAGGCATGCCAGTGCCTCGGACTACAGAAAAAATTGATTTAGCAGTTACCAATGGTGTCCCTAGTTTTATGGAAGTTTTAAACAATGTTCTTGAGGAATTGGCAGTTCAACGAATTTATTTAGCAGAAGAAATTAAAACAGAAAATCCTGACATGTTGGCAGCAATTGAAACTCGTTTACCAGAAACTCCCATCAGTTTTATTCCTCATACAGAAATGAAACAAGAATTAAACAACTGCCATGCATTTATTCGGACAGGGGAAATGACCCCTTACGCAAATATTTTATTAGAAAGTAACGTTGTCTTTTAAACGAGAGAGGGGAAATAGAGATGAATGCGACTGCATTATTAATCGGTTTAGGACCGCTTCTAGGTTGGGGGCTTTTCCCAACAATCGCTTCCAAAATTGGTGGTCGTCCAGTGAATCAAATTCTCGGGACCAGTTTAGGAACATTAATTTTTGCCGCTATTTTTTCAATGATTAATGGTTTAGCTTTTCCAACGGGCATGGATTTATTCTTTTCAATTTTATCTGGTGTCGGTTGGGCCTGTGCGCAAATCATTACATTTAAATGCTTCACGATGATTGGGTCATCACGTGCTATGCCAGTAACGACCGCGTTCCAACTTTTAGGTGCTTCTCTCTGGGGTGTCTTTTTCTTAGGAAACTGGCCAGGTGCGACAGCTAAATTGTTAGGCGCATTTGCCTTAGTGTTAATCATGATTGGTGCCAAAATGACGGTCTGGTCGGAAACGGAGTCCGCTGAGAGTGCTGGGATTATGAAAAAAGCAGTTCTTCTATTAGCCGTTGGTGAAATCGGCTATTGGGCGTACTCTGCAGCACCCCAAGCGACGGCAATTGATGGCATGCATGCCTTTTTACCACAAGCAATAGGCATGGTAATTGTCGCAGTTATTTACTCAGCAGTTGTCACTATTAAGGGTGGGGAAATATCGCCATTTATAGAAGCTGTTTCTTACAAACAAATTTTTTCAGGCTTTTTCTTCGCCTTTGCAGCGTTAACTTATTTAATTTCAGCGCAGCCAGATATGAACGGCTTGGCAACGGGCTTTATTCTATCCCAAACATCAGTTGTGCTTGCAACGTTGACAGGTATTTGGTTCTTAGGTCAAAAGAAAACAGCCAAGGAAATGACCGTAACGATTATCGGCTTAGTTTTGATTTTGGCAGCAGCTACGATCACAGTGATGATTTAAAAAAGTATTCAACGACCTATTATTCAGGGCGTTGAATACTTTTTTTTATTTGTTCTAAAAATAATGCAGCAGCTGTGGAAAGAACCGTATTTTTGCGCCAAATTAAACTAATTTTGGCTGTTAAAGCAGGATATAGCGGGATAAAACGTAAATTTGTTTGCTTTGTTTCTAGAATACCATCAATGCTTAGGGCGCTACCTAGCCCAGCTTCTACCATCAGTGAAGCGTTGTAAAGTAAGTTGTAGGTCCCAACGATTCGGAACTGATCTAGACTTGCTTCGAGCCAATCAGAGAGTTGGCTCGGAACTTGTGCTTGTCGAGAAATAAATAAAGGTTCTTCTTTTAAATCGGCTGCAGTAATAACATTTTTAGTGGCTAAGGGATGGTCCTTTACAGTAATTAAGCCCCATGTATCTACAACTGGTAATGTTAAATAGCTATATTTTTGTTTAGGTGCAGGCTCAATAATTAAACCAAAATCTAATAATCCTTTGTCTAGCCGTTCTATTACATCATCTGCATTCCCACTGTATAAATGAAGGTGAATATCAGCTGAGTGCTGGCTTGTTATTTGTTGTAGTGCATTCGCTAAAAAAGACATAGCTTTTGTTTCGCCGCCACCAATCGTGATTTCGCCATTAATGAATTCATTTTGCGACAAGTTGGTGACTGTTTTATTCGCTAAGCTTAAAATATCTTGCCCTTGTTTAGCTAAATATTCTCCTTCAGGTGTTAATTGTATTTGTCGATTTCCTCGTATAAATAATGTCACGCCTAATTCTTCCTCTAATTCTTTTAATTGCTTAGATAATGTTGGTTGTGATACATGCAATTGTTTGGCTGCGCCACTAATCGTTTTTTCTTGGACCACTGCTAAGAAATAGTGAATCACTCGTAATTCCATTACTTTCCCTCCTATAACTAAAACGCATACTTATCTATTTATTATAAGTATTAGACAGAGGAGTTGTCACGTATTACGATAAATTTAGCAAAAGGAGGCGATTAGGAATGCTTACAAAAAATCTCCAAGAACTAATTGCAACAGGTAGCATTGATAAAGATGAACCACTATTTCAACTTATTCATCAGATTCAAGAGGAAAATAGTCGCTATTTAATAGAATTAAATCAACAAGCCTATACACATAATGAAGTAAGGAATCTTCTTGCCACGATTATCCAAGACAAAATTGACGAAACCGTTACGATTTTATTGCCTTTTTATACAGATTTTGGACGCAATATACATTTTGGTAAAAATATTTTTATTAATCGGGCAGCTATGTTTGTTGATTTAGGGGGCATTATAATTGAAGACAATGTTTTAATTGGTCCGCGCGTTAATCTCTTAAGTGTCAATCATCCGGAAATGCCAATGAAACGGCGAGGCGTATTGCTAGCACCAATTACCATTAAAAAATTTGCGTGGTTAGGCGCGGGTGTCACTGTTTTACCAGGTATTACGATTGGTGAAAATGCTATCGTAGCAGCTAATGCGACTGTAACTAAAGATGTGCCAGCTAACGCTATTGTTGCAGGAACACCAGCTAAAATTATTCGTTGGATTCAGGAAGATAAGGAGGAAATATAATGAAATCATTATCAGAAAAAGTTATTGTTATCATGGGCGCTTCCAGTGGCATCGGTGAGGCAACAGCCCGTTTACTTGCCAGAAAAGGAGCGAAGTTAGTCATTGCAGCACGTCGACAAGAACGTTTAATTGCTATAAAAAAAGAACTTCCTGAAGCAACGATTCTCGTGCAATAAGCAGATGTAACGAAAGAAGAGGAAGTTCAGCGTGTAATCAAGCTTACAATGGAAAAATATGGACGAATTGATGTTCTTTTTAACAATGCAGGAGTTATGCCAACGGCGCCTCTTATTGAAGCACCAAAAGGAGAATGGCGTCAAATGCTAGATATTAATATTATGGGTGTTTTAAATGGCATTGCGGCAGTTCTTCCAATTATGGTTGAACAAAAATCAGGGCAGATTATTGCTACTGATTCTGTGGCAGGACATGTCGTTTATCCAGATTCGGCTGTCTACTGTGGAACAAAGTTTGCTGTTCGAGCAATTATGGAAGGATTGCGACAAGAACAAAGAGAGAATAACATTAAATCAACGATTATTTCACCAGGTGCTGTACAAACAGAACTTTATCAAACAATTTCTAATCGAGTAGTAGCTGAAACGTTACATCTAGAACAGTTAAGTTGGGGCTTAAAGGCGGAAGACATTGCGCAAGCAGTGGTCTTTGCCATAGACACGCCAGATCGTATGTCAATCAGTGAAATGGTTGTTCGCCCGACCACACAAACGATTTAATTTAAAAAGTATTCCTAGAAAGGAATACTTTTTTTAATCGTGATTGTTCGTTTTTTACAGAATTTAGAATTTGATATTTACTTATTTGTTGGTTTATTATATGATTAAACACGTTGTTTCATTAATAAATTGAATATTTTACGAACATTGTAAAATATTTAGATTTTAGGAGGACGGAACATGAAAGAAAAAATAAGTTCATATTTTGAACTTGAACAATTGAATACGAATATGAAACGAGAAATGTTAGCTGGTTTCACCACATTTATCTCAATGGCGTATATTTTGTTCGTTAATCCAACCGTACTTGGTGCTTCTGGCATGGACGAAGGCGCTGTTTTTACTGCCACCGCTTTAGCGAGTGCCTTAGGTTGTATTTTAATGGGTGTGTTGGCGAAATATCCGATTGCGACAGCACCAGCTTTAGGAATTAATGCATTCTTTGCTTATTCAGTCTCTGTTGGTATGGGGATTCCTTGGCAAACGACATTAGCAGGCGTTTTTGTGGCTTCATTGATATTTATTTTAATTACAATTTTTAAATTACGCGAGCTAATTATTGATGCAATTCCTGCAGACTTGAAATTTGCTATTTCAGGTGGAATCGGGTTGTTTATTGCTTTTCTTGGTTTAAGCCAAGGTGGCTTAATTGTGGCTAATGATGCGACACTTGTTGGCTTAGGACCTTTGAATGTTGGTTCAACGTGGGTCACCATTGTCGGCTTAGTCGTAACTGCAATTTTGTTAGTTCGTCGAGTACCAGGTGGTATTTTTATTGGAATGGCGATTTCAACGATTGTTGGTTTAGCGACAGGGGTTATTCCAATGCCTGATAAGATTATTTCAAGCGCGCCAAGTTTAGAACCAACATTTTTAGTGGCGTTAGGACATGTGAAAGATATCAATACGATTCAAATGTGGGTCGTGGTTTTAACGTTCCTATTAGTAACATTCTTTGATACGGCTGGTACGTTGGTGGGCTTAGCCAATCAAGCAGGTTTTATGAAGGACAATAAAATGCCGCGTGTGGGGAAAGCTTTAGCCGCTGATTCAACAGCGATGTTAGCTGGTTCTCTACTAGGGACATCGCCAGTTGGTGCATATGTTGAATCATCTGCGGGGATTGCTGTGGGTGGTCGTTCAGGAATCACAGCTATTACAACCGGGATTTTATTTATTTTCAGCTTGCTATTTTCTCCTTTGTTAGCAGTTGTCACTTCGCAAGTTACAGCACCAGCGTTGATTATTGTTGGTGTTTTGATGGCACAATCCTTAAGCAAAATTAAATGGAACGAGATGGAAATTGCGATTCCTTCCTTCTTAATCTTGTTAGGAATGCCATTGACATACAGCATTTCAGATGGGATTGCCTTAGGCTTTATCTTCTATCCAATTACAATGATTGCGGCAAAACGCGGGAAAGAAGTTTCGCCAATTATGTATGGCTTGTTCTTTGTTTTTGTCGGATTCATGTGGATCCTGAATGCGCAATAAGCAAGAGAGAAAGTTATCAAATAGTTGATTCATAAGACAATGAACTTATGAATCAACTATTTTTTTCGACTAAGCACTAGAAAAACGCCCCTTATTTGATGTATAATTTGCAAAGACATTGACCTGTGAAGATACAGGAACAGAGAGGAATTAATTGAGTGAAATATACAGAAATTATGATTTCAGGTAGTAGTTTCTGTTGAAATGTATTGAGAATACTGGTTTTTAAGGTCTTTTTTCGTACAGTAAATAAGTTCAAAAAGCAATGATTGTTAGCTCTTGTGTTAGCGGTTGTTGCTTTTTTTAATTGGGGACAATGTAATCTATGGAAATCAATTGCTATTAAAAGAACTTGAAATTTAAGTATTTTTACCGACAAACATTAATAGAAATTCTATCTCATAACATAGAAAATTATGTTGAATTTAAGATAATATAGAGAATTAAGTTTCTGTATAGGAGCAGAATAAAATACAAAAAAATATTTTCGTAATTAAGAATGTTTCATTTAATTTATCAAAGAATATTACCTGTAACTCAATCGTGTATTTTTAGTATGTATAATATTAGGATGTATTAAATATCTTACAAAATTGATAGATGTTTAAATCTTTTTATCTATTGTATTAGGACTACACTTCAAGTATATTGGTTGATGTTCTAAAATTTTGTTGATTTCCTACTTTGTATTTGAATCCTACCTTTATTTAAATCCTATATTTGGCGTATATAACTCCAAATATAGATGATAAGAAGGAGAATTTATATGCAACTAGATAAATTAAAAAGTCTTATATTAAGCCGAACTCAATTAAAGTGTTTGATTGTAGTTTATAATTTATATCCTAAAGGTAAGCAAATGAATGAGCTAGAAAACCTTTGCCAAGTCTCTAAACATGAGTTAAAGAGAGTACTAAAAATATTGAATGAAGAAGCTGAAAGTCTTCAATCTTTTGATAAGGTTAACAATATAATAGTAGTTAATGATAAGTTTATTTCTTTTAATTCTGAAATAAATGAAGCAACCTATACAATGTTGCTTATGGAGTTAAGAAAAAAATATTTACTTTCTTCAAGTGTTTATAGAGCATTGCTATTCGTATTAGAGCAACGCTATTTTTGTTTGCAAGAATTAGCAGATCACTTGTTCTATAGTGATTCTTATACTTATAAAATAATGAAAAGGTTGAAAAATTTTTTCTATTATTTAGAAACAGATTTAAGATTAGTGAAAGTTAATAAATCTGATATTTATATTGAGGGGAGTGAATCTTCCAAAATAATTTTTCACTATTTATTAGTAATGTTAGTGTCTCATGGAAATGATTGGGTATTTCAAGATAGTGAAAAAGAAGTGCTGTTATCTTACCAACCCCAAAAAATATTAGATAAATTAGAGTTACTCACCAACTGTAATAGAGATAAAATTTTGAATATTTTAGCTATCTATAAAATAACCTCTCATGCTAACGAATCATTGCTTTACTTACCTAAGAGTATTGTTGAGATGGGTGAAGTAATGGATAACGATGGTGAATTTCCATTTTATATAAATCAAACTGTCGACGTATTAAATGATGATCGAAACATTCATTTCTTATTCATGGTTCATTATTTCATACAAGAATTACGAGATAGAAATCAGAAAATTCTAGTTGGAAAGAATTATACGACACTTGAAGAAAATGAAATCATACAAATGTGTATGTATTTTCTAGAGGATATCAAACAAAACTTTTCGATATCTCAAGATTGTTACTATGAACTGCTATATACGTTATGTAAAAGGTTAGTTGTTGTTCATCATTTAGGGTTGCACCAGTTTATGTTTGAGAGACATACTGTAGAATTTAAAGGTGTTGTTGATAGACGTGTTGAAGTATTATTTGATAAATATTTTTATAGTTATCAAAATGAAAGGTCATATGCAAAATTAAAATATAGCCTAATTCCTTTAGTCACTAGTTATGTGAAGCTAGCTGCGGAACAGCCTCTAAAAATATACGTTGAATTCCAACATCATTCAGAAGACAGAATGATTGTTGTGAATGCATTAAAACACAGATATAGTACAAAAATTTTAGAAATAGTAGAAAGTTATATATTGGCAGATATTATTATTTCTGATACCCCTTCGACCTCTTTTAAAGGAAAAACTTATTTTTTAATTCGTCATGCTTTATCTCCACATACTTGGTGTTCTTCCATCATTGAATATGTTAACAATAATTTAGATACTAAATAAATTTAAGCGAAACCTCAATTAATAAAATTTGAGGTTTTTTTGTTTGTATCAGTATACGATTGAATATATTAGTTACAACAAAATCCTAGTTTTTTGACCTATACAATTAGATCGGTTTTTATCCAAAAAAGTAAAAAAACAAAAAAAACAGGATAAGACATTGGAGGGAAAAGATGATATTTTTTAATTGAGATACCAGTATGCACCTATTTTGTCCATCTAACTAGAGGTAAAGAGTCATATGCATAAGTTAACAATATTTTAGACAGTTAATACAATTAATACTGTATCTCATTAAGGCTAATAATAGGTGTATCCCAAACACATATGTTCGGTATATAAACACAAAATATTACTATACCCATAGTAGATGCATAAGAAATTCCCCCTATTTTTGAAACAAGTACAGACTGACATATGTGTTTGGTTATCTTAGGAAAGGAGGGATTACAGTTGAATCACACGCATAGAGACTAATATCCATTAATAAACAGCTATGCTATGTCGTACAAATTGTTTTAGTGATAATCCTTGTCTATAAATATAAAAAAAATAGAGTAGAAGCAATTTAGAATTTTTAATGAAATGAAGAAATAAAACAGGAGGAGAAATATACGAATGAAAAAACTATTTTTAGGAACCAGTGTACTTGTCATGTCACTTTTCATTAGTGCTCAAACAACGCATGCGGAAGTGAAAAGTAAAGCGGAATCAAAAAGTGAAGTAAAAACAGTTCCGGGAGATGCCACTGATCCAATAGTCCCTAAAGATCCTACCGATCCAGATAAACCAAATCCAGATAAACCAGGTACAGGTAATACCGGACCACTTACAATCGATCATGTTCCTATCATTGAATTCGGCGAACAGGAAATTAAAGAGAAAGAAGCTACTTATAATGCTAAGACAGAACATCCTTATGTTCAAGTATCCGATCGACGAGCTACAGGAGCTGGTTGGAATTTAAAAGTCTCTATTGATGAATTTAAGAATGAAGATCAGAAACAGACATTAAAAGGAGCAGAACTTTCATTAAAAAATGGAAAGATCAAGACAACAAGTGGAAATGTATCTGAAAAACCTCAGGGAAGTAATGTTACCTTAAATAAAGATTTACAAGTAATCATGCAAGCGCAAACGGATCAAGGAATGGGAACTTGGTTAGATGTATTTTCTGGGAAAAAAGATGATAATCCAAATGTACAATTAAAAGTACCCGCTGGATCAGCTCGAGCTAAGCAAGGTTATTCCAGCATTATTCATTGGGAGTTAAGCGATGCACCAGCCTAATAAAAAAAACTCACCAATAGCCAAAAAACTAGTTTTTGGCTATTGGCGAGATTACATACAACATATATAAGTTAGAGGTGAGGAATCTTGAAAAAATTAGCTGTTCTCTTGTGTATATTAAGTAGTTTTTTAATCAAAGATGAAGCATACGCTGCAAATGCACAACAAAAATCAAGTGCTGAAAGTCAAGTCACAATAACATTTGTAGAAAGTTCATCAGAGCATGAACAGATAATAAGAAAAGATTTTCAGAATATGAATCCAAGTAGAAGTTCAAAAATGTTTTTGCCTAGTACAGGTTCGAAAACGAGTTGGTCATTATTTATATTGGGTATTTTAGCATTTTTTCTAAGTACTACTATTCTATCGAGAAGAAGAGAAAACAGGAGGAATAAATTATGAAAAAAATCATCTGTTCACTCTGTATAATTTGTTTTATTACACTATTTCCTTCATATAAAGCTAGTGCATCAGATATGGCGTATAGTGTAAAGGCGAACTTGCCAGAAAATCAGCGGAACAAAGAACATACCTATTTCGATTTATTAATGAAACCTAAACAAAAACAAACAATAAGTATTACGTTTGAAAATCATTTGGAAAAACCAATTGAATTAGAAGTGAATTATAACACAGCACAAACAAATGACAATGGTGTTATTGATTATAAAGGAACAAAAGAAAGAAAAGATAGTAGTCTAGAGTATGAATTAAAAGAACTGATAACAGGTGACCAAATTATAAAGTTGAATAGTAAAGAAAAAAAAGAAGTGCCTTATACTATCACGATGCCTGATAAAACCTTTGAAGGAATTCTTTTAGGTGGTTTTCATATTCATAAGAAGGAGAAAGAAGATTCTACGAATCAGAAAGTTCAAATAAAAAATGATTATTCCTATGTTATAGGGGTACAGCTGACAGAAACAGAAAATAAAGTAACGCCAGAATTAAAACTAAACTCAGTTAAGCCTGGTTTAAACAACTACCGAACGACATTGTTTGCTAATCTTCAAAATACTACCGCTACAATGATTACTGATATGACTGTTACCGCTGAAGTATATAAAGAAAAGAGTAAAGAAGTTTTTCATAAAACGGTGAAAAATAATCAATCAATGGCACCTAATTCGAATTATGACTTTCCTATTTCGTGGGATAATCAATCATTTCAACCAGGAAAGTACAGCTTGAAACTAACCGCAGTTGATAAAGCTGGTCATAAGTGGTTATTTAATAAAGAATTTGAGATAAAAGACGACGCAAAAAAATATAATGAAGAAGCAGTAGATGTGGAAGAACAAGTAAATGAAGATTTTATTATAAAAATTTTAATTTTTGCACTGGTTTTTTCTATATTAACTATTATGTTTTTACTTTATAAAAAAAAGTAGGTGAAAAGATATGAATAAAATTTTATTATCACTTATGGTGTCTTTCCTCTGTATAACTCAGGGAGGTATTGCTTTTTCTGAATCAGAAACTCTAAATAATTCATCAGCACCAACAACAATAACAGCAGAACATGGAATAAAGCCGTTTCCAATGGAACTGCAAGCACCTATATTATCATTAAAGGACATAACTGTGATGAGTGGAGCGAATCTTTATCTTACCGATCTCTTTGATAAGGTAACCGACGAAAATGGAAACCCAATTTCCGTCAGAGACCCAAGTCTAAATGTCTATATAAACGGCAAATGGACCGGTCGAGATCCAAGCGGTAAAGAAAAATTAAATACTGATGTGGTTGGCACGTACACTGTACAAATAAGCTACAAATATAGATATAGTAATATAGTTAAAGTTACAGTAACGCATAGAATAGACAAAACAAATATTGTATTAAAAGATGTCACTCTGTTTGTAGGCGAGAAATGGGACCCTAAAATGGCCTTCGTAGAAGCATATAATCATGATGGCGAGACTGTTTCCTGGGAACAAGTACTAAAAGAATACGACGGTCAAATCCGTATAAATGATTGGCCCTTTACTGAAGTAGATACCAGTAAACCAAGTGAGTATACAATGCAAGTAAGCATGAAAGCTTCTAACTTTATGAAATCTAGTAATAAAGTTAAGATATCAGTAAAATACCACGAACCAACTCTAAAAACAAAAGATAGTACGATATATCTGGGAACAAACTGGGACGCTAGAGATAATTTTGTCAGTGCAACTGATAAAGAGGGGAAAAATGTCCCTTTTTCACGTATCAGATACAATTCAGCAAGTGTGGATGAATATAAACCAGGAGTTTATAAAGTCAAATTTTCCTTTCTCGATGAAAATGAATATGTAACATCTGAGGCTAATGTAACCGTAAAACCATACAAACCAACTCTAAAAACAAAAGATAGTACGATATATGTGGGAACAGAATGGGACCCTAAAGATAATTTTGTCAGTGCAACTAATGAATTCGGGAAATCCATTCCTTGGGGACACTCACGTCTTACTACGAATATTAAAAAACTTGATACAAGTGCTCCACGAGTTCAACCTATCCAGTATATTTTTAGCGGGAAATTTGAAACTGTAAAAAATGTAGCTACGATAACGGTAAAAGAAGACCAAACGAAAGCAAAATTAAAAGATGATGAGTTATACGT
>Ga0153921_1000782_pt1 | contig 15520 bp, 13 predicted proteins | sample TSNJ005MetaG_FD_104691 | JGI IMG/M metagenome (GOLD analysis project Ga0153921, IMG submission 104691) | Attine ant fungus gardens microbial communities from New Jersey, USA - TSNJ005 MetaG | ecosystem: Host-associated > Fungi > Mycelium > Unclassified | place: USA: New Jersey, Brendon T. Byrne... | reverse complement strand
GTCAATGAATTGACGGTAATCTTACGAAAGAAAAAGGAGAGGTACAGCAATTATGTATAAAGCCAAGAAGGCAAGACGATCCATTTGGATCCGGACAGTGCTTTTTGTTTCACTGCTGATCCTATTCAGCGGCTGTTCTAATGAGGACAATTCCAAAGACAGCAAAAGTAAAGAAAATAAAGATACAGCTAAGGCCCAAAGTAGAAATATTGTAGTAGCCATTCCGCAAGACCCTGATTTCCTTGATCCCCATTTAGCAGAAGCGGCAGGAACGAGAGAAGTGCTGTTTAATGTGTTTGAAGGGTTATTAAAACCGACAGAAACGGGGGAATTGGCAAATGCCCTGGCAGAGGATTATAAGGTTTCTGATGATGGGCTGACCTATACCTTCAAACTGCGAAAGAATGTTGAGTTCCATGATGGAAAAACGTTCAGTGCAAAAGATGTGCAGTATTCTTATGAGCGGCTCGCAGGCACCAAAACGGGTAAGCCTTTGTCCTCTTCCTTCTCTAATGTTGCATCTATAGAAGCACCCGACGATTCGACAGTTGTGATCAAGCTGAAGGAGAATGAAGCGTTTTTTCCTGTAGCAGTAACGGCACCGGTGATTCCGGATGGGTATGAAGACAGCAATAAGAAACCGATTGGTACTGGGCCATTTAAATTTGTAGAGTACGCGCCGAACCAGAAACTTGTCCTGGAGAAGCATGATAAATATTATGCAGGTCTACCAGAAGTCGAGAAAGTAGAATTCCGTATCCTCCCTGATCAGGAGGCTGCATTCCTGGCATTTCAGGCAGGAGAGATTGACATTTATCCACGGATCGGTACAGAAAAGCAGGAGCAGCTTGGCGATGGTTTTACATCTGTCAGTTCGCCGCAAAACCTGATTCAGCTTTTGGCTTTAAACCATGATAAGAAGCCTTTCAATGATGAGAAGGTCAGAAAAGCTTTGTTTTATGCAGTGAATACAGATGAACTGATTCAAGGGGTAGCGCTTGGAAAGGGCACGAAAGTCCGTTCTAATATGAGTCCGATTATGGACAAATTTTATGAGAAGAACTTGGAGGGTACCTACGCGTACGATCCGGAAAAGGCTAAAAAGCTGCTTGCTGAAGCAGGCTACCCGGATGGATTCAAGTTGAAGATTACAGTGCCGTCCAACTATCAGTTCCATGTGGATACAGCCCAGGTTATTGTTGAGCAGCTGAGCCAAGTCGGAGTAAAGGCTGACATCGAACTGGTCGAATGGAGTGTCTGGCTGGAAGAAGTTTATAAAAAACGAAACTATGAGACTACGATTATCGGCCTTGACGGGAAGCTGGATCCGTACCAGATCCTGGATAAGTATTTGTCGACGGCAGACAACAACTTCTTCAACTATCGCAATCCGAAGTTTGACAAAGTTTTGGGCGCAGCCCGGACAGAGAAGGATGAGGCAAAGCGGGTCAGCTATATTAAAGATGCCCAGCGCATTTTAAATGAAGATGCCGCAGCCGTCTATATTATGGATCCAAATACGAATATCAGCTTTAAATCCGGTTTGGATAACTATAAGCTGTATCCAATCTATGTTCAGGATATTTCAGCCATTACGTTTAAGAAATAAGCAGGGGGATGCCATGAGCTACATGTTAAAGCGCACCTCAACCTTACTGATCACCTTTTTGTTTATTGTTTTGCTGGCTTTTTTTGCCTTTCGCATCATACCAGGCAATCCGGCGCTCTCTATACTTGGCCCGGAAGCTACGAAAGCCCAGGTTGCTGCGCTTGAGAAAACGCTTGGTGTTGATCGCCCATTGGGAGAACAGTTTCTAAGCTGGTTTGCAAATCTGCTCCAGTTTGATTTCGGGAAATCGCTTCGGTTTGGAGAATCCGTATTGGCGATGATCATGGAACGGCTGCCGGTTACTTTTTCGCTGGCAACTGCCGCCATGCTTATCACGGTATTGGTTGGTGTCCCGCTTGGCGTCATTGCAGCGAGGCACAGGGGAGGAATTGCTGATTTTTTGATATCTGTTTTATCCCAGCTGGGATTGGCAATTCCTTCTTTCTGGTCGGGGATCCTGCTCATCTTATTTTTCGGTCTTGGGCTGAAGCTCTTTCAGGTGAGCGGCTATGTTCCTTGGTCAGAGAGTCCTTTTCTATGGATGAAGTCACTCTTTCTGCCATCGTTGGCCATTGCCTTGCCGCAAATTGCCATTCTTGTCCGTTTTTTAAGAACAGCCATTATTGAACAGATGGAACTGGACTATGTCAGGACGGCACACAGCAAAGGACTGGGGGAAAGGGCAGTTATGTTCAAGCACGTGCTGAAAAATGCACTGATCCCTGCGATTACCGTGCTGGGAATGAACTATGCTGATATTCTTGCTGGCAGCATTGTCATTGAGCAAGTGTTTGCCCTGCCTGGGCTGGGCAGGCTCTTGATCAATGGCATTGCCACAAGAGATTATGTACTCGTTCAGGGAATGGTCTTCCTGATTGCGCTTGTCGTGATTTTGGTGAATTTCCTTGTCGATGTTTCCTATCGCTTGCTGAATCCGAAAATCAAATTAAAGTAGGTCATGAATATGGGGAGAAAACGATCGATTAATTTCTATATTGGCGGAATCCTTGCAGCGTTCCTGGTGCTGATGTTCCTGATCAGTTTTATCTATGTCCCGCATGAAATAAATCAAATGAATGTGGCCAAGCGGCTTGCTGCCCCGGACAGTTCGTACCTGCTGGGTACAGATAACTTTGGCAGAGACATTCTCAGCCGAATCATGAAGGGTTCGCAAACAGCTTTCTTCGTCGGAGCATCAGCCGTAGCCATCGGGCTGGCCGGGGGTTTGTTGATTGGCACGGCTGCAGGTTATTTAGGTTACTGGACAGATGAACTGTTGATGCGTCTAATGGATGCCATTCTATCATTCCCGGGCATTATTTTTGCTTTGATTCTTGTGACCGTGTTCAAACCAGGCATTTACCAGACTGTAGTGGCCATCGGAGTATTGTCGATTCCCGGATTTGCAAGGATTGTCAGGGCCTCCGTTCTTGAGATGAAGGAAGCTGAATTCGTAAAGGCTGCCAAAGGATTTGGCGCAAGCCACTTCCGGATTCTGTCCCGCTACATCTTCCCGAATATCTTTTCCTCGATTATTGTGGCAGCAACACTTAGCTTTTCTACAGCTATTTTAATCGAAGCGGCACTCAGCTATCTGGGTCTGGGCGTCCAGCCGCCGCATCCAAGCTGGGGGAGGATGTTGAGTGAGGCACAGGGATTCTTGCAGCAGGCTCCGTGGTTTGCGATCACGCCGGGTTTGTTTATCACATTGCTTGTGCTCGGATTCAACTTACTGGGAGATGGCATCCGAGATGTCCGCGATGTCAGGAGATAAGAGAGGTGAAAAGCGATGCTCGAATTGGAAAAGAAGGTGAACCCTTTACTGAAGGTCGATGAGCTTCAGGTAAACCTGGCGAAGCGGTTTGGCGGCTATTCTGTTGTCAGTAACCTTTCCCTGTCAATCGAGCAAGGTGAGATTGTTGGGATTGCCGGTGAATCGGGTTGTGGGAAGAGTGCCTTATCATTGGCAATCCTGCAGTTGCTGCCAAAAGGCATGGAAAGAAGCAGCGGAAAAGTAGTATTCGATGAGCGTCGAATTGATGAGCTTTCATTGAGAAAGCTGCAGGGCATTCGCGGGAAAGAAATCTCAATGATCTTTCAGGATCCAATGACCGCATTGAATCCTGGTCTGAAGATCGGAACACAGCTAACAGAAACAATGAGCAAGCACTTGAATTTATCCAGGCGGGAAGCACAGGGACGTGCTGCAGAGCTTTTGGAGAAGGTCGGTTTGCCGAGGGCGTCTGAATTGCTGAATCAGTACCCGCATGAGCTTTCAGGTGGCATGCGTCAGCGTGTCATGATCGCCATAGCGTTATCCTGCCAGCCTAAACTGATCATCGCCGATGAACCGACAACAGCACTTGATGTCACAGTTCAGGCTCAGATTCTCCAGCTACTGAAAAAAATAAGCAGGGAAGAGAAGCTGGCGATTCTGCTGATCTCCCATGATCTCGGAGTTCTTTCGCAGATGTGCGACCGTATCCTGATTATGTATGCAGGAGAAATCGTGGAGCAAGGTACAGCAGAAGATGTGCTGCACAGGACGAAGCATCCTTACACAAGAGGACTGCTCAGTTCGATGCCGACAAGAGATAAAAAAGGAAAAGTGCTGCAGACCATTGAGGGTACGGTGCCGCCGCTCAGTGAGCGTGGCAGCGCTTGCGCATTTTACAAGCGTTGCCCTGTCAGCAGACCGGATTGCCTGCAAAGCAAGCCGATGCTTCAAGAAGGGCAAGGACATGCGGTCCGCTGCTTTTATCCGTTGGTAAAGGAGCGGTGAGGGTGGAAAACATACTGGCAAAGGCAGAGAATCTGACAAAGCTTTTTAAAACAGGCCGACGCGAAATACGCAAAGCTGTCGACGGGATTTCGTTGGAAGTTCATGAAGGGGAAACGCTTGGGCTGGTTGGAGAGAGCGGGAGCGGCAAATCGACAACAGCGATGATGATGGCCCGGCTGCTTGAGCCCTCCGCAGGAAGGATTTTATACAGGGGAGAAGACGTGAGCAAGTTGAAGGGCGCGCAGAAGAAACGTGCGAGGAAACAGATTCAATATGTGTTTCAGGATCCTTTATCAGCGCTGAATCCCCGACATAAAGTCAAAACACTTTTAGAAGAGCCGTTGGCTATTTTTAAAGTAGGGAGCCGGACGGAACGGATGGAAATGGTTGAAGAGATGCTTGCGCAGATCGGCTTAAGTTCCAATTATATGAACAGCTATGTCCATCAGCTCAGCGGAGGACAGAGGCAGCGGATCGGTATTGCCAGAGCATTAATGATTCAGCCGGAGTTCCTGATCCTTGATGAACCGGTTTCTGCGCTTGATGTATCTCTGCAGGCGCAAATTCTTAATTTATTGAAACGGCTCCAAAAACAATTTGATTTAACTTATCTTTTTGTCTCGCATGATTTGAATGTTGTGCATTATATGTGTGACCGGATTGCGGTTATGTACTTGGGGGAAATTGTAGAAGTTCAAAAATCAGAGGATTTATTTGCGAATCCCCAGCATCCATATACAAAGATGCTGCTTGGATCAATGCTTGATATAAGCCATGATACACAGGCCAATCTGCAGCTGGCAGAAGTCTAGCAAACAATTTAAAAAGCAAGGCTTTCATTTTTTTTAGATTAAATCAAAGTAAGTGTATATGTTTATTTATAAATTGATTTATCAAAAATAAGAAAAAAGGGTGAACAAAATGATTAGAAGAAAAGCCATTCGCAAAGCCCTGGCAATCTGGCTGCTTGTTTTGCTTGCAGTTGCCGGATGCTCGAATTCCAAGGATTCCAAATCAGCCCGAGCAAGCGAACCGACAAGTGGGGGAGAGCTGACCTTTGCCATCGCAACATCACCGGATACATTAGATCCGCATGCCAGCGGTCTGGCTGTTTCCTTCCGGGTGATCAAGACGATATTTGAGACTTTGGTTTTCCAAGGTGCGGATAACAAAGTTGAACCATGGCTGGCAACGAGCTGGGATATTTCTGAAGATGGCAAGACGTACACGTTCAAACTGCGTGAGGATGTCTCGTTCCATGACGGCACAAAGTTTAATGCAGAGGCAGTTAAGTATAACTTTGACAGAATCTTTGACCCTGAAACGAAAGCAGCTACACCGGTTGCTTATATGGACAAGGTCAAATCTGTCGAAGCGGTTGATGAGCATACAGTCAAGATTACATTATCCGAACCTTCTGCAACATTTCTAACGTTATTGGCACATACAAACCTGTCCATTGTGTCACCAGAAACGGCTAAAAAAGGGCAGTTTGCCAGCAACCCGGTGGGAACAGGTCCATTTAAATTTGTTGAACAGGTTGAGAATGACCGTGTTGTTCTTGAACGGTTTGATGATTATCACGGTCATTTTGCGGCTGCCAAACATGAAGGCAAAGCATATCTGGACAAGCTGACATTTAAGATTATTCCTGAAGAAGCGACAAGGATTGGCAGTGTTCAAAGCAGCCAGGTTGATTCTGCTGAGACGGTTCCGCCGCAGGATATCCTTTCTATCCAGAAGGGCGGTCAATTGAACATCCATGAAGCCGCTACCGGCGGTTTGCCATATACGCTTTTCATCAACAATACGAACGAACCGTGGAATGATCCAGAGGCCAGACAGGCACTAAGAGCCGCTGTGGATGTTGAAACTATTGTCAAAACCTTGTATCTCGGCACGTACAAACGGTCATGGTCAAGTTTGGCGCCAATCACATTCGGCTATGACACGACGCTTGAGAATAAAAACTATTTCGATTTGAAGAAAGCCAATGAACAGTTTGACCAACTTGGCTGGAAAAAGGAAGCAGATGGTTTCCGCAAAAAGGATGGCAAGACACTGACATTAAGAATCTTTGATCATGCGGTCAATCGTGAGAAACGGCAGGACATCTCCCTGATGGTCCAGCAGCAGCTGAAAGCAGCTGGCGTTAAAGTTGAATTAAATACGACAAACGATTTGAAGAGCATTGAGAAAGATCCCAAATCCTATGATCTGCGCGGCAACAGCAGGGTCGCCCTTGATCCGGATGACCTGCGCCGTTTCTACAGCTCGAAGCATTCACTAGACAAAGGCGGCATCAACCTTGGATGGGTGAACAATAAAAAACTTGATGAACTTCTGGAGCAAGGTGCTGTGGAAGCGGACCAAGGCAAGCGTGCATCTATTTACAAAGAGATTCAGCAGGAAATTGACAAGCAAGCCTATATCATCCCTATTTATGATTTCCCTTATACCGTGGCTGCCGGCAAACAAGTCGAAGGGCTTAGCTTTGATTCACTCGGCTATCCGTTATTCTATGATGTGCACATTAAGAAATAAGTTATATCCATCAGGAGTTGTGAAAAGCAGCTCCTGACATGATAGACCAGGCTGCTATGAAGGAGGAATTCAGATGAAAGAGCATACGACCAGTTATTTGGATGCCGGAGGGGATTTGCCATGCTGCGGTTAATTGCAAATCGTGCAGCGACGGCTGTTTTTGTGTTAATCGGCACGCTGTTTCTGGTGTTTTCCATTCACTATTTTCTGCCGGGTGATGCAGTTGATGTGCTCTTGGCCGATCAAAGCGGAAACGAGCAAATTGCGAAGAACCTGCGGGAGCAGCTTGGCTTGAATTTGCCTTTCCATGAACAGTTCTTAAACTATTTAAAATCGCTGACACAAGGGGATTTTGGACAGTCTATCATCAACAGTGAACCGGTGCTGGACAAGATCATTGCCCAATTCCCGAAAACGATACTGCTGACGCTGGCGAGCGCAGCAATTGCGGTGATCGTCGGCATAACACTTGGGGTTTTATCTGCAATTCACCACAACACATTCATTGATTATGCAGCAAGACTGATTGGTCTGTTTGGTATTTCCATGCCGACATTCTGGTCTGGCGTTCTGCTGATCCTGATCTTTTCCATCCGGCTGAATTGGTTCCCGGCCATGGGGTCGGACGGCATCAGCACACTGGTCCTGCCAGCCATCAGCCTGGGACTTGTTGGAGCCGGCTTTATCGTTCGCATTGTCCGAAACAGCATGCTGGAAATCATCAATGAACCCTTTATTGTGACGCTGCGGGCGAAGGGTTTATCAGAAAGGCTTGTCATGTACCGGCACGCCCTGAGAAATGCGCTGATTCCAGCTGTCACGATGATCGGCATGGTCATCGGCGATTTCCTGGGCGGTACGGTGGTGATTGAAACAGTTTTTGCCAGACAAGGGATCGGGCGGATTGTAGCAGATGCGATCATGGCCAAGGATTTGCCAGTCATTCAAGGAATTGTCTTTTTCACGGCCCTTGTCTATATTCTGATTAATTTGCTTGTTGATATCTCGTATTCGCTGATTGATCCAAGGATTCGGAGAGCAGCCAGCTAACATGCAAAGGGAGGTTATCAAATGAAAGAATTGGTGTCGCTGCCAGCCAGCCAAACAGTACATCAGGATAAAAGAAACCGGCGATTTAAGCTTACAGCGTTTCGTCCGCGGCACATGATGGTCTGCTTGTCTCTAACGGTTTTGAGCATCATCTTGATTTGTGCGGCTGTACCGCAATGGATTGCACCGTACCCGCCTGGAAAAATGTTCGCTGACCGGATTATGCAAGCTCCTTCTTCGGTACATTACTTCGGGACGGATTATTTCGGACGGGATGTCTTCAGTCTTGTTGTGTACGGAAGCAGATTTTCTGTGCTAATTGGCGCCTTCTCCGTACTGATTGGCGGCCTGACCGGTACGCTGATTGGCGCTGTTTCCGGCTATGCAGGTGGCTTAGCCGATGCCATTCTCATGCGGCTTGTGGAGGTAGTGCAGACCATCCCAGGCATTTTGTTTGCATTGGCGATTGCTGCGGCTATGGGTTCCAGTCTGTTTAATATCATCCTGGCTGTTTCAGTTGCCTCTATACCCGGCTATGCAAGGGTCATGCGAGGCCAGATTGCGAGCATAAAAACCCGTCCATATGTGTTGGCGTCCAAGTCGATTGGAGCGGGCAGCCTGTCAGCCTTTTGGAAGCATGTGATGCCCAATTCAATCCCGCCGCTTGCTGTCATGGCATCGAACGGCCTTGGTACCGCCATCTTGACAGGTGCTGGCCTTAGCTTCCTCGGACTTGGCGTTGTCAGCGAGATCCCTGACTGGGGTGCGCTGCTTTCCCAAGGAAGAGGGTATTTAGGGGCAGCCTGGTGGATTGCGACCTTCCCGGGACTCGCCATTTGTGTGTTTGTTCTGGCTGTCAATTTAATCGGTGACCGGCTGCGCGACTATTTTGACCCAAAAAAGCAATACGCTTAAAGGAGTGTTTACCCTGGAATCTATTCTGGACATTAAAGACTTGACTGTCGGATTTCATACAAAGGACGGCTTTGTTGCAGCGGTCTCGGATATTATGCTGCAAATCGGCAAAGGCGAGACGGTTTGCCTGGTAGGCGAATCCGGGAGTGGCAAATCGGTGACGGCGAAAACGATCATGAGATTGATTGAACAGGAGAATGGCCGCATCGCAAGCGGGCAAATTCTTGTGGACGGTGAAGATGTCGCCAGCATGAACAGAAGGAAATTGAATCAATTCAGGGGACGCAAGGTATCAATGATTTTCCAGGAGCCCTTGGCGGCTTTTGATCCTGTTTTTACAATTGGCTATCAGCTTATAGAAACGATCATGGCTCATGCCAAAGTCTCCAAAAAAGCTGCCTGGGAAAAGAGTGTCAGCCTGCTTGAGCGCACGGGCATTTCGGAGGCGGAGCTGCGGATGAAGCAGTATCCGGGTGAATTGTCAGGGGGCATGCTTCAGCGGGCAATGATTGCCATGGCCCTCGCTTGTGAACCGGAATTGCTAATTGCCGATGAACCGACTACAGCGCTTGATGTGACGATCCAGGCACAGATCATCAGCCTGCTCCATGAGTTGAAGACGGAACTGAATATGGCCATTTTGCTGGTAACCCATGATTTGGGTGTCGCTGCCCAGCTGGCTGATCGAGTTGTTGTCATGTATGCGGGGAAAATCGTGGAAGAAGGACCCGGTGCGCAGTTATTCGAGCATCCTTATCATCCCTATACAAAAGGGCTTTTGGAATCCATTCCGAAAGTCGCGGATTCCGGCAATACGGAATTGTTTTCAATCAAAGGATCCATACCCAATTTGTCCGAGATGCCGCAGGGCTGCCGGTTTCATCCGCGCTGCCCGTTTGCAACGGAAACATGCAAATTAAGCAATCCGCCTTTAGAATCGATCAATGGCAGGAGAAGTGCATGCTGGTATGCAGAAGACTTTGCGAGACAAGCGGACTGGCGTTTTTCAGCACAACCCCAGGAGAGCCGTCCAGAAGAGATAAAAGAGCAAGCGCAGCGTGCTCCATTGCTTGAGATTCATAACGCCGCCAAGTATTATCCGTTGAAGCGTACAGGGAAAACGATCCGGGCTGTCGATGATGTCTCGTTTACCATTTATGAAGGAGAGACGTTCGGCCTGGTCGGAGAATCTGGCAGTGGTAAATCCACGTTGGGGCGTGTGATGCTGCAGCTGGAAACCCTGAGTGCGGGCGATGTGCTTTTCCAAGGGCAGTCACTGGCAAAAATGAAAAGCGCTGAACTGCGAAAAATGCGCAAAGACATGCAAATGATCTTTCAGGATCCCTACGGCTCACTGGATCCGCGCTGGACGATCGGGCAATCGATTGCAGAACCTTTAAACATTCATGAACCGGGCCTGACAGCGAATCAGCTGAAAGCGAAGATACATGAAGTGATGCAGCTTGCCGGACTGAATCCGGATTGGCATGCAAGACTGCCACATCAGCTTTCAGGCGGCCAGCGTCAAAGGGTAGGGATTGCCAGGGCGATTGCGGTGAATCCTAAATTTATTTTGGCGGACGAAGCTGTGTCTGCACTGGATGTTTCCGTACAGGCGCAAATTCTCAATCTGTTGAAAAACCTGCAGCAGTCCTTGGGCTTGACGCTGCTGTTCATCGGACACGATTTGAACGTGGTTCGGTATGTTTCTGACCGCATTGGTGTGATGTATCTGGGCGAGATGGTCGAATTGGCCCCAAGCAGCACCTTGTTCAACAGACCGGCTCATCCATACACAAAAGGGTTAATCGATTCGATTCCAAGTCTTGAAAGGAAAGATGGGTCCCAAGAGGTTGCCATTAAAGGTGAAATTCCTTCGCCGGCAGATCCGCCCTCAGGCTGCCGTTTTCACCCCCGCTGCCCATTTGCAACAGAGCTCTGTAAAACGAAAAAGCCTGCGTTTCAGGAAGTAGAAGCAGGGCATTACGCATCCTGCCACTATGCGGCTGAAATCCTTGAGAAAAAGGCAGTGCCTGCATTGCAGCTAACTTAATAAACGAGAGGCGATGATCCAGTTGAAGTTTGTGCTTTTCAGTCTGATGAACAATCATCAGAACCGCGATGAAACGGATGTTTTCCAAGGTGTATTGAAACAGGCGCTTGCTGCCGAGCGGCTCGGCTTTGATGCCTATGGTGTAGGTGAGCGGCATGGCGAACCGTTTTTGTGTTCTTCTCCGGCTGTGGTGCTTACTGCTATCGCGGTCCAAACATCAAGAATCCGCTTGATGTCGATGGTGACGGTGATGAGCATTTTGGATCCGGTCCGGGTCGCGGAGGATTACGCAACATTGGACCATCTGTCTGGCGGGCGATTTGAAATGGTGATCGGCAAAGGAAATGATCCGCGCCATCCTGCCTTGTTCGGTATTAAGGAGGAAGAGCAGTGGGCCTCCATGGCCGAGCGATACGGGCTTTTGAAAAAGCTGTGGAGTGAAGAGAATGTGACATGGTCAGGCGATTTCCGTACGCCTCTTGATGGGGTAACGGTTAAGCCGCGGCCCTATCAGAAAAAGATTCCGATCTGGCACGGCAGTGCTTCCAGTGAATTGTCTACAGAATTGGCGGCCAAACACAATGAGCCGATTTTTTCATCGAATACGTTCCATCCGCTCAGCAAGTATAAGCGGCTGATTGACCACTACCGGAGCCGCTTGGAATTTCATGGCCACGACCCGGCTCAGGCTGTAGTTGGTGCAGGAGCAAGGGGGCTCTATATAGCAGATTCTGCTGAGGAAGCAATCAGGCGATACCGGTCTCATTATAATCAAGGGATGGAGACAGCGTCTTCAAAATTCAACGATTCTCCATTTAAAAGTCTTGAAGATCATATTGAAAGGGGATCTGCCCTCGTCGGTACAGCAGAGCAGGTCGTTGAAAAATTGCTGGCTTACCATAAAGCATACGGCCATCAGATTCAGAGCATCAGTGTGGATGGATTAAGCGGTACGGAACAGGACGAGCAGCTTGAACGCTTTGCGGCTGATGTGATGCCGGTACTGCGCAGAGAGATTCCGAACACGCTCTGGAAGGAACACGAAACAGCACTCATTTAGTTAATGAACAGATTTCTGAGAGACCCGGCCCTGTGCCGGGTCTCTTTTTGCGTTATGGCGTGTTGCTTGCTTATTCTAGCGGAAACGCAGCAGTCTCAAGCGGTACTGTAAAATATTTGCAATCATTCTTTACAAGTGAAGTCGGCTCGATTATGATAAAAGTGAGTAATCACTCACTAATCTTAAAAAGGGAGTGCTTCATGATGTTTATTGAAATGAACCAGCTGCAGATGGCGTTTGGCAGGCAAGTGGTTTTGGACGATGTGAACCTGGACATTCCAAAAGGGGAGCTGTTTGGTTTGCTTGGCCCCTCTGGTTCTGGGAAAACAACCCTGGTAAAAATTATGATTGGCATGTTGAAGCCTGATTATGGCATGGTGACGATCGGCGGCGTACAGATGCCATCTTTACGCCAGATGAAAAAAATTGGCTATATGGCACAGTCTGATGCGCTTTATAGTGAATTGACGGGAAGAGCCAATTTGGACTTTTTTGCTCAGTTGTTCCAAATTCCCAAAGCCCGGCGAAAGGAACGCATTCAGGAAACAGCGGCAATTGTTGATCTGACTGCCCACTTGGATAAACCCATTGAATCGTATTCCGGCGGGATGAAACGCCGCATGTCTTTGGCGATATCACTGCTGCACGAACCAGAGCTGCTGATCCTTGACGAACCGACAGTCGGTATTGATCCACTGCTGCGCGAGTCGATCTGGGCAGATTTGAAGAAGATCCAAGCGCATGGCACTACCATTGTGATTACGACACACGTCATGGAAGAAGCGGCAAAGTGCGACCGTCTTGCGCTGCTCCGTGATGGGGTTCTTATTGCTGAAGGCAGTCCAGAACAATTGGAACAACAGAGTGGCACGGCAAGCCTTGAAGCAGCTTTTCTTCATTTCAGCAAACCGTCCAGCCAGACAGAAGGGAGTGTCAGCTAATGCGTATATGGGCCATTACAAAACGGATTGTTCATCAGATGCTGAAAGATAAGCGCAGCCTGGCTCTGATGATGATCGCCCCTTTGCTGATTCTGACACTTTTATGGGCAGTGCTGGACAACGATGCCTACGAACCGAAGATCGCCTATTCGGATCTTCCCGGCCCTTTTGTAGATGCGCTGAAAAAGACGAACGCTAAGCTTAAGCAAACGGATCTAAATGAGGCAAAAAAGCTCCTGGAAGACAAAGCGTATGATGCCTATCTGGAAATAAAAACTGCAGGGGGCAAGCCGGAGTTGAAGGTGCTTCTGGAAGGCAGTGATCTGGGAGCAAATGCTTCTGTTCAGCAGGCAATTGCCAAAGCTTCCAAGGAAATGGCACCAGATACGCTGGCAGTCCAGAATTCTTATCTGCACGGTTCCAGTGACTTAAGCATGTTTGACCATACGGGACAGGTGATGATCGGTTTCTTTATCTTCTTTTTCGTGTTTATTGTCGGTGGCGTCTCCTTCTTGAGAGAACGGACCCAGGGAACACTGGAACGTATTCTGTCCACTCCGCTGAAACGCTGGGAACTTGTCTGCGGCTATATTGCCGGCTTCGGCATTTTCATTATCTTGCAGGCTGTGGTCATTACGCTTTACAGCATTTACGTGCTGGGAATTTACAATTCTGGCTCCATTTTATCCGTACTGCTGATCGACAGTCTCCTGGCGATTACCGCTTTGACGCTTGGTACGGTACTGTCAGCTTTTGCAAAGAACGAGCTCCAGATGATGCAGTTCATTCCGTTGATTATCGTTCCGCAAGTGTTCTTCTCAGGCATTTTTCACATCGAATCGATTGGGTTTCTTACCGTACTTGGCAAAATCATGCCGCTGGCGTACGGGTCCGATGCACTGAGCCGGGTCATGATGCGCGGCGAGTCCATTGCTTCGGTCTTGCCGGATATCGGCATGCTTGCCGGTTTTGCCCTTTTGTTCGTCTTGCTTAATATTTTGGCGTTGAAGCGCCATCGTGCCTTATAATAAAGGGAAAAGAGGGACGCAATAGGAGTGGTGTAAATGCCGGAACAGGACAGCCGCATGATGGAGCAGATGATGGAGACGCTGAAAGAGGAAGAAAAGATGACGCCAAAGCAGGTAAAAATTCTACAGGCGGCAATCGAAATCATTGCTGAAAAAGGGTATTACAATACAGCGACCAGCGAGATTGCCCAAAGAGCGGGCGTGGCTGAAGGAACGATTTTCCGCCATTACCGAACAAAAAAAGATCTGCTGGCAGCCATTGTGAAACCGACGATTACGAAGTTTGCCGTATCTGTTTTTGCTGCCCAGTTTGTTGATCAGGTCATGCACGAACGCTATGAGCGATTTGAAGATTTTCTTTTTGCTTTTGTCAGCGACCGCTTTGAATTTGCCAAGGCGAATGTGCCGCTGCTCAAGATCGTTTTGCAGGAAATGGCCTTCCATCCGGAAATTCAAGCTGTTTATAAGAATATCTTCCAAGAGAAGGTATACCCGGCCATCAACAACGTGTTGGAACATTTTAAAGCGGCGGGCGAAATCAGGGATATACCGAACGTGACCATTATCCGTTTGACGATACCGACGATCCTTGGATTTTTGATTACAAGGCTTCTGCTGCAGCCGCAAAAAGATTGGGATGACGAAGCAGAAATCCGTGAAACCATCCAGCTGATCATGAACGGCATTGGCAGCCATTCTTAATAAGGAAAAGCCAATCAACCCCAGTTCAGGTTGATTGGCTTTTTTAATACAGTGAAATAACGACGGGCCGTCCGCCGGATTGTTATTTGCTGCCGCCCGATTTAAATACCTTCAGGAAGGCTGCTGGCGCCTTGGATTCAAAGCGCATCATCTTGCCTGTCCGCGGATGGACAAATTTAATGGCGTGCGCGTGGAGTCCGAGACGGCGCGCCGGGTTCAGCCTGGAGCCGTATTTTTTATCTCCGACGACCGGATGGCCGATGTCCTGCATATGAACACGGATCTGGTTTTTTCGTCCGGTGTCCAGGTTGACGCGCAACATGGAGAAATCGCGGCTTGATTTCAACACTTTGTAATGGGTGATGGCTTTCTTGCCGCCATTGTCGACTGGGCTGGAGTGCACCTTATAGGTTTTTCCTTCAGTCAGCCATGATGTGACGGTTCCGCCCTCTTTAACTGTGCCTTCTACAAGTGCAATATAGGTGCGCTCTTTGACAGAAGTTTCCCAGGATTTCTGCAGCTTTTGCTGGACTTCCTGGCTTTTGGCAAAGATCAGCAGACCGGATGTATCGCGGTCCAGTCTGTGCACGATGAAGATCTGCCGCTTCGGGTGCAGCTGCTGAATATAGCGGGTCACTTGACGGTAGGCCGTCATGTCTTGTTCTGTATGGTCGGCGATTGTCAGGAGTCCGGCATCTTTTTCGATGACAATCACATCATCGTCTTCGTGTATAACCTTAATCCCCTTCAGCCTCATGTTTTCGGTCACAACCTGGCTGAGTATTTCAATCCGGTCGCCGGGTTTCAGGGAATCATTGAATTGTTTGCTCACTTTG
>Ga0153921_1000780_pt1 | contig 15591 bp, 13 predicted proteins | sample TSNJ005MetaG_FD_104691 | JGI IMG/M metagenome (GOLD analysis project Ga0153921, IMG submission 104691) | Attine ant fungus gardens microbial communities from New Jersey, USA - TSNJ005 MetaG | ecosystem: Host-associated > Fungi > Mycelium > Unclassified | place: USA: New Jersey, Brendon T. Byrne... | reverse complement strand
GAGGCCTACCCGGCGGGCGAGCTGAAGCACGGCCCGCTGGCGCTGGTGGACGAGGACATGCCGGTGGTGGTGATCGCCCCCAACGACAGCCTGCTGGAGAAGGTGAAGTCGAACATGCAGGAAGTGCGTGCGCGCGGCGGCGAGCTGTTCGTGTTTGCCGACCAGGACAGCAACTTCAACGAGTCCGAGGGCGTGCACGTGATCCGCACGCCGCGCCATGCCGGCGTGCTCAGCCCGATCGTGCACACCATCCCGGTGCAGCTGCTGGCGTACCACACCGCACTGGCACGCGGCACTGATGTGGACAAGCCGCGTAACCTGGCCAAGAGCGTGACGGTGGAGTAAGGCGCCGCGCGGGCATCGGCAACTGCGCAGGCTTCCAGGAGCCTGTGCAGGTACAGGGTGGAAACCGGCGACGGTGATCAATGAAGGCACGGTGCGGGCGACAGCGTCTTCACTGCTTGTTGCGCCTCAGAAGCCGCCAGTGGCAACGGCGGGTGCTACCGAGGATGCCCGTCGCGCGGGCGACCATACCGCCAGCTGGCCGATAAGCAGCAGCAGCGCCGCGCCGATGGGAAGATAGAGCGCGGGCAGGCGATCCAGCTCGTAGTGGCTCATCAGCACCTGGTTGATTCCGTAGGCGCCAATCATGCCCAGTGCGATGCCGATGCTCACCAACAGGAAATTTTCCAGCTGGAAGTAGCGCAGGATCTGTCTGCGGGTTGCACCGAGCGCGCGCCGGATGCCGATGCTGCGGGTCCGTTGCGAGACCCAGAAACTGGCGATTCCAAACAGCCCCAGCGCGGTGATCGCCAGCAGCCCCATCATGAGTATGGCCAACAACCATGCCATGTCACGATCCTTCTGGTAGTACTGCCGCATCACGTCGGTGAAGGCAGCGTGCTCCATGATGACGCGACGGTTGCTGCTGCGTTCGAGCGCTGCGATTGCGGCCTTCTCGACCGCCTCACGCTGTGACGGATCGGTCCGGAGCGCGAACCGGCCCATCGTCAGGTCCTTCATCGGCAGCAACAGCGAGAAGCCGGCATTCTCGATGCCGCCATTGTCGTTTGGCCGAATCAGGCGTTCGACCACGCCGACGATGCGGTGTGGAGAGTTGTCAGGGTTCCACGCGTAGATTTCCTTGCCGATGGCACTCTGTCCGGGAAACAGCCTCTTCGCCACGTCCCGGGTGATGATGGCCGATGGCACCCGCAGCGCCGGACCACCGCTATTGAACTGTTCCCAGTCGACGTATTCGGAGGGAGAGAAATCCCGTCCTTCCACCAGCGTGAGGCCAAGGGTATCGAGCAGATCCCCGCCCAGGTACATGGCGACGTTGAGGCTGGGGCCACGCTGGTTTCGATCCAGCCGAACCGATCCATTCCAGGCGGAATTGTCGAACGGAACATGATTCAGGCTGGTGACGGCCTTGACGCCGGCGATCGAGCGCAACTCCGCCAGATCCTGCCGCACCTGCGCTCCGGGGTTCTCACTCTCGCCAATACCCGCGACGTTGATCCTCACGACCTGGTCGTCGGCCAAGCCGGTCGCCCGCTCCATGCGCTCCAACCGTTGGCTGATCATGAAGGTCGCATTGGAGACGATCGCACAGCTGAGCGCGATCTCGAGAATGATCAGAACCGCTTGGATCTTGTTGCGTTTGAGACTGGAGAGGATGGGGCCGATGCTCATGGAATCTCCGGAACAGAAGGGTGCGACGTTACGGCTGGATGCAGCAGGCGGTTCATGGTGCAGGCGCGGGCACGCACCGCCGCGGTTCTCCTATTGCAGCTTTGCCTGCACCGAAGGACTTACCTGCATTGCTCGCCATGCGGGAAAAATGCCTGCGGCCAGACTGGCAGAAACCGAAAGTACGAACGTTGCAAGCAGCATCGACATACCCATGTGCACTTCCGATGCATAGCTGTGGGACTGATGGCGAACCGCCCACAGGCCGATGTTGGCGAGCAGCAGCCCGACGCCACCGCCAACCAGACCGATGGTCCCGGCCTCGACCAGGAATTGCCGGAATATGTCCCGACGAGAAGCGCCCAGAGCACGGCGGACGCCGATTTCAGGCGCGCGTCGCATGAACATCGCCATCAGCAGGCCCACCGTGTTGAGCAGGCATACGAGCAGGAAGCCCAGGGCCACCCAGAGCTGCAGCCGCACATCGGCAGGCACCGCACCGCGCTGGTCCAGCCAGTCCATGACGTTGTGCAACCTGACGTTGCTGGGGCGCTGGAATCGCCCGCCTGCCCGCTGTTGCTCGGAGTAGCTCTGCAGGTACCTTTGATAGGCCTGTGCGCGCTCAGCGGTCGGAAGCTCGACCCAGTACTGGAGCCAGGAACATGGCGCATTGAGGGCCTGCGCGCCTTCCGGATCCGCGCTGACGTCGCCCCAGCAGTTCATGCTGCCCTGGATACCCAGTTTCAGCGAAAGCGCGGTCCAGAACGGCACGAAGACCTGTTCCACGTCGCTGAAGCGATCGTTGGTCATGTCGTAGAACTTCGGCATCGGCCGCCATTGGTCAAGAACGCCGATGATCTGGAACCGGCGACCGGCAACCAGAAGGCTCTTGCCGGTGCTATCGGAACCGCTGAACAGTTTTTCGTTCAGCGCCTTCGAGATGACCGCAACCTGCGCCCGGCCCTGGTCTTCGGTGGCGCTCCAGCCCCCGCCATATCGGAAAGGTGCCTCGAACATGGGGAAGAAGTCTGCCGAGGTATACCGTGCGTCGACAATGAATGGCCGGATATGGGATGCCTCCGGTTCAACGGCCACACTGCCACCCACCATCACCGCTTGGCGGTCGGCCTTGCGATCGCGGAGCAGGGCTTCTGCATCGTACCGGGTCAATTGTTCGGCCGGTTCCCCATCAGCGGCCTGATCGCTCTTTGGGCGAGGATCGAGCTGTGGATAGAACAGGCGCTCGCTTTTGGCGGGGATGGGGTTTCCCGACAGGGCGGAGAAGACCGTCAGCGCCGTCATCGAGCCGCCGATACCCACTCCGATGGCCGCAATCATCAACATCGTCAGGCCCTTGTTGCGCTTGAAGCTGCGTAGGGCCAGATTCACATAGTAGGCAAGCACACATCGTCTCCAAGTGTCGCACCTTGGCCTGGCCACGCAGCCAGGCCCGTCCGTTGGGTCGCTTCCAAGGGTCAGCTTGCCGGCATCGTCGAGAGCATCTCATCCTGGTCCATTGCCGGTGCCGCGCGTTCCCTTTCAAACTCGTCGGTGAATCCATCCAGCAGGCTCTGCAGCATGCGCGAGGACTCCGTTGGGTGATGGCAATCACCCCGGGTGGAGTACCAGGTGCAGATCAGTCGGATCTTCTCCAGTCCGATCCCCGAATCGGTATAGCTGATGCTTGCACGTTTGGGCGGTGCGGCGTTGACCAGCAGCATCGGGATCTTCCGGGAGCTGATGGGTTCCACCGAAAGTTGCCAGTCGGTCGCGCTCTCATCAACCCGATCAAGGTTGTCCAGCATGTGATAGGCGCGCCGCGTTCCATCCTTGCAGGGAGCACACTTGCCGCAGGAGTTCTGGTGATAGAACCTGGCGAGGTCGCGTGCGACCCCCACCATCGAGGTCCTATCGGACAGTACGATGATGACCCCGCTGCCCAGGCTGCCGCCGATGCCGGCCAGGCTGTCATAGTCCAGTTGCAGGTCCGCGTGTTCCGCTCCAACCGCGGTTCCACTCGTGCCGCCGACAAGTGCTGCCTTCAGGGACCCGTTCCCGGAGATGCCACCGGCGTGTTCATGGATGAGCGAGCCGAGCGCAGTGCCCAGCGGAAGCTCATATAGTCCCGGGCGGGCCACATCCCCGACAACACTGAAGATGGTGGTTCCACTGGCGTATCGGCTGCCGACTGCACGGAACTGCTCGGGACCGAGCCGGATGGCCAGCAGGGCCTGCAGAACGGTCTCGAGATTGTTCACTACCGTGGGTTGCTTCTGGAAACCGCTGCGGGTCGGCATCGCTGGCTTGCCGCGTGGACGGCCTGGTCGGCCCTCAAGCAGTTCCAGCAGTGCGGTTTCTTCCCCCGCCAGATAGCCACTTTCAGACCGCTCGATTCGAATGTCGCAGGCTGCAGGGTCCAGGAGCTTCTGCATGCGCGCCTCCTGCACAGCAGCCTCCAGTAGCTGCTGCTCATGCTCAAGCGACTGCCCGAGATGGATGAAGGCGACCTGCGCGCCCACGATACTTGCTGCAAGTGCAACAGCCTCGATGACGGCGTGCGGATTCAGCCTGATCAGTGCGGATTCCTTGCCGCCGCCCAGTTGGCCGGTATTGGCATTGCAGACGAAGAAGCGCGCTGCTGCGCTGTTATCACGGACCTGCTTCCACTTCACAGCAGTGGGAAAGCCACCGCCCGCCCGTCCGCGCAGGCCGGATGCAGCCAGGCGTGCCAATGCATCCGCAGCGCCCCCTCGCATGGCCTGGGCCAGGGCATCGTAGCCGCCGGCGCTGAGGTAGCCGGCGAGGCCTCCGCGGCCGCTTCCGCGCAGTTCGCCCAGCAGCGGGCCTTCGACGATGATGTCCTGCGTCGAGTGACTGCTCATGCTTTCAAGTGCATTCGATCCCATGGAATCCGTCCTGTCTGATGATGAACTTCTCTGATGCAGGCATGAGCAGATGTGCAGCGGAGAGAGTTCCTCATGTCCCGCTGCGTCAACGGATGCCTCCGCTACTTGCGCGCAACCTCACGCATGGGCCAGTCGTATGGCATGCCGGGGTTGTCGCCATAGGCGACAACGGCACGCTTTCCGCGCAGGGTAAACGTCCTGTCCACGCTGACCCACGCCACGCTCTCCCCGGAAGCCAGCAGGGGGGACTGGCTGGTCAGGACAAAAGCCTCATCGTCGGCATTGAATCGAAGCGTCTGGCTCTCAATACGCCCGTGCGCCTGGGCCCCGGGGAACGGGCTGGTTGAAAGCGTGATCAGGCCGAACTGCGGGACATAGACAAAGAGGTACCCGATCTCGGTTCTGGAAATGGAAAAATGGCTGGCGATCGCGGCTTTGCCGCGATAAAACGTGCCATCGGTGATCGAGAATCCGGCCGAGGGCGTGAATGTTGAATGGGGCGCTGCCGAGGCGCTCATGGCTGCCACGGCAAAGACGATTCCCATCAGGCGAACATGGCGTTTCATGCAATGTCCCTAGTGGAATTTTCTGGTTCGTTGTCAGGATCCCCCCTTGAGCATTGGCTCAAGGGGGGATTTTCAGCTGGCTTTACAGCTGCTGCATCGAGTCATCGCCGCTGCCGCTGCCACCACCCGCACCGCCGCCGCTGCATGCACAGCCGCAACCACATGCGCCTGCAGCTGCCTGCAGGTCCTGCGTACCGGTAAACACCTGAGGATTGAACATGCTGTTTTCTCCTTCGTTGTGTACAACCATGAGCCGTGCACATGCACGGCCCGCCTTTAACCGCAACACGGGCTCACGGCACTACGCACAGACACCTTCCGTGGCGTGAAGCGGCAACTCGCAGTTTGCCCACATGCGGTCGACGGCAAGCTTCTCGAGATGCCTGCAGTAGAGTTCGTTGTGCTTTTCGAACTCACCATAGACATTGAAGGCGGTAGACCTGCATCCGCCGTTGCAGAAGTACTTGACGTCGCAATGCCTGCAGACATCCAGATTGTCGACAACCGCCGTCCTGACGCGACGCATGACGGGCGATGTGTCATAGATCTCCTTGATATCCAGCTCCCTGACGTTTCCGCAGATGAACTGGTCGAAATGCATCGTCTGGCACGGGTATACGAATCCCGCCGGATCAACACTGAACTCACCTTCGCCCACGCCACAGTGGTTGCGCGGGACGACGGGGGATGGTGGCGCGGTCTTTACCGGTTGCGGCGTACGGCCTCGCAGATAGTCCCGGGTACGGTTCTGGGCGAGTCCCCATTCGGCCAGGGTGGGAATCTGCTGGATGCTGAGCTCCTGGTGATCGCCGGCCTGGAACAGGATCGGAGCGAGGCCGTCGACACCGAGATCATCGAGCGCGAACTCGTAGATCTCCTTCATGAACCCGATGTTCTTGTCAGTCAGCGCGGGCACCAGCGAGATGCGTGGGCCGGGCTTGCCGCGCCGCTTGCGAACCTCAACCAGCTTGCGGATGCCGCGGATCGTTGGTGCGAACGTGTTGCGTCCCCGGTAGCGCTCATGCATGTGCCGTTCATGCCCATCCAGGCTGATGGTCACCATGTTGACGAACTCGCAGAGCTTCTCGGCGACCGCATCCTTGATGAGGATGCCATTGGTCAGCACCTCGATCTTGAGCGTGCTGCTCAGGGATCGGGCGTGCTCGAACAGTTCCAGCGCGTCTGGTCTCATCAGTGGCTCGCCACCGGTGAAGACCAGGTGCTTGACGCCGTTCTCGACCAGTCGGGTTATCAGCGCCTTGCTCTCGTCGGTGGTCAGGATCGAAGCGATCCTGCCCTGCTTCTCCATCTTGATCTTGTACTCCCGATCACTCTTGTTGTAGCAGTACGGGCACTTGAGGTTGCAGTTGTTGGTGAGGTGCATGTACACCGTGTGTGCGAAAGCACGAGGACCAAAGGTCGGCCGTTCGCCTTCGTCGTACTCGTCGTGGTGCAGGAAGCCGACGCTGGAAAGATCGTCAACGAACTGATGCACTGCCGTGCGCGCAATGTCCTCGGTCATGCCGAAGCGCTCGACGATTTCGCTGACGATGTCCTCGGTGGTCCGGTACAGCTGCAACCGGGTCAGGATGAAGTGGCCGGAATCGTTCACCCGCACCCATTTGAAGTTGTGCGGGTCGAAGTAGAGGTACCAGCCATCCCGATTCCACATGCGGACGCGGGGGGGGAGCATCACCATGTTCATTGTCGATCCTCTCAGGTCGTTTCCATTCCGATGGGGTCTTTCCCGTGGACGTGCTGCGACTGGAACTGTTGCAGGAACAAGCGAGCGTATGCCCCCTGCGAGGCGATGAGTTCTTCGTGGGTCCCCTCTTCGACCAGCACGCCCTTCTCGATGAGGACGATCCTGTCGGCCAGCATCAGGGTCGACAGGCGATGGGCGATGATGATGGTTGTCCTGCCCCGGCATAGCGATTGCAGGCTTCGCTGGATGGCTTCCTCCGACTGCGAATCCAGCGCCGATACCGCCTCATCGAGGATGAGGATCCGGGGGTCACGCAGAAACATGCGGGCGAGTGCGATCCGCTGGCACTCGCCGCCCGACAGGGTGAGCCCACGCTCACCTACGCATGTCTCGTAACCTTGAGGGAGGCTGCTGATGAAGTGGTGGGCATTGGCATTGCGGGCAGCGGCGACCACCTCTTCCTGCGTTGCCATCGGCCGTCCGAGGCGGATGTTGTCCAGGATGCTTCCGGTGAACAGGAACGCTTGCTGCTCGACAATACCGATGGCCGCCCGGAGATCTGGAAGCGCGACACTGCGGATGTCGGATCCATCGATCAGTATCTGTCCTGCCTGGATCTCATTGAGTCGTGGCAGCAGGCGGACCAGCGAGCTTTTCCCCGCGCCCGAATGGCCGACCAGGGCGATCGTTTCGCGCCCAGCGATGGTCAGGCTGAAATCCTGGAATACCTTGGATTCGGGTTTGTAGGCGAAGTCGATGGCGCGGAATTCGACCCGTCCCTGGGAGAGCCTGAAGGTCTCTCCATGAGCGTGCTCGGGTTCTTCGTCGAGGAATTCATAGATCCGCTGCACCGCAGAGGCCGCCTGCTGGATGCCGATGTTGGCGGCAACCAACGCGTTGACCGGGGCATACAGGAAGTTCATCAGCGAAAGAATGCCGACGACCTGGCCGAGCGACATCTCACCCTGTGTTACCAGGTGCAGTCCGTACCACAGCACGAAAGCTGTGCTGAGCGAGGTGACCAGGCTGGTGCCGATGCCGCTGACGACGCCGAACCAGTTGGTCCGCACGTAGACGCCTTTGAGTGTTTCCAGTCGCTGCGTCATCAGTTCGGCCTGGCTGTTCTCCTGGCCGAGCGATTTGATGGTGGCCACACCGGCCAGGCGCTCGCTGATCGCTGCGGATGTGGCCGCCTGTTGTTCCTGCATGTCCGCGCTGAGCGAGCGCATGCGCTGGTTGGTGAAAAGACGAATGCAGCCGAATGGGATGATGGTGAGCAGCAGCACCGCGCCCATTCGGGGCTGCAGGTAAAGGATGATCGCGGCGCCGACGACGAAGGTCAGGGCATTGACCGCGATGGTCACGAAGTTCCTGACCAGCGCGCCTTCGACGGCGCGCGCATCGTTCATGAGGCGGGACTGCAGGTAGGTCGAGTGCTTGTTGGTGAAGAACTTGAGCGGGAGTGACTGCAGGTGCCGGAACAGCGTCGATTGCGCGTCGACGATGATCGACTCCTTCAGCGTCAGCGTTACGCTTTCATTGATGTAGGAGAACGCGTGGCGAAGCAGGATGAGCGCAACCAGTGCCATTCCCAGCTGGTTGACGATGCTGAAAGCGCGCTTTTCGACAACGACATCGATGATGTGCATCGTCAGCAGCGGAACGGGCAACTGGAGCAGCACCGACAGGACCATCAGGCTGGCCGCCAGCGTTACGGATGCCTTCCGGTGCCCGATGAAATCCCGCCAGAAGCGCCTGAGCAAAACCGACAGCGCGCTTTGCGAAGCGCGGGGGGCTACATCGGCGTTATGCCGGTTCTTGTCCAATTCCATATGTATGGCTCATGAACATCCTGTTATGAGCGTTAAGTACCTGTGCCATGTAAGGCTGTCAAGGCAGGGTGCGCAATTCTTTTCCTTGTGGATGCGCGAGGAGCGCTGCGGGGCGAGAGCCGATCTGCCCGGATCGGTTGCCGTGCCTCCCTTTCAGGCCCATCAGGCGGCGCGCTCACGGCGGAAGTGGAACGCGGTCGGATGATTTTGTCCGGCCTGTCGGCGCGGAGCACGGGATCTTGAGTGCGCAGATCTCGACGCATTCAGCGTCGGTTTCAACCACGGTGCCATTCTCTGGATCGTCAGTGGGTTCCTACGACGAACTGTCCTATCGATGCCGGTAGTGGCCGATGGTTGCAGTCGTAGAATCGATTTGACCGAGGTTCGGGTTGAGCGGTTGAGCCCGCCTCGTTCGCATTGCAGCACGTCGTCTGCCGATCCATTCCAAGCGGCAGAGGGGTGCGCCAGACGTGCGCTGAAAGGTCTGTTCCCGGGGAGGGGGCGTATCGGAAGAGCACACTTTTTTGACTTCAGTGACCTGCACCAGGAAACAAGAATGAACGTCCGCGAACTCCTGCAATCCAAGAAAGAAGCTGTCGTCACCATCGATGCCGAAGACACCATCGGTGCCGCCGCCCACAACATGATCGCGAACAAGATCGCTGCGCTGGTGGTGATGAAGGACGATGCCCCGGTCGGCATCATTTCCGAAAAGGACATCGTGCGTACCCTGGCCGACGACGGCCCGCAGGCCGGCCGCCGGGTGATTTCCAGCCTGCCGTCCACCGGTCTGGAGGGCATTGCGCCGGAAGCCACGCTGAAACAGGCCATGTCGTTGATGACGTACTCGCGGCGTCGTCATCTGATGGTCACTGAAGGCGCCCGCCTGGTCGGCATCCTCAGCCTGGGCGATATCGTGAAGAACCTGCTGGGCGAGCTGGAACTTGAGAAGGCCGTGCTTCAGGACATCTATATGGCCGCTCACTGAGGGCTGCAGCGCTGGAAGCAGAGAAGCCGGGCATTGCCCGGCTTCTTCGTTCACGGCATCGGTGAAATCAGAAAGTGACCTTCACCGAGTCGGCGCTGTAGTTCGCCGGGCCGTGGTAGACCACTTCGATGTTGTTGCCATCCGGATCGAGCACGAAGGCGCCGTAGTAGCCCGGATGGTAGGGGCGCTCGCCTGGCGCGCCATTGTCGGTGCCGCCGGCAGCGATTGCGGCGGTATGGAAGGCATCGACGGTGGCGCTGTCGCGCGCCTGGAACGCCAGGTGGTGGCGGCCGGTCAGCTGGCCGGCGGCGGCCTCGCTGCTGGCGCTGGAAATGAACAGTTCGTCGGCCCAGAAGTAGTCATCGCCTTCACCGGCGATCGGGATGCCGATGGTGTCGAACACCGCCTGGTAGAAACGGCGACTGGCGGCGAGGTCACGCACCACCAGCTGGATATGGTCGATCAGACGGCCGCGGTGCAGTTCCATCGTTTCCATACGAACCTCGCAAAAAAGGGGACGGAGGGGATTAAGTCGCTTCCAGCCCAATAGTGCCAGAAACGGCTTAATCCCCTCCGTCCCCTTTTTGTCAGTTGGCGATGATCTCGACCCAGTAGCCGTCCGGGTCCTTGATGAAGGCGAGGTTCTTCATGCGGCCGTCGGTCAGGCGCTTCTGGAAGGTCACGCCGAGGTCTTCGAAGCGCTGGCAGGCCGCCTCGATGTCAGGCACCGACACGCAGATGTGGCCGAAGCCGCGCGGGTCGCTGTTGCCGTCGTGGTAGACCGCGCCGTCCTGGGTTTCGGTGCCGTGGTTGTGGGTCAGTTCCAGCACGCCCGGCAGGCCAGCCATCCACACGCGACGCTGGGAGTCGTCTTCCGGCACCACCGTGCCGGCCGGGACGTAGGCCAGGAAGTACAGGCTGAACTGGGCGTCCGGGAAGTCGCGCTTGTCGATCAGCTGGTAGCCGAGCACGCGGGTGTAGAAATCCAGCGAGGCGGTGATGTCCTTCACCCGCAGCATGGTGTGGTTGAACACGAAGCCGGTGGTGTCGGCCGGGGTCTGGGCGGCGACGCCGGGGACATCGCGCAGGGCGGGAATGGTCATGGGGGGAGGTCCTTCAGACAGGGCCGTTGCCGGCCGGATGGCTTCATTCTACCGGCCCGCAGCTGACGGCACCGCGACGTACAATGGCCGGATCGCACCGTTCCGTTCTGAGCATTGCCCGCCATGTCGCAGCGTGAATGGGTGGCCGCCGCCATCCGCAAGATCGAAGCCGATTTCAACCGTTCCGCCGATACCCATCTGATTCCGCTGGCGCTGCCCGGGTTCGAGGGTATCGATGTGTACCTGAAGGACGAGTCGAGCCATCCGACCGGCAGCCTCAAGCACCGGCTGGCACGCTCGCTGTTCCTGTACGCGTTGACCAACGGCTGGTTGCGCGAAGGACGGCCGGTGATCGAGGCGTCCAGCGGCTCGACCGCGGTATCCGAAGCCTACTTCGCGCGCCTGCTCGGGCTGCCGTTCATTGCGGTGATCCCGGCCAGCACCTCGCCTGAAAAGATCGCCGCGATCGAGTTCCATGGGGGCCGCTGCCACCTGGTCGAACGTGCCTGTGACCTCAACTGTGAATCGGAGAAGCTGGCCCGCGAAACCGGTGGCCACTTCATGGACCAGTTCACCTATGCCGAGCGGGCGACCGACTGGCGTGCCAACAACAACATCGCCGAATCCATCTTCAAGCAGATGGCCGAGGAGCCCAGCCCGGTTCCGGAATGGATCGTGTGCAGCCCGGGCACCGGCGGCACTGCGGCGACGCTGGGCCGCTATGTCAGCTACCGCCGGCATGACACCCGCATCCTGTGCGCGGACCCGGAAGTGTCGGTGTTCTTTGACGGCTACCAGGCCGCCGTGGCCGGTGAACAGGACTGGCGGGGACTGACCTGCAGCGGTGGCTCGCGCGTGGAAGGCATCGGCCGGCCACGGGTGGAGCCGAGTTTCATCCCGACCAGCGTCGATGCGATGGTGAAGGTGCCCGATGCACTGAGCCTGGCCGCGATGCGCCATGTCAGCCGCCAGCTCGGCCGCCGTGTCGGTGGCTCCACCGGCACCAATTTCATCGGCGTGCTGCAGGCGGCGCAATGGATGCGCGAGGCGGGCCACCAGGGCAGCATCGTCAGCATCCTGTGCGACAGCGGCGAACGCTACGCGCAGAGCTATTACGACCCGGCGTGGTATGGGCGACAGGGCATCGATATCGACGGCGCCGATGCGCAGCTGGCAGCGGCGGTGGCCGGGCAGGGGTTGCCCGAACTGCCGTGGTGCAGCCTGGAAGCGTTGTAGCGCCCTTGTAGCGTCGAGCCATGCTCGATCCGGGAAAGAGCCGTCGAGCATGGCTCGACGCTACAGATTCAATACCCCGCCGCGGTGAACGCATCCAGCACCGCATCGCGCAGTGCATCAGGCAACGCCTCGATGTCCATCGCGCGGTCATCCAGGTGCAGGCTGGGATCCAGGATGCTGGCGCGGCCCTGGGCCAGGGCCTGCAGCCACAGCAGCACGCAGATCACGAACTCGCGCTCGTGGCCCAGCTGCAGCTGGCTGGCGCCGCGCTCGACCACTTCGAACGGGTACCACTCCTGGGCGTCATTGAACGTGCCGCCCTGCTGCAGCACCGCCTGCAGCTGTTGCAGGTGGCGCGGGGCGTCGTCGCCGGCATCGCACAGCGCGGCGATCCAGGTCAGTTCGGCCGGGCTGGCGGACAATGCCAGCGACCGCGCCGGAATGGCGGATGCAACTGCAGCCAGACCTTCCATGTGGGGCCTCGTTCGGTACCTACCGCTGCGGACTCCCCCGCAGCCAGAGCTTCGGGGCGCGAGCGTAAGGCCGATGTGAATGCCGTGCCCCCCTTGTCAGCCCCACCTGCCAGCGCCATATCTACAGGGCTGCCCGCCCGCCGGGCCCGTATCCTGGAGATCTGCCGTGACTGTTGCCAACCCCCTGCTCGATGTTTCCGGCCTGCCGCGCTTCGAGGCGATCCGCCCCGAGCACGTTGCACCGGCGCTGGATGTGCTGCTGGCCGAGGCCGAAGCCGCTGTCAGCAAGGCCGAGCAGGTGCAGCCGGTGCGCTGGGAGACGTTCGTCGCCCCGCTGGACGATGCCACCGAGCGCCTGTGGCGCGCTTGGGGCCTGGTCGGCCACCTGCAGGGCGTGGTCAACACCCCGGAACTGCGTGAGGCCTACAACAGCAACCTGCCGCGGGTGACCCGCTTCGCCAGTGCGCTGGGCCAGAACCTGGCGCTGTACCGCCAGTACCAGGCACTGGCCGCCAGCCCGGAGGCCGCGCAGTTCGACGAGGCCCAGCGCAAGGTGCTGGACAACACGCTGCGTGATTTCCGCCTGGGGGGTGCCGAGCTGGCGCCCGAGGCGCAGCAGCGCTTTGCTGCGATCAAGGAAGAACTGTCGGCGCTGTCGGCGAAGTTCTCGCAGAACGTGCTCGATGCCACCGATGCGTGGTCGCTGATCATCGAGGACGAAGCGCGACTGAACGGCCTGCCGGAGGACGTGAAGGCCGCCGCGCATGCTGCGGCAGAGAAGGACGGCAAGACCGGCTGGAAACTGACCCTGCAGATGCCGTGCTACCTGCCGGTGCAGACCTGGGCTGAAGATCGCGATCTGCGCGAGATCCTGTACCGCGCCAGCGCGCAGCGTGCCTCCGAGTTCGGCGATGACGCGCTGGACAACAGCGGCAACATCGATCGGATCCTTGCTCTCCGTGCGGAACTGGCCGCGCTGCTCGGCTTTGGTTCGTATGGTGATTATTCGGTGGCGACCAAGATGGCGCAGGACCCGGCCGAAGTGCTCGGTTTCCTGCGTGATCTGGCCACGCGTGCCAAGCCGTTCGCGGCCAAGGACCGCGCCGAGCTGGAGCAGTTCGCACGCGAGCAGCTGGGCATCGATGCCCTGCAGGCCTGGGACCTGGCATTCGCCGCCGACCGCCTGAAGCAGGCGCGCTACAGCTATTCCGAGCAGGAAGTGAAGCAGTACTTCCCCGAGCCCAAGGTGCTGGGCGGCCTGTTCTCGGTGATCGAGCAGCTGTACGGCCTGCGCGTGCAGGAAGACAGTGCGCCGGTCTGGCACGAGGACGTGCGCTTCTTCCGCCTGGTCGATGCGCAGGGTGCGCTGGTCGGCCAGTTCTACCTGGACCTGTACGCACGCGAAGGCAAGCGTGGCGGCGCGTGGATGGACGATTGCCGCAACCGTCGCGTGCGCGCCGACGGCAGCGTGCAGACCCCGCTGGTCTACCTGGTGTGCAACTTCGGCCGCGGTGCCAACGGCAAGCCGGCCACCTTCAGCCACAATGAAGTGACCACGCTGTTCCATGAAATGGGCCACGGTCTGCACCAGCTGCTGACCCGCATCGGCGAACTGGGTGTGGCCGGCATCAACGGCGTGGAATGGGATGCGGTGGAGCTGCCCAGCCAGTTCATGGAGAACTTCTGCTGGGAATGGGAGCACCTGCAGGCAATGACCGCGCACGTGGACAGTGGCGAGCCGCTGCCGCGCGCGCTGTACGAACGCATGCTGGCCGCGCGCAACTTCCACAGCGGCATGGCCACCGTGCGCCAGCTGGAATTCGGCCTGTTCGACATGCTGCTGCACAGCCAGTTCGAACCGGCGCAGGACAGCGTGCTGGCACTGCTGGATCGCGTGCGCGCGGAAGTGGCGGTGAACCACCCGCCGGCCTGGAACCGCTTCCCTCATCAGTTCAGCCACATCTTCGCCGGTGGTTACGCCGCTGGTTACTACAGCTACAAGTGGGCCGAGGTACTCAGCGCCGACGCCTATGCTGCGTTCGAGGAAGCACCGCAGGCACTGGCTGAAACCGGCGCACGCTTCCGCGACGAGATCCTGTCGCGCGGTGGTAGCCGCCCGGCGGCGGAGAACTTCAAGGCCTTCCGCGGCCGCGCACCGCAGATCGACGCGCTGCTGCGCCACTCGGGCATGGCGTAAGCGCAAAAAAAAAGGGGACGGAGGGGATTAAGTCGTTTGTGCACAAACGACTTAATCCCCTCCGTCCCCTTTTTTCATTCGGCGTAGATCATTTTCCGGGTCATGCCGCCGTCGACGATGAAATCCTGGCCGGTGCTGAAACCGGACAGCGACGACAGCAGGTACACCGCCAGTGCACCTATATCCTCCGGCCGGCCGACACGGCCGACCGGGTGCTGCGTCTGGTCGATGGCGGAGTACTCCGGCGCGTGGCGCCGCGAAGGGGCCTGCCAGGCGGTGGTGCCGATCCAGCCGGGACTGATGCTGTTCACCCGCACCGCCGGGCCGCTGCTGATCGCCAGCGCATGGGTAAAGGCCACCAGTCCGCCCTTGGCCGCGGCATAGGCTTCGCTGTGTGCTTCGGATTGCCAGGCGCGGGTGGAGGCGATGTTGATGATCGCACCGGCAGCGCTGGCGGTCAGCGCGGGCAATGCATGCTTGCTGCACAGGAACGCGCCGTGCAGCGAGGACAGCCGGCGCTGCCACTCGTCCCAGTCCATGTCCTGCAGCAGCGTTCCGTGCGGGCCGGCGATCCCCGCGTTGTTGACCAGCCCGTCGATGCGGCCGAAACGCTGCAGGGCCACGGCGATGAAGTCGCGCACGCTGGCTTCGTCGCTGATGTCCAGGCGCTGGAACGCGGCGTCATCACCGCGCTGCCATTCCGCCAGGCACGCCTCGCCGGCCTCCACGTCCAGGTCGCCGATCAGTACGCGCCCACCGGCACCGAGCACGGCCTGGGCAATACCGCGACCGATGCCGTTGGCGCCGCCGGTGACCAGCACCACCTTGCCCGACAGCGGTGCGGCCGGCCATGCGGCAATCGGCGGCACCGCGCTCACGTCAGGTCTTCGCCG
>Ga0153921_1000778_pt1 | contig 15623 bp, 9 predicted proteins | sample TSNJ005MetaG_FD_104691 | JGI IMG/M metagenome (GOLD analysis project Ga0153921, IMG submission 104691) | Attine ant fungus gardens microbial communities from New Jersey, USA - TSNJ005 MetaG | ecosystem: Host-associated > Fungi > Mycelium > Unclassified | place: USA: New Jersey, Brendon T. Byrne... | reverse complement strand
ACACCTGTAGACAGTGCTTATAAAACAGTAACAGTTACTTACAAAGGTAAAGACGGTCAAGAAAAATCAGTTACTGATACGTTCACAATCGTTCTTGCTAATCAGCAGTAAATAAAAACAATACAAGTCTAGTGCTTTAGCACTAGACTTGTATACACAATTCGTTTGAAATAAAAAACAATTTATAAAGTGAGGGTAACTAATGAAAAAGCAATTTAAGATTTCTGCAGCTGCAATAGCATCAGCTTCTGTATTGGTTCCAGCTCTGGCGGCTTCACCAGTTGGCGCTGCTGAACAAAGTGCTGCGCCTCAAGGTTTCTATGATCTAAATAAAAACGAATTTATTTCTCTAGCAGATTTTAAGAACCTTCCTATTGCAGGTAAAGCAGCTATTTTGAAAAATGCTAATAATCACCTTGTGGTATCTGGAAAGGTATTCAGCACAACGAATATCCTTACTTTGAGCGATAGCGCACTTGAAAAATCTGGTGTAGAAGTTGCTGCTTTCGAAGCGGATAAAAATGTTAACCTTAATCAAATTTCTCAAAATCCAGTTAATCCTAGTCCAGGAGTACCTACTCCAACACCGGGTAGCTTTCAAGTTGAAAGCGTCAAAGCGATTAATCCAACTGAAATTCAGGTTAAATTTAACAAAGCAGTGGATGAGACAACAGCTTTGGATCTTGCAAACTATACATTGACCATTAATGGAGACAAATACGCAGTTGCAAGCGGCTCTGGCTACACAGCTTATTCAACGGTATTATCAAATATTGATAGTGGAAACGCTACTCTTAAGGGAGAAGCATTTAACCCTACTACAAATACTGTAACTTTTAAGCTCACTGGTAATGAACTAGCAAATGCTGATCAGTATTCTATCGATGTCAAAAATGGAGTTCTTTCTTCTGATAAAAAATCTAAGGTTGATAAATACTCTGATTCTGTAAAAACTTTTAATGATACTTCTGCTCCAGTTCTGAAAGAAGCTTCATTAAATTCAGCAAACAAACTTGTTCTGACATTTGACGAGCCTGTTACGAATATTGGTCTTGTTAAAATTGACGATGTTACAGTTTATAACCCATCAGCAGCACCTAACGCAGCGCCAACATTTGGTGAAAACACAAATGACTATACTGTAACTTTGAACGACGTTATTCCTGAAGAGTTGAGTGCAGTTGGAAAACATAACGTTGTAGCTTACGATGTTGAAGATTCTTTGACTTCCCCTTCATCTAATAAGGCAACTGCAGTTACTGGAAGCTACACGATCAGTGTTGATACTGTAGCACCAGCAGTAACTAAGACTGCTCAAGTATCAAATGATTCAAGATCATTTGATATTACTTTCAGCGAACCTGTAAGCTGGTCTAATTTTAAGAGCTCTGTCTTAAATAATGATGCGAGCCTGACTGTAAAAAAAGGCAACTATACGTTCACTCTTGATGAAGATGTAACTCCAGCTGATGCAACTTATAAAGTCACTCAATTGAAAAATAATGTATGGCGTATAACTTTCTCAGCTGACAATGATTCAATCAATCCACTATACACAGAAGATGAAAATTCTGCTCCAATCTCTCTAGCTTTAGCTGGTTATAAAGATGCAGCTAATAATGTTGGAAATAAGTATACTGGATCATTGACAATTAAAAGAGATCTTAGCGCACCAGCAATCAAGCAGGGACTAGAAAATAAAATTTCTGGCAATGCTACTATTGATGTTAAGCTTACAAAGAAATCTTCTTTCGTAAATGGTAGTGCAGATCTTGCTAAAATCAAAGTTACTGATAAGGATGGAATTGCACGTACTGTAACCGGAGCTGTACTTACGGGAGCAAATAACGATGTACTTCAGGTGACACTTGATAATACATTTAATTCCTCAAACCCTGCTAATGATAAAGCACCATTTAAGGTCTCAATTTCTGCAGGGCTTGTGAAATCAGATGAAGAAGTTAAAAATGCTGCTGATTCAGTTACTATTGACAAAGATAATACTGCAGCTCCAGTAGTAGCAGCAGTAAAAGATGCGAACGTAGCAGGTGCAGCAACAGTTGTTAATGGGGTAAATGTTAACACAATTACAATTCCTTATACTCAAGAAATGGGCGCATCAGCTGCTGACCTTTCTAATTATACATTGGATGGAAAAGCTTTAACTGGAGCTAAGATTTCTTTGAATAACGATAATGATGTAGTAACAATTACACTCCCAGAAGGCTTTGCTAAAGTTAACAATAAGCAGTTGCTTGAAATTAGCAAAGATGTAAAAACTAAGAAAGGTAGCTCGGTAGTTAAAGATGAAACTACTAAAGCTGCTTATAGCAAGCTTGTTGAAATTAAAGATAATACACAACCGGTTCTATCAAAAGCGGTATTCTTGGTTGGAGATGCTGATAATGATACACAAACAGACACAATCAAGTTGACGTTTAGTGAAAACCTTGAAAACGTTAATCTTTCTTCAACTACTGCTACTGACGACATCTTTAGTGACTTGGCAGTAATTATTGGTGGCACTAAGCATTCAATTGCAGAAGTAATTGATGAAACACCAGGGAATAAAGAACTAGTTATCAAGCTTAAGAATAATATCTCTCTTGCAAATACTGTAGATGTAGAATCTATTGGCTTGACAACTAAGAATACTAGCGTTGCTATCAAGGATGCGGCCGGTAATTTTGTGAAGGCTGGTACTGTACGTGTAGCAGGGAAAGAAGTCGATCTAACAGTTATAGCAAATCAAGGCGCAGCTAACCTTGCTTCTGTGCAGGCGGCAGATACAGCTGTAACTAACACAACATTTACTTCGCCTCTTGCAAATACTGTTGATACAGAAACTGCTGCTAAAGCTGCAGTTAAAAGTAAAGTTGACACAGCTGTTAGCGATAATACTGTAACAACTACTATTACAGGTGTAACATTTACTGCACCAGTTACGGGTACTAATGGTTCAATTAAGTTTAAAGTGGAATACAAGAAGGGTTCACAAACTGTAACTTCTTCTGAGTATACACAAGTTATAACTGCTAAATAATAAACAAAATGTTGCTCTATAAACCAGTTTGCTGGTGAATTGAGCAAAAGACGGGTCTCATGGATAATGCTTTTACGAAAGCGTTGTCTGTGGGATCTTTTTTTAATTCTGATAGATTTTTCTTAGAGATTCCGGCGGGCGATCTACAGTTCATATACCATCATTGTAATCCTCTTGCCTTGAGGGAGTATCTTTTTGAATGACTGAAGTAAAGTGAAGTCTTACCCGGTAGTTCCGAAACGGGGCTCTTTAAAAAGTAACCCTAACAAGGATAATAAATCCATCTATGAAGGACAGTGCGGATACACATATGAATCGCTAGGAGTTCATATGTGTAGCTCTCTAGCATAGATTGTCGAACTAGTAATATGGATTTCAGAACTTTTAACCGTATCACGGCTATTCTTGAAAAAGGGGAGGAATACGGATTTACAAGCTTAATGCCTGCGGTTCGTACATCTTTAGGAACAGGCAAGAAGGTGAAACCAGTGGAGCAAAAGAACCCAGTCAGTAGCTGTTTTTAAGGATTTTATTTTCCTGAAATTAAAACCAGTCGCATGTGCGGCTGGTTTTCCTTTCCCCTTTCTCCTTTTCTTAAGAAATTTAACTGTAATGCATGCTACCTTTCTCTTTAAATCACTATTTGTAAAGAAATGTCAGTCTCTTTTAAACTCAATTACTAACTAAGCCGATATAACTAGTAATCCATCAAGAGAGGAAGGATCATGATGAAAAGATTATATATATCGGCGCTGTCTAGCACTTTAATATTTTTTATAGGTTTCTTTGATTTGGAAGGTGTTCATGCCGCCAGTAGTCAGTTGTATCGGCAGTCTGTCAAGCCAGTAATGGAAAAGCAGCCTGAAAAGGAAACAGTAGAAGGAGAGCTGCTTGTTGAATTTAAGAGCAGCAATACTCAGAAGCAGGAAGCTGCCGTCGACAAGCACGATATGGAAATTGAAGAAAAGGCTAATCTCCATGTTGCATTGGTTACGTATGATGCAGACAAGCAAAAGCTAGCTTCAGCCGTTAAGCAACTAGAGAAGGAGCCAGCTGTAGCCCATGTTCAGCCTAATTATCATTATACGGTCGATGCGTACCCGAATGATCCGTATTATGGTTCGCTTTGGGGATTGTCAAATACTGGCCAGCGAATTGCAGGCAAGATAGGACAAGCTGGGATGGACATCAATCTAAGCGGAGCTTGGGCTTTATTGCAGGGGCGTTCAATGCAAGAGACCGTTGTCGCTGTTTTGGACACAGGTATTGATATTGGCCACCCAGATCTTGCCGGCGGGATTTGGTCAAATAGCAAAGAACTGAATGGCCGGGCTGGCATAGATGATGATGGGAATGGCTATACGGATGATGTGAACGGATGGGATTTTTACCATAATAATAGTCGGGTCTATAATGCTATCGATAAAGATGACCATGGCACGCATGTTGCGGGAACCATTGCAGCCAGCATTAACAATAGTGTTGGCATTACGGGCATTGCACCAAATGTTAAAATACTCCCAGTCAAATTTATCGGGCCAGATGGCGGTTCTACTTTTGCTGCAATTCAAGCGATTCAGTACGCTGAAAAAATGGGTGCCAAGATTGTCAATTGTAGCTGGTCTGGTGAAACAGCCACAAGTGATCCTGCCTTGGAGCGGACTATTCAGAGCTCAAAGATGCTGTTTGTGGCAGCAGCGGGAAATGAAGGAAAGAACAATGATATGAGCCCTTCTTATCCTGCAAGTTACACAAGCCCCAATATTCTGTCTGTTGCTGCGATTGACAATCAGGGAAGGCTCGCCAGTTTCTCTAATTATGGTCGTAATTCTGTCGATGTGGCAGCACCGGGCGAGTCTATTTTAAGCACGGTACCACGTGGATTTAACAGTTCTTATGACGACTATGCTTTTTACAATGGCACCTCTATGGCAACGCCACATGTATCAGGCATAGCGGCCTTGATGATGGGTGCTTATCCGCAAGGGTCAAAGGAAGACATCATCCAGGCAATTAAAATGACTGGCAAGCCTCTTACGGCTGGCGGTAATAAAATTGCAACTGGCAAGACAGTAGACGCGGATGCAGCGCTCGATGCCTATCTGCCTGTTGATATTATTTCAGTAAAGGATATCAATGTGACTTCAGAATATATTGAGGGTGATGTATGGAGAAAGGCAAATGTTTCCCTCACTATTGGACAGGCCGGTCAGACTATGGCCACACCAACAGATGAAAATGGTCATTTCAAGATTAAGATCGGCAAGCTGCAAGCCGGTACAAATTTGACGCTACGGGCTGCTAGTGCGCATAAGCAGTCCGAAGCAAAAACAATCCGTGTGCAGACAGCCTCTTCTAGCCAAGATACAGTTAGTGAAAAGGCCGAATTGAAGAATGGTTTTTATGACTTAAAAACTAAGACGTATCTATCCCTCCAGGAGTTTAAGAGGCTAGATGGAATTGGAAAGAAGCAGCACCTTACAAATGGTTCGGAATACTTGCTGCTGGATCAAGTGATATATGCTTCTAAGAACATCATTACAATGAATGACCGCGATCTGATGAACTCAGCTATACCGATTGCTGACTTTCAAGCCGAGCATGGTGTGAACCTGGCAGACTACATTGCTATGCCATGATGCGGAATGCTTTCTTTTTGTTTAAGCTTTATGTGAGAGAAATCTCCATAGAGCTTTTTTATATTCTGACAGTTTACAGTTTGGATAGTCTACGTATATTACTAATTCAGTGACACCTATCTGTCCAGAGCCAAAGTGGAGCTGATTAAAAACATCGAACAAAGGCTGACTTTATATTTAATATAGTGTCAGTATCAGTTCCTCTAGGGAGCGCACTCCTTTTTCTCCATGCCTGGCTGCTCATTGTCTATTATGCTGCCAAAAGAGACTGGCTGCCCGAAGCAATCATTCTATTAATATAAAAACTGGTAAAATAGTAATAACAGTTTTATAAAAATCAACCGATATATAGATATATTCAACCAGAGAGGAAGTACAGCATTGAAACGATTCGGTTTCATTTTAGTCGTTGTGTCGCTTCTGTTTTCGATGTTTTCCATAGATGTCGTGTTTGCCGAAAAGCCAGCTCAACCTGGTCATGAAGGCTCCAAGCGCGTTCTTTATCAGCAAGGGGTTTCCCGTTCTGTTGCACAGAAGAAGGTGAAGCGAGAAGTCGTGAATGGCGAGCTGATCGTTCAATTTAAAAAGGGCGTCAAGCCTGAGCGTATTGCTGAAAAGCATCAGGTGCACGTAGATAAAAAAGTAACGAAAGATGTTGCGCTTGTTCAGTTCGATCCGGAAAAAGAGAATGTGAAAGAGTTGTCACAGGATTTAAATCAGGATCCAGCTGTCGCGTAGCAGCCGAACTACAGATATCGGCCGACTGCTTATGTTAATGATTCCTACTTTAACTTGCAGTGGGGTTTAAACAATACAGGCCAATCTGTTTTAAATCAGGTTGGACAAGCTGATATGGATATCAATATGCCTGAGGCTTGGGATCTGCTTAAGGGCCGTTCATTAAATGAAACGGTTGTGGCTGTTCTGGATACGGGTGTTGATATTTACCATACTGATCTGGCAGGCAAGATATGGGTCAATGAAAAAGAGAAGAATGGCCTGCCGGGGGTGGATGACGACAACAATGGCTATGTAGATGATATCAATGGCTGGGATTTTTACCACCACGATAATACGGTCTTTGATAGCATGGAAGAGGATTATCATGGGACACATGTGGCGGGGATCATCGCTGCAGGCATGAACAACAATCAGGGCATTGCCGGCATCGCGCCAAATGCGAAGATTATGCCTTTGAAGTTCATCAGCGGCGACAATGGCGGAACGACGATTGAGGCGATTGAAGCGATCCGTTATGCCCAGAAGATGGGTGTCAAAATCGCCAACAACAGCTGGGGCGGGGCCGGCGGTTTTGCTGGTGATGCGCTTGAACAGGCGATTAAGGATTCCAGAATGCTGTTTGTCGTTGCTGCCGGGAATGAGGGCACAAACAATGATGTAACCCCGTCCTATCCGTCAAGCTATGCCAGCAGCAATATTCTTTCTGTTGCCGCTGCTGACAACCAGGGAAGGCTGGCCGGCTTTTCCAATTACGGCAGGGTCTCTGTCGATGTCGCTGCGCCAGGTGTCGGGGTTGTCAGCACGATTCCCCGCCGTTTCTCCAGCTACTATGCGGATTACGGATATAGCGATGGAACTTCGATGGCGGCACCGCATGTCACCGGGCTGGCGGCCTTGATGATGGGCTACTCGGCGAACGCCACGAATGCTGAGATCATGGATGCCATCAAGGCGACAGGGAAGCCGTTGCTTGCAGGCGGATGGAAGATCGGTTCTGGCAAACTGGTCGATGCCCAGGCTGCGATTGCAGTGCTGACGCCGGTTGAACTGACTTCTGTACAAGAGATTTACGACAGTTCGGATTATATTGAGGGGAAAGCCGCAGAACCTGCTAAAGTGACGGCAACCGTCAGCCCATCAAATGAGACATTTACTGGATTTACCGATGCGGCCGGAACGTTCAAAATCAAAACAGGCCATCTGCCGGCCGGGGCATCTGTAATGGTAACGGCATACGTTGGCGTCAGAAAGTCTGCTGAGAAAAAGCTGGTCGTTCAAAAGTCAATCATTCCGGAGCCGGCTGCTCCGTCTGTTGCCAAAGAGATTGCAGTCCCGGCACCAGAGAAAAAGCCTGCTTTCAAAGATGTCGGACCGGATTTTTGGGCTTTTGCAGACATCGAATGGGCCGTATCCAAAGGTCTTGTTAAAGGATATGACGACAAGACGTTTAAACCGTACAACCGTTTAACGGAAGCACAGCTCGCTGTGATCTTGAGCCGGTACTTCAATCCGGATATCGAAAAGGCTGCGGGTGTGGAAAGCTGGTACAGCAAGTATTATGATTACCTGAGGTTAAACGGCATTTTGCTGCCGGGGCATGCGAACAGAAAGGTGATCGAAAAGCCGGTCAATCGTATTACCATGGCCAGAAGCCTGGCAGCGAGTCAGGGCATCTCCGGTTCAGATAACCAGATTATTGACTGGATGTATGACAAAGGCCTGACAACAGGAAGCGGCCGATCCGCGAATAAGTATGTGGATTTTGCAAGCCAGGACAGTCTCAGCCGTACTCAGATCTCGGCCTTTTTCCAAAGGATGAACGATAAAGGCATGGTGAAGATTGCTTCGAAGTAGATGGTTTAAACATATTGTATTTTCTTCCAAAAGTCAGGGTTACACGCTGACTTTTGGTTTTTTTATGTAATATGAAAGACGGAACCAACGCAAAAAATATGTACTGTATCCCAAAAGCTAGATTCATGATGCTAACTTTTGGGATGCAGTACAATGCAGCTGTTTTCTTTATTCTGTTATTCTGCAAATACTATCCACATGATAACGTATCGTTTGTTCCACCTTTTGAGGATCAAGGCGGTCCGGATCCATAAGAATATGAAGGGCCAGTCCATCAATCAAAGCGTATAAGCGCTCGACTTCTATTGGTACATCCAACCCTTCCCGCAGGAGCTGGGCTTCCTGGAGATTCTGAATGACATAGTGCATACCTGGAAGGATCCCATCCGGCTCCAGCTCAAAATCCTTCTTACGCGGCTGCATATAGGCTGTAAAGGCAAACCAGACCTCAGCCTCTGCCCGTTTTTCCTCATTGGTTGGCACAAACTCCAGCAGCAGCGCAATGATTTTTTCCTTTAACGGCAAGTCCAGCTGCAGTCCTTTTGCCATGCGTGCACCGGCACGTTCCTTCACCAGATTCATTCCAAAGATGAGCAAGTCATCCTGTGATTTAAAATAATAACGGAGGGCGCCAAGCGATAAACCTGCCTGCTTGGCAATGTTTCGTACAGTCGCTCCTTCCATGCCCTGTTCCAGGACCACCTGCCACATCGCTTCTGCAATTTTTTCTTTGCGTGCTTGATGATCTACGATTTTTGGCATGTATTCATTGTAGCAAATCTCCTTGCAGAATTCTAAAAAATACAATTGTGCTAAATAAAACGGTGTGGTATGCTGGTTTTAATTAATACATTTGTATTAAAAAGGGGTGAAGCTTGTTGAATCTGATTGCCTGGACGATTGTCGCGTGTGAAATTGGATTTTGGGTATGTATTGTTTTGGGTCTATTTGTACGATATATCGCAAAGCGGGAAAGGCTTGGTCTGCTGCTGCTTGCGATGACACCGCTGGTTGATCTCATCCTTGTGTTGGTAACGGGGATTGATATTTACAGAGGAGCCACAGCGACAATGGCCCATGCCATTGCCCCACTGTATATTGCCATCACGATTGTATATGGCAAGGACATGATCCGCTGGGCAGATGAGCGCTTTCTTTACTATGTGAAACAGGAAGGGGATAAGCCAAAGCGGCTTACCGGCATGGCTTATGCCTGGAAATCAATGAAAGGTTCGCTGAAGCATATCCTGGCTTATATCCTTGGTGCTGCACTCATGCTGCTGATGATCAAAGTGATCAACGATCCCACAAGGACCGAAGTGCTTTTCCATATGTTGAAGTTATGGGCACTGATCGTCGTCATTGATAATATCATTTCTATTACCTATTTTATTTGGCCCCGAAAATAACCAAACGAGACGCTGCATGAAAGCGGCGTCTCGTTTGCTGTGATCAGGTCACTCTTCAATCAGGTCGGCCCCTTTGACTGAAATACAAATCTGTTTCCGGCAAACAGCAAGTTATGTAAACAATATGATAAATCCTGCATTTCTTTCAAAAAAGGGGTTTATTTTTACCTATGTTTCCAGTTACAATAGGACTAACATATGATTCTTTGGACGGGGGACACATCATGATTGAAGCAGTTTTGCTGATCTTGTCTTTTATCGTGCTATCGGTTTGCAAGCCCGCTGAGGGAAAACAGAAAACGGCTGGACAGGACGGATTTTTAGAGTAAGAGCATTGGGTAACAGGTCTTTTACGCTATATGTTTTTTAAAATCCTCCATGTTCTTTATGGAAAGGAGCCATGAACGCAATTCAGTGCGTTCATGGCTCCTTTCGTGTTATCTCCAGCTTACATATAAGGTCACGCCGTTGTAGGAAACGTGATACTTTCCAAGCTTGCGGTCTTTTTTATCCTTTAATGTTTTCTGGAACGTATCATAGGCTTTCTGGTAATCAACGCCCTCCAGTTCAGAGAGTGCTTTCGTAAACTCTTTTATATGGCCTGTGTAGTATTTCTGTTTTTGCGGGTCGGCCTGCATTATAAAGCTGTTTGTGCCATCTTTGGAGATGCGGCTGTTTTTCTTATCGTAATTAAAGTACATCTTATACTCTTTATAAACCAAATCGAGCGACGCTGCAAAAGGCTCCGTCTCAAATGGCTGCTGGTGTGTATACACTCGAATATCTTTATAGTTTTTGCCTTTTGAGATGTTGCTGAAGGATGCATACACTTGCTTCATGACAATTCCGTACTTATTCGGTTTGCTGTCTTTTTCCTTTTGAGCCTCTCTTTTTGCTCTGGCATCCAGGTCTTCCACGAGCTTCAAAGATTCAGTAATTCTTTCATTCATTTCGGCCTGACTTTTTGGAAGTGCATAGCGCCATGTCTTGGTTTCTTCTAACTGAGACAATCTGTAAAAGATGTTCAATGCCTGTGACCGTGTCAGTTCCTCATTGTAGCCGTATCTCTTTAAAATATCTTTCTCTGTTTTGCTGCCTCCAAGACTGATCCGTTTATCAAACATAAATTGAATCGAATCTTCGAGTCTGTTGTTACCCTGGTGGACCCAGCTGATGAATTGGGCAACGAGTCCTCTTTTAATTGGCTGGCCCCGGTATTTTAATTCTTTATAACCGCGTAAGGGGACCTGATATTGACCAAGGCTTGCATATACGCTGTCTGCCCAGTCCGGCTTCGTATTTCCCAGATTGAATGGCGCCTCTTTAATATCCGGATAAAAGCGTTTTGCCATGATCGCGAATTGAGCCTCTGTCAGCTTTTGGTAGGGACGGAATGTTCCATCCTCATAGCCTTGAACAAGCCCGCGCTGAATTCCCCATTTTACCGCTTCATAGGCTTCATGATTTGGTTTTATGTCTTTAAACTGCGGACTGCTTTCTGCGTGTGCAGACGTGATGCTGGAATTGATTCCCCCAAACAAAACAAAAAGGGCTGCACACATCATGAATAGAATTCTTGCGTATTTTTTCTTCTGCATATGTCTTATTTGCTAGACAGCGGCTTACCGATGCATAGCAAAATCCTCACCTTGCTTTCTCTATTTTAGTTAATTTTACCCAATAGATATAATATGTTCAATACCAATCTATTCAAAGAGCGATATTCAGGAGGTGTGCATGATAGAATCCCCCTAAAAGCAGCTAAGATCAGCCTAAGTGTTTAATCTGCTTGTGTTCAGCGATAGTGGTTAGCAATTCTATTAGCTCGTGCATGTAAAATATAATTCCATTCGTTAAATAATTTTACAAAAGTATATATTTTTCCCTTAACAAAATTTATTGAAAGGTATATAGTTTGTTAGTAGGTATAATATACCGATACTTTTTAACTAGGAGTGTACATCATGAGCAAAAAAGAATCTTCTTATGGAAAGGTCTTACCGGCTGCTGTGGCTGCGATGGCTGTAACGGCGGCATTTGTGGCTTTACCGAATGAGGCGCATGCAGCCGCAGGAGCATCTTTTTCTGATTTGAAAGAAGGAGAAAGCGGCTTTAATGAAGTGGCTTCTCTTCTCGAGCAGAATGTGATCGGCGGCTATTCAGATGGAACGTTCAAACCGTATGCAAAACTTTCTCGTGAGCATGCTGCAGTCTTGCTGGCACGAGCTTTTGAATTGCCGGAACCGGCTAATTTGGCACAGACGCTCTCAGCTTACAAGGATGTTGCGAAAGAACATCCGTATGCAAAAGAAATTGCCGCAGTGACAGAGGCAAAAATATTCCAAGGCGGCAGCGGACAGTTCAATGGGAAGAAAGAGATTACCCGTGAACAAATGGCTACGGTTCTTGTAAAAGCATTCAATTTAAAAGCAAATGGCAAAGAAGTTGACTTGGCGGATCTGCAAAAAGTCAATGCTGCCCACCGTGAAAACGTGAAGATCCTTGCTCAGCATGGCATCTCAGTTGGAAAAATGGGACAGGATGGACAGCATTATTTTGATGGCGGCGTGTCACTGAACCGTGTGCAATTTGCTGTTTTCCTGGACAAGTCACTGAAGGGCCCAAAATCTGTTGATTCGATTACAGATGGCAAGGTCAAAATCTCTGGAAAAACCTATCAGGTGCCTGACAAGCTGAAAGGTTTGTTCAATGCAAAGAATCGGGAGCTGCTGGCGGATGCAGGGATTGCTTTTGAAACAGCCAATGGTGAGATTGCTAAAGTAACCAGCCTGGAGCTTGTGCATGGCGGTACAGCAGATCAGCCGGCTGTACTGGACGGGGCAGGCAGCGAGATTGACGGGTCTGTTTCGGTCAAAGGCAAACATGTAGAACTCTCAAACCTTGCGATCTCACAAGATTTGAATGTATATGGAGAAGGTTTTAAAGGAAATGGGCTGAAAGTTGGGGGCCAAACGGCGATTAAAGATGCGGAACTGGCAAGATCTGCGGTACGGACAGCAGCGTTTACGGGTTCAGTGATTTTTGAGAACTGTTCTCTTGGTCCGGTCAACGTGAGTAAGAGCATTTCCTTTGAGGTGAAGGGCAATACCATCGTCAAGGAAATTACGATTACAAAAAATGGAAGAATCATCACGAACCAGGTGGTCATTCCCAAGCTCTTCATTACCGGCAACACATCTGATGTAGAAGTAAACGGCAAGGTGACCGATGTTGAAGTGTCTGCGGATGCTGAACAGACAGAGATTTCGGGCACAGCCGATTTTGACAACCTTGTCATTGAAAAAGGACAGAATATCAATCTGAGCACAAAGGGTTCAATCGGCCAGTTCGTGCCGAAACAGAAGACCGTGAAAATCAACCTCAGCGAAGGGACAAAGGTCATCAACATCACGCTTCCGAACGGTGTGACATTCGCTAAGGAAATCATCCTTAATTATGATCAGGTAAAAGGACATTTTGAACAGATTGGCGGCAAGCCGAACCCGGATGTGCCGGTTGTGACACCGCCCGCTTATGGTGGCGGCAATTCATCATCCAGCGCTGAGAAGATTATTAATTCTGCTGGCACATATAATGGCCAGCTAACACTGACTGCTAATGGCGCAGATGATGTTACATATGGACCTGCAGAGGGAAAGAAAACGATTCATGGTACTGTCACCATTAATGGCAATGCCAGCGGAACGATCCATCTGCGTAATCTCTATGTCACGAGCACAGTGATTATCAACGCGCCGAATGCACAGGTGGAAACGGATGCCCTCTATGCAAACAAGGTGATTGTAGAGGATGTATCAAAGGATAAAGGCCTTCATTTCGGCAGCGAAACTTTGGCCAAATATGTGCTTTTCAAGGATCTGAACGGCGGCCGGATTGTATCGCCAACAGACATCGCCGCAATAAATAAACTTGAATTGATCCAAGGTACAGATATTAGACTGGAAGGCAAATACAGTGAGCTGATCGCTTCGGGCGATACAAAAATTAAATTTGCTTCAGCTTCTGATTATGTTTACCGGCTTATTGTGACTGAAGGCAAAACGGCAGAAGTTGATGCCCTGTCCGGAAGGAATATCTGGGAAATTAAGGGCCCTGGCAAGGTGGTTAATGCAGAGGGCTCTCAAGCGGACTTCGCACTCAATGCCGCTCCGACATTAGAACTTTCCCACAGCGAGCTCAAAGAGAGCAATTACCGCGATATGGTCATCACTGGCCACACAGTGCAGAATGCGGATGTAGATATTTTCTTTAGTGACAAGGAACAAGAAGGCATGTTCAGTACGAAGCATACAGTGGCGAATGAAGATGGCGAGTTTGTCCTTTCATTTAAGAACAGTGTGGATAAATTGTCAGACGGCAGCTATGAAGTCTACGCCATTTCAATAGATGCGAATGGAAGAAAGAGTACAGCCTCAGTAAGTCATGAACTGAAAGTTGAAACGGCACCAGCTATTTCTTCTGTGAAGTTTGGCGGCCAAAAGGTTGATGGTTTAATAGATGAAGACAATAAACAAAATTATTACGTAAACTTGAACGAAATAGACCTTGCAGGACAACAGCTGGTTATTGGGCTTAATAAACCAGGTCACATTGAAATCAAATCTGGTGAGCAAACCGTACATGAAGCGGTTGGATCTCAAATTGTCCAGGATGCTGATGGGCAACATCCAGAATTGGTCTATGATGCGAACCAGGTGTCATTTGCTCTTAATGCGGACATCATTAGCAGACTTCGGCAAGGTGAACGTCTGACGCTTGCAGTCAGGGACAACACTGGAAATGAAGCGTATTACTATCTGGCTGCTCAAGTTGATTCGAATCAAGGAGCTGGAGGGGAGAATCAGGAAACCAATACAGGACTGGAAAATGGCGAAGAGAATGGCCCGGCTGACGGGGCGGGCGGTGATGCTGAACCAGGCTCCGATCCTGCTGAAGAAAATGAAGCTGAGTAAGGAAACGGCACGGCATTAGTTGCAATTAAGTGAAGACTGCATTTTACACAAATCAAAAGACCAAGCCGCAACAGGGCTTGGTCTATTTTTCTACTTAATAATGATATTGACGAAGTCGAGCAGTGTGTTCGGGCCTTCGACAGTGACTTTGAAATTCTTGACCTGGGTAACATCCAGATCCACATGAAGCGGCAATTCGCCCCGGATGATTTCATACGTGCTAAGCAGTTTGCCGTCGCCGTAGAACTTAACGGTGACATTGTTAACATAGCGGCTCTTTTCGTCTGCGCCGAGAATTCCGGTAATCTGCTTATACTTGCCATCGAGGTTAATGGCATAGAATCCATCAACATGATACTTGTACTGATAGCCTTTATTATACTGAACTCCGCCCAGCTTCATGGCAGGATTTGAACTGACTCTGCCGCCTTTTGCGTCTTCATAATACGGTTTGAGAACATCCGACATATAGGTTCCATCCGGCAATGTGCCGAAATAGAAGGTGTTGCTGCTTTTGCTGAACAATGCTTTGCTGTTCAGCAGTTCACCGATTGTTGTGATGGGTGCATATTTTATTCCTTTATAGGAGATCACCTGATTTTCGATGATGTTGCCCTGATAGCCCAGCTTGGCGCTGTCTGACTGAACAGCATGGGCCTTGTATTTTCTCAGTTCGCTGTCCTTGTCTTTATTCTGCTTTTTTAACTTTTTGTTTTCTGCTTTTAAAATCCTGATTTCTTTTTGCTGAGCAGTCTCAGATGTTTTTGCCTCTGCAGCTGTCTGTCCTGTGAGAATGGCCAATAATAAAGCGGCGGCCACTGCAAAGAATGTTTTTTTGAATTTCATGTTGTCAAAACCCCCTATATCTGTAATATTTCTATATCGGTCAGCCTGATCGAAATGTTTATACATTTGAGAATAAAATTGGCAAATATGCTAGGTATATACTCATAGTGTATATTTT
>Ga0153921_1000774_pt1 | contig 15664 bp, 14 predicted proteins | sample TSNJ005MetaG_FD_104691 | JGI IMG/M metagenome (GOLD analysis project Ga0153921, IMG submission 104691) | Attine ant fungus gardens microbial communities from New Jersey, USA - TSNJ005 MetaG | ecosystem: Host-associated > Fungi > Mycelium > Unclassified | place: USA: New Jersey, Brendon T. Byrne... | reverse complement strand
GACGTCCTCGATCACGACCCGACCATGGCGGCGCTCGAGGAAGAGGTCGCACATACTCTGGGCTTTCCGGCGGCCTTGTGGGTACCGAGCGGATCGATGGGCAACCTGATTGCGCTGATGCTGCACCTTCGCCGCGGCGATCAGTTCCTCGCACCGGAACACTCTCACGTCTTGGGGTCAGAGTTGGGCACCGCTGCTTGGCTCGCACAGGGAATGCCGATGGCGCTGCCGCACGACGGCGGACCCGGACGTCCCAGTCCCGAGACCGTCGTGAAGGCGGCGGGCTCCCCCGGCCCGTACTTCACGTTGAACACCACGCTGCTCTGTCTCGAGAACACCCACAATTTCGCCGGCGGCGCCGTCATGAATCCGACGGAGTGGACGAAACTGGTCGACGCGGCGAGATCACGCGGCTTGAAGATTCACCTCGATGGCGCCCGCCTCTGGAATGCCGCTGCTGCACTCGATGTTTCGCCCACCGAATTGACTTCCGGCGCCGATACCGTCCAGGTGTGCCTGAGCAAGGGACTCGGTGCGCCGGTCGGCTCGATTCTGGCCGCATCACCTGAATTGATCACCGAAGCCCGAAGGATCCGCAAGATGCTCGGCGGCGGCGTTCGCCAGGGCGGGGTGCTTGCCGCAGCCGGCATCGTCGCGCTTCGCTCACAAGCTCGCCTGTCCGACGATCACGACAATGCGCAACGCCTGGCGTCGGGCCTTCGTGAACGCGGTTGGGCTGTCGACGAACCCGCAACCAACATCGTTCTCGCCGCCACAGCCGATCCGTCGGCCACCGTTGCTCAGCTCGCCGCTGTCGACGTCGGTGCAGTCACCGTCGCCGGGAAGGTTCGGTTCGTGACACATCGAGACGTGAGCACTGCCGACATCGACGACGTTCTGTCCCGACTAGCCGCCTGAGCTACACCATCAGCGGTTGAACCTCCTGCGCGACAAGGCGAATGAACTCACGGACGTCCGGCTCGTCAACGGTCGGTTGGAGTACCACGGTGGTTGCACCCGCGTCCACCCATCGCACTGCTGCGGCCGCAACGTCGGCCGCGGTCCCCACGGCAATCGCTTCCTCCGGCGACTCGCACCCTGACGCTGCTGCCTCGGCAAGGGCGCGCTCACGACCGCTGGAACCAAATGCACAGATGACGTAAACGACCACCTCGAGATCCTGCGCTCCGATATGAGCGATCGCCCGGCGAACGCCTTCCGGGGTCGTCCCACCCGAGAGCACGGTGCCCTGCGCCAACTCACCACTGAGCGCCAAAGTCTTTGGCCCCGTGGCACCGACGAGCAACTGCGGCACCTTCTCGGGCGGCCACGCCAGCTTGACGTCCGTGAGATTCACGTATCGACCGGATACCGTCACCGACTCACCGCGCAGTAATCGCTCGAGTGCTCCGAACTGCTCCCGGAGGAGGGTCAACGGCGATTCGACCTTGGCGCCGATCTGCCGCATCCAACTCTGAACACCGTGGCCGAAGCCAACCCGCAGTCGATCCGGATGAACTCTGGCCAGCGCCGAAATCTCCATCGCCGTGATCGCGGTGTTGCGCATCGGCGTCGGCAGCACACCGATCGCCACTCCCAGGCGCGTGGTTTCGGCCAATACAGTTGCAGCAGTGGCTATTCCTCCACCGAAGAAGCAGTCCTCCCACAGCCAGACCTCGTCGATACCAACTTCGTCGGCATACCCCGCATGCCGAACCAGATCTTCCGGGGATTGCTCCGGGCGCAGGACCACGGCAATCCGTGCGGCGCTCATGCCGTCACCAGAAACGCAGCGATCTCGTCAGCTGTTCGGCGACCCTGTTCGCGTCCCAGTTCAGCTGCCGGGCGCCTTGTCGCCGGCGAGAGGGAGTTGGTTCCGATCGCTTCCACGACGGCGTCGTCGGCGAAGACCGCCAGTACCCGTGACTGCGTCATCGCGTCGATTTCCTCTCGTAGGCTGCCGCCCAGCAGATTCGGGGCGGGATCGGCAGCAGGTGAAAGAACCACGACCACATCGCAGTCGGCAGCCAAATGAACATTCGAGCCACTTGCCATTCCGCCGTCCATGTACCGGTCGCCGTCGATCGTGACCACCGGCCACACCCCTGGTACGGCGCAACTCGCTCCAACTGCGTCGATCAGGTCTACGCCATCAGCACTGCCGAACACCCTCAACTCACCGGTCTGTGCGTTGATCGCCGGGATGCGCAACTCCCGCTCGGGCCACAACCGATTGGGCAGCCTTGCCTCGATGACCGCACGACGCACGGCGGGTTCGACGGTGTCGGCGGCCATCGCTGCCTCGCCGAGCGCACGAAGTTGTTCGGACCGATCCGCGGAGCCCGCGATCGCGTCGACGAACATCTGACCGAGGACTTCGACATTTACCTCCGGATCGATCTCAGCGGTCGCAGCGGCCGTTTGTGCGTCGAAAAGCTCCTGAAGTGTCGCGCCGCCCGCAATCTGAGCAGTCACGGTGGAACCTGCAGAAGTGCCGATCAATACGTCCGCTGCCAGCAGCGCTGCGGCAGCGTCCGGCGATTTGTCCTGAACGCCCAACAGAAAACCGGTTTCCCAGGCGATTCCCGCAACACCGCCACCGGCAAGTACCAACCCCAATTTCACGCCGTCCACCTCTCGTCGATCACGATCCGTGCCCGAACTCGACGTTAGACCTACTCTGAAGTGATGTTCATGCGCAGCGCAAAGACATTTGTTCCCGACGCACTCCGCGGGTTGATCGCATCCACCGACGACATCGCGTGGAACCCCGATCCCGGATACCTCACTCGTGCACAGCCCCTTCCGCGCGGGCGAGTCGCGCTCGTCTCCGGCGGCGGCTCGGGTCACGAACCCATGCACGCCGGATTCATCGGCGAAGGAATGCTCACGGCCGTCTGTCCCGGGTTGATCTTCAGCTCACCCAACGCACTGCAGATCCATGAAGGATCCAAAGCTGCCGACGCCGGTGGCGGCGTCCTGCACATCGTGAAGAACTACACCGGCGACGTGATGAATTTCGGTATCGCACGGGAACTACTCCGCGAGGACAAGATCGACACGGACGTCGTCTTGGTCGACGACGACGTCGCGACCGAACGCGCAGACGGTAGCGGCCCGGGGCGACGCGGCACTGCGGCAACGATCGTGGTGGAGAAGGTCTGCGGCGCGTCGGCCGCCCGCGGTGACGACCTGGCCGAGGTGACCCGGATCGGACAACACGTCGCGCACTCGGCTCGCAGCATGGCCGTCGCTCTTCGCCCATGCACCTTGCCGGGGTCTGACGAGCCGTCGTTCGACCTGCCGGAGGGGCAGATGGAACTCGGTATCGGAATCCACGGCGAACGCGGCACAGAACGCGTGGACGCCCTGCCCGCACCGGAATTGGTGCGACGGCTGACGGATCCGATCATCGAGTCCCTGAGTCTCGCCGAAGGTGATCGCGTCATCGCCGTCGTCAACGGCCTCGGCGCCACCCACCCAATGGAGCTGCAACTGCTGTTCGCCGAACTCGGAGACTATCTGGCCGACCAGGGAATTCACATCGAGCGGACGCTGATCGGAACGTTCGTCACTGCATTGAACATGGCCGGAGCATCCATCACCCTTGTTCGCACAAACAAAGAAATCCTCGAATTATGGGACGCGCCAACAAAAGCGCCCGCCTGGCCGAATGCTATGGCACGTGAGTACAGCGGCATGGGCAAGCGTGAATCATTCGGTCCCACATTCACACCCGACACCTCACGCACTGCCGAAGGCAGCTTCGTCGGCGGCTGGATTGCGGACTGGGCCGCGAAGGTACTGGAGCAGGAACCTGCCCTGACCGATCTCGACCGACGAGCAGGAGACGGCGACTTCGGGACCAACATGGTGGCCGCACTGGATCAGCTCGACATCTCGGCGATCCGTGACACCTATTCCACTGCAACGATATTCGATGCAGTCTCCCAGGCGTACCTCGGTCACGCCGGCGGTACGTCCGGCGCGTTGTTCGGCATCTGGTTCCGGCATTTCTTCCGCGTCGCCGCAGAATCAGCGGACTCCGAACTCGACCTCGGTGCGATCGCGACTGCAGCACGGGCGGGGCTCGACAACATCACCTCGCTCGGCGGCGCACGCGTCGGCGACAAGACGATGGTCGACGCGATAGTTCCGGCGGTCGAGTCGTTGGAGCAATCCGTGAACTCGGGAGCCGATCGGGACGCTGCTCTGGCCAGCGCAGCGGCAGCGGCGGCGGCCGGCTCGGAGTCGACCGAAACCATGCTCGCGAACCGCGGACGTGCAAGTTATGTGGGCGAAGCCGCTCGCGGAGTGGTCGATCCGGGAGCGCTACTCATAGCGTGGTTTTTCGCTAGTGCAGTGGGTCACTAGCGAGCACTTCGCAGCTGTGACTAATCTGGCAGCCACAGCACATCGTTTGTGAGGGCCCGTGGGCAAAAGCACCGGTCTCACACACCACACAGGAGCAGCCCATGCTGAGCACCATGCAAGACGCCCCCCTCTCCATTGCTCAACTTCTCCGCCACGGTGCCTCCGTTCACGGCGCTTCCGAGGTTGTCACGTGGACCGAGTCCGGCCCGCGCCGTGTGTCATACGCAGACGTCGGCAAGCGCTGCGCACAGCTTGCGCACGCCCTGCGCGGACTCGGTGTCGAGGGTGACGAGCGAGTCGCCACGTTCATGTGGAACAACTCCGAGCACCTCGAGGCGTACCTGACGATCCCCTCGATGGGTGCTGTGCTCCACACGCTGAACATTCGCCTGTTCCCCGAGCAGTTGATCCACGTCGCCAATCACGCCGAGGACCGCGTGATCATCGTCGATCCGTCCCTGATTCCGCTTCTCTCTCCGCAGCTTCCGTCGCTGACAACCGTCAAGCACATCATCGTCACCGGTTCCTCCACTGCGGGACTCGAAGCTCCCGAGGGCGTGCAGGTTCACACATACGAGGGCTTGATCGCCGATCAGCCAACCGAGTTCGACTGGCCCGAGGTCGACGAACTCAGCGCTGCCGCAATGTGTTACACGTCCGGCACCACGGGCGACCCCAAGGGCGTCGTCTACTCCCACCGTTCGATCTACCTGCACTCCATGCAGGTCTGCATGAGCGACGGCCCCAACCTCGCGCAGGGAGATCGTGCACTCGCCGTAGTGCCTCAGTTCCACGCCATGTCGTGGGGACTTCCCTACGCCGCGTTCATGATCGGCGCCTCGCTGATCATGCCCGATCGCTTCCTCCAGCCTGCTCCGTTGGCTGCGATCATCGCCAGCGAGAAGCCGACGTTCGCCGCGGCCGTACCCACCATCTGGCAGGGCCTGCACCTCTACCTCGAGCAGAACCCACAGGACATCTCCTCGATGCGTGAGGTTCTGATCGGCGGCTCCGCGGTACCGCCCGCCCTCATGCACGCATTCGAAGCCGACCACAACGTCTCCGTCCTGCACGCCTGGGGCATGACCGAAACCTCCCCACTCGGATCCGTTGCCCGCCCGCCGGCCGGTGTCACCGGCGACGCGATGTGGAAGTACCGCTACTCTCAGGGCCGCTTCCCGGCATCCGTCGAGGCACGTCTCATCGACGATGACGGCAAAGTTGTTGCACACGACGGCGTTTCCGTCGGCGAGCTCGAAGTGCGCGGCCCCTGGATCACCGGGTCGTACTACGGCGTCGATGCGGAAGACAAGTTCAACGACGGCTGGCTCAAGACCGGTGACGTCGGATCCATCACGGCCGACGGCTTCCTGAGCCTGTCCGACCGCTCCAAGGACATCATCAAGTCTGGCGGCGAATGGATCTCATCGGTCGACCTCGAGAATGCCGTCATGGGTCACCCCGACGTCACCGAAGCTGCCGTCATCGGCGTGCCGGACGAGAAGTGGGACGAGCGCCCGTTGGTCGCGGTTGTTCTGCGCGCCGGTTCCGAGACCACGATGTCCGAACTCCAGCAATATCTTTCGGACAAGGTCGCCAAGTGGCAGCTCCCCGAGAACTGGGCTGTGGTTCAGGAAGTTCCGAAGACGAGCGTCGGCAAGTTCGACAAGAAGCGCCTGAGGGCCGACTACCACGAAGGCGGACTCGAAGTCACTCGCCTCTGACACGGAGTGAATGCTGAAGCATGAATACTGAAGGTGGGCAACAGGTTTTCACTCTGTTGCCCACCTTCGTTTAACGAGCAATGCACTTTACGGACGATAACCGACCGTGTGAAAAGCGATGTCGACGTACTTCTGCGCCAATTGCGTCGGCGACATCGGCCCGCCGGTCTGGAACCAACGCGGCAGTGACTGCGCCATACCGAGTATGGCCCGGACGGTCTCTTCGGTGTCGGTGACCGCGAAATCTCCCGATGCCACACCGTCGTCGACGATCCTGCGCATGAGCAACTCGAGCCGCTTACGACTGGCGGCGTATCGACTTCGGCTTTCCGGTGAGACATGCCGAATCTCGGTGTCCAACGCAGCATGCCGCGACCGGTGGGTCATGTAGAGAACAATCGCCTCCACCACCAAGGCGAAGCGTCGTACCGGATCTTCGCCGGCTTCCACCTCTGCCGCTTCGGTTCTGGTATTCAGCTCACTCATCGAGATCTCGAACAGAGCGACGAGGACTGCCTCTTTGTTCGCGTGGTGATAGTAGAGCGCGGGAACGGTTACCCCGACACGGTTGGCAATCTGCCGCACCGTCGTGCCGTGGTAACCGTTCTCGTCGAACAGCTCGAGCGAAGCCATCAGGATGTCGGTCATCACCAGCGGCGGGAAAGTCCTCCAGTCCACTGCCACCGAATTCACGGGCTCCACCTCGCCAGTCATGAATAGCCGAAATTACCGCGGTGCCATACGGATTGCACCGTCGAGGCGGATCGTCTCACCGTTGAGCATAGGGTTGGAGACGATATGCGCAGCAAGCGCGCCGTACTCGCTGGGATCGCCCAGGCGAGAGGGGTGAGGCACCTGCTGACCCAGCGACGCCTGAGCTGCTTCAGGCAGTCCGGCCAGCAACGGGGTCTTGAACAGGCCGGGAGCGATGGTGTTGACGCGGATCAGCAGCGACGCGAGGTCACGGGCGATGGGGAGCGTCATACCGACGACGCCACCCTTCGACGCGGAGTACGCAGCCTGCCCGATCTGACCGTCATAGGCTGCGACGGAGGCGGTGTTGATGATGACGCCGCGTTCACCGTCGATGGGTTCGGTCTTCGAAATACGTTCCGCAGCAAGACGAAGAACGTTGAAGGTGCCGATCAGGTTGACGTCGATGACCTTCTTGAATGCGTCGAGCGGGAAAGCACCCTTCTTGCTGACCGTCTTGACTGCGTTGCCGATTCCGGCGCAGTTGACTGCCACGCGCAGGGGTCCGAGGGACTCGGCCACGTCGAGTGCAGCGGTGACCGCAGCCTCGTCGGTGACGTCTGCAGCCGCGAAGCGGACCCGGTCGCCAAGTTCCTTGGCGATGGCTTCACCGTTGGACGACGGAAGGTCGATGATGACGACGCTGGCACCGTCGGCAAGAAGGGCTTTGGTCGTAGCCAGGCCGAGGCCGGATGCTCCACCGGTGACGACGGCGACGCTGTCGTTGACGATCATGAGAGTTCCTTTCGAAAGGTTATGTGTTTCAGATGCGTTCGATGATGGTGGCGTTGGCCATGCCGGCGCCCTCGCACATGGTCTGCAAACCGTAGCGTCCGCCGGTGGCCTCGAGGTGGTTGACCATCGTGGTCAACAGTCGAGTACCCGAGGACCCCAGGGCATGGCCGAGTGCAATCGCGCCGCCCCACGGGTTGAGCTTTGCCGGATCGGCGCCGAACTCGTGAGCCCAGGCGAGCGGGACGGGAGCGAAGGCCTCGTTGACCTCGTAGGTGTCGATGTCGTCGATGCTCAAACCCGCGCGAGCGAGCACCTTGTGGGTGGCTGGGATGGGTGCGGTGAGCATAAAGATCGGGTCGTCGCCCGCAACGGAGAAGGAATGGAAACGAGCTCGCGGGGTCAGCCCCAGCTTCGACGCCATTTCTTCGCTCATGATCAGTGCTGCGGACGCGCCATCGGTGAGCGGCGACGAGTTACCGGGAGTGATCGACCACTGCGCTTCGGGGAAGCGCTGCGCGTACTTCTCCGAGTAGAACGACGGCTTCAAGCCGGCGAGTCCCTCGGCGGTAGTAGACGCGCGAACCGTCTCGTCGAAGATATGCGAGACGGTCTCACCGGCGGCGTTGGTCACCGAGATCGGCAGAATCTCCTTGTCGAAGAGCCCCTTCGCCGCTGCCTCTGCTGCCCGCTGGTGGGACTGCGCGGAGAATGCGTCGAGAGCGTCGCGGTCAAGCTTCCACTTGGCGGCGATCAATTCTGCAGAGATTCCCTGGTTGACCAGGCCTTCGGGGTAGCGAGCCGCGATGCCCGGACCGGAAGCATCCTTCCCCATCGTCGTGGTACCCATCGGGACACGACTCATGGATTCGACGCCTGCCGCGATCACGATGTCGTAGGCCCCGGCGATCACGCCTTGAGCCGCAAAGTGCGCAGCTTGCTGACTTGATCCGCACTGGCGATCGATCGTGGTGGCGGGTACCGACTCGGGGAACCCTGCCGACAGGACCGCGCTGCGGGTGATGTTGAGCGCCTGCTCACCGGCCTGGCCGACGCAACCGCCGATCACGTCGTCCACCAGGGCGGGGTCGAGGCCGTTGCGCTCGACGATGGAACGTAGAACGTGCGCCATCAGTTCGACAGGGTGCGTCCCGGACAGTGCTCCGCCCGGCTTTCCCTTGCCAGACGCGATCCGGACTACATCGACGATCACTGCCTTGGTCATCTTCGTTCCCTTCGAGGACGTGCATTGCTGGGGCGGTCCGGCACCCGAGTTCGTGGCACCGGATACCGAACCGAGATCGTGAGAGCACCCTGACTTAGCGCTCGCTAAACAAGTACCACCGAGTCGGACCGTCCGTCAAGAGAGGGCTACCGAACTCGAAGCCGATGTGGGCAGATGAAAAGTTGGGCGATCAGGAACCCCTGACCCACGCCCTTCATTAGTACTTTCGAATGATAGGTTTTCAATCTTCGCCCGAAATGTCCGGAATCGGATAACCTTCCGCCACAAGCAATCCAAGCCACAGGGGATTCGGGGCGTGGCACCAATCGATGACAAACCGCAGGGGGACTGACCCGGAGGTAGAGCGTGGACCTGCGATACGTTGCATTCACACGTGCCGACTCGCATTTCTACGACCGAATCAGAACGGCCACTCGACCTGACGCACCGACTGACCAGCACTTTAAGCCTGCAAAGTCGGTGGACTGGTCACTCTGGCGACGCGGTCCCCAAAGCGGACCGTGGAACTACTTCCAACAGCCTGACAGCGTGCTGCCAGAACAGGGATGGAAGATTCACTGCTCCGCTACCCAAGCCAACGCGCAGGAGCTGCTCGATACCGTCTCCGCGTATTGCGGCCACAATCTGGTGCCTTTCAAATTTCTTCGGACGGCAGCAGACCTCATGTTCTCCAACAGCAAGCAGGCCAATCGAACATCCAGCGGAAAATTCATCACGATCTATCCGGCGGATAGCGTTGCCACACAACGTGTCATCACCGAACTGGACGAGCTTGTCACGGCTGCCGACGGGCCATACATCCTCAGCGATGTGCGATGGAACCGGGGACCACTGTACTTACGGTACGGCGCGTACCTGCCCATGCACACCAACGATTCATTCGGCGATCGCGTCCCGGCAATACGGCGCCCAGACGGATCGCTCGAACCCGATCTGCGCGGCACTTCCTTCAGAACTCCAGACTGGGTACAAATCCCGGACTTCGTTCGCGCGCAGCAAGACAAGCTGAAATCACGCGACGCCTTCCCCTATTCGATCACTGAAGCCCTGCACTTCAGCAACAGCGGGGGGATCTACTCCGCGCTGGACGACGCCGGCATCGACCTGGTCATCAAAGAGGGTCGGCCCTTCACCGCCCCGGACGCCAACGGCCGGTACGCAATCGACCGCATTTGCAACGAGTACGACACGCTGACTCACCTTGCCGACAACCCGTACTCACCTTCCGCGCTCAAGTTGTTCGAGCGCGAAGGACACCACTTTCTTGTCACCGAGCGCGCACCCGGCGCTCCCCTGAATCAGGAGATTGCGCTCCGCTATCCGCTGATACGCGCGGATCAGACACTCAGCTCCCGAACGGAATACAGAACCTGGGCGCTCGGTATTGCACAACAGCTGACTACCGCAGTCGAGAGCTTCCACAACGCCGGAATCGTTCATGCCGATCTTCACCCCGGCAACGTGATGTGCTCACCGTCGGGTATTCGGATCATCGATTTCGAGATGGCCCACAGCATCGACGAGCAACCGCCCCGGTCCACCGGGGCTCCCGGGTACACCGCACCGCAACAGTTGACAGGAATCGAGGCAGATCGATACTCCTTGGGATGCATCGAGCTGGGACTCTTTGTCCCACTTACTACATTGCTCCCCCTCGACCGCAACAAGATTCCCGAACTCATCGGCTACGCGGTGTCTCGATTCGATCTTCCTCGTGCCTTCTGTGCCTCGCTCTATTCGATGCTCGACGCACAGCCGCCGGAACCGGAGGATCACCCGCATCGTTGGGACACGTCGTCGAGGGAAACCTTGCAACGTATGGACGCTCGATTGCGCTGCGGCATCCTCACCACACTTGATCTCTCCCGCGCTGATCGACTCTTTCCCGGTGACATCGCCCAGTTCGAAGTGAACGGTTACGGCATTGCTCACGGCTCGTGCGGAAACCTACTCGCCGATGATCTTCCCACCGACACCTTGGAGACAGTTCTGGAATGGACTGAACATCAAGTTGATTCGGATACGCAACCACGGTTCGGTTTCTTCGACGGGCTCGCAGGTGCGGTGCATACCTTTCGGCAGCTAGGACGACACTCGACTGCCGACAGATGGGTCGAGACTTTGCGTGGAGTCCCACTCGACGCGCTCGACTCCAGCCTCTTCGGCGGCCTTTCCGGAATCGGGTGCCTTCTACTCGAGGAATCGGAGTCATGTCCGGCGGCATCGTCAACTCTCGCTCTCGTCACCGAAACTCTGCGGGATCGCCTTCCGGCTGCTCGCGCACACGTCCGCTTCACCGACGGAACATCTTGGGCGACAACGGGTCACGGAGGCTTGATGAGAGGGCCGAGCGGGCAAGCGCTGTTCTGGACTCGCCACTACGAACGGACCGGCGATCCTCGATCGCTGGAACACGCGCGACAGCTTGTCGACATCGACCTGTCCGTGATGCAGATGTGCCCTGACGGTTCGATGCAGCTGAGAGAGGAGCGCCGGACAATGCCGTACCTCGGATCGGGATCCGTCGGCGTGGGCCTGGTACTTCTTCAACTTGTTCGACATGTCGACGAGCCGCGCTACGCGTCTGCGCTACTTGCCATAGCCCGCGCTGCCGCCGTCGAATTCACTGCCCAAGCCGGACTACTCAACGGGCGAGCCGGGCTGATTCTCTTCCTCGGCGAACTCTCCAAGAGTCCATATGCCGGCGCCGATTGTGAGCAGACGCTTGCCCAGCAGTTCCAGCTTCTGGGCTTACACAGCCTCAATCACGCAGGAGGACTGCACTTTCCAGGTGAACAGAACCTGAGACTCTCGACAGACTGGGCAACCGGATCTGCAGGAATACTGGCGTTGCTCCGACATACCGGATCGGCAACTGCTCGACAGTCGTTTCCACTGATGTGCGCGTCGAACTGCCACATCACCTAATTGTTCGGAAGTTATCACTCACGGCAGATTGGAGCACAGAAGTACCAGGCGAAAAACCTGGAATTAAATCAACACCGCAAGCAAACTCGATCGATCAAATCCATCGGCAAGAACGCCGATCAACAAAGGAAATGACAATGGACGCTATTCTCTCCCTTCAAGATCTGTCAGTCGCCGCCGGCAACGTCGGAGACGCAGGCCAGCTCGAGCAGAACGCGGCAATCAGTTCGCTCAGTTTCTTCTGCCTCTGACCTCAGGCCGATACCTCGGAGAAGGTCCGGGGTATCGGCTTTCGGAATCCGTGCGGATCACCAGACGAACAGTATTGTTTCATCATGAGACGCATCCGCACTTCACCGAGCTGTATTTGCCGATGATGTGCGCGACCTGGCGGCAATGCCGAGGGCAGATCGGGCGGCCAGCGGCGGTGATATTCCTCCTGATCCTGACAGCCGCGTTTTCAGGTTGGTTCGTTCAGCGTTCGGCGAGAGTTGGGACTTCGGGGACATCTGCTCACGCTGGTACGACGGAGGTGGCAGTTGCCGCACCGACACCGCCTTGACCTTCACGACGCTTTTCGTACTCCTACTTCCCTTCGCCTCCGGAATGCTGGTCGGCGTCACCACATTCGCCCGAGACTTCGAGCGGAGTGTCTGGTGGTTTGAGGATCAATACGTGTCAACGACAAGATGAGGGAATCGGTACCATCCGCCCCCGATGTCTTCCAACTGGAGCTGATTGAAGGTCTTGTCGGACACGCCATCGGGTGCGTACACCCAGCCTGGATTGTCCAAGATGTCCAATCCATCTCGTGCGTCATAGAAATAGACGTGGCCTTCACTGCTGACGTTGGCATAGGAGATATCGAATCTGCCGATTCGTAGATCACGATGATACCCATCGGAATAGGGATCGTCAGGTTCTTGAAGTAGTTGCTGTGCAACGGTTTCGAAGTCTGCCCGATACTGATCGAAATGTGGCTGCCCCGCGGCCGCGATCCCGAGCGCGATCACCACGAGAACCGGAACAGCGACAACCGACCACAACCATCGGCGTCGCTGCCTCCAGCACACTCCGAGCAGCACGATTGCAACAGTCGCGGTGAGGACCCAGAGAACGATCGCACCGGCGATCGAGAGTGCACTATCCCCAGGTTCGGGCCAGGTGAGATGGCATTTCGCTGCGACATACATCGCCGACGCCGACGCTGCGATAAGTGCGTTTACCAAACCAACCCAACGAAGAGCACCGGACCTTCTCGTTGCCTGCGAGTTCGACACTGCCTGATCCATTCGATGAGGATAGCGAGCTGTTTGTCGCGGACTAGCAGTAACCACTTCCCCGATCTCACGATCGATTGTTTCTCGGCACGGAGAAAGTGTCCACGGTGCTATCTTTGCTGACTATGGCAGGCAGGGCTGCGAGGATGGTCGATTTTAACTACCGCTGTCAGGAGAGTTCGGCGACTCCCAAAGTCGACAGGTCAATTTTGAGCACGGCTGGATTCGGTGGATCGCAGCAACCAATACCATCGTCACCTCATGATGACGTGACTGTTGCGGGCGAGTCGTGAAGATTCGATTATTACGAGCAAGCCAAGCGTCTTTAGCAATATCGCTGATCGCACTAACCTTGGTCTATTTGTTGGACGCATTTTCTTTGCGCCTCCAACATCAGCCCAGCTGGTGCATTGATCACTATGGAATCCCATCACGATTCAATTATCTCCTTCCCGGCCGGGCGGAGAGGGTAGCGGCAGGAATTACAGACTTCTGGGGATGGTTCCCTCCAGGCATAAGCTGTACATTCACTGATGCAGTGACCAAAGAAAGCGAAACCGTGGCACCGGCCGCGGACAGGTCGTACATCGTCGTCGTTCTTGTGGCGCTGATCATGATCTCGGCTGTCGGCGTATTGTTCGGCCGCCGGAAGCGCTGAAGATTGGTTCTGACTCGGGACTGCAGATGCGCACTCGACACCAGACCGATGAGTAACAAATCGGTGTCCGTCGTGTCCGGCGGTTCCGCTACTCGTCGATCTTCGCGAATCCACCGGCCGTGTTCGAGGGTATTTCTTGCGGGTCCTGGTGGTCTTCGTTCCCATCACGCTGGCGATGACACTCCTGGGCCTGGTGCTCGACTGGACCCATACGCTTGCCGGGGACAGGCGGCAACATGATCGACGCCGATTACACAATGTGCTGGGGCTCAGACAATTCCGACGTGATGCTGTTGCGCTCCGGGTTGATGGTGGCGCTCGCACTCGTCGGCGCACGTGAACTACGTCGACGACCCCCCTATAACCGAATGTCCGAATTGTCGAAATCGATTTGATAGCAGCAATTTTCGATCAACAACCTCTTGTGTTCGAAACTTTGTTCGATTAAACTTTCGGCATGGACAGTCGGGAAGCATGGCAACTGGATGGTGAGGGCCTCAAGGGTGAGGTTCTGGATCTGGTGCGCGTCCGGCACGAGTTGCAGTCGCGGATGGTGATGCTGATCGTGGAAATGTTTTCCCGTGAGGTTCTCGGCGGGAAGGGTTTTCGGGCGATCGCGCAGTGGTTGCACGGTTCGACGAATTTGGAGATCGGTGAGTGCAGCTTGCTGGTCGGGTTGGCGCGGTTGTTGATGCTCGAACCTGTTGTGGCGGATGCGTTTCACCGCGGTGATGTGGATGCGTTGAAAGCGCGTCAGGTGGCGTCGTTTTGTCAGCATCCGCCCAAGAACATGACCCTGGCGGATGTGGACAAGGCTCGCGGGATTCTGCTTGGTCTGGCGTCGAAGAACATCGCGGATTGTGATGCGGTGCGGGCAGCGATCCGCCGAATCGAGAAGCAGTACGGCAAGCGTGAGGACGGGGTTCCGGTCGGGGAAGATTCGGAGCGCAACGAGTTCTACGCCTCGAAAGGCCTGTACGGGCGGGTCACGGTGAAGGGTGATCTGGATGCGATCAACGGGGCACGGTTGATCACGTTGCTGTCGAGTCTGTCGGCTCCGACACCGGAGAAGGACGGTGTCAAGGACACCCGCACGCCTGCATTACGACGGGCGGACGGGTTTTGTGAATTGTTGCGCCGGTATGAGCGGGCGGGGTTGGGTCCGATCGAAGGCGGAGTGAAACCACACATCACGGTCACCGCGTCCGCGAAAGACATGACGGACCTTAAAGTTCTGAAAGACCTCTTGCCGTCCACTGAGGAGCTGGGATTTGCGTGGACGGATTGGGTGGGCCCGATCAGTATCGACACTGCCCGGATGCTCGCCTGCGACTGCACAGTCACCCGGATCTTGTTGGATGAGAACGGTGTTCCGCTCGAGTGCGGTAAGGAAGCGAGAACGGCGACGGTTCCGCAGCGGCGGGCGTTGGCGGTTCGTGATGGTGGGTGTGCGTTTCCGGGGTGTGGGACGCCGTCGGGGTGGTGCGATGCCCATCATATTGTTCACTGGAACGATGGTGGCCCAACAGATCTCGACAACCTGATCTTGTTGTGCGGTCATCATCATCGGACGATGCACCACACGGAATGGCGGGTGGAGATCGGTCCGGATCGGAAGTCGGTGTTCTACCCGCCGATGTCGATCGATCCGTATCAACAGCCGATCGGCGGGAACAGCCCACCCACAGCGGCGTGAATCGCGACAATCGAACACATCAGCACCGGGGACGAACCATGCCCCGGTGCTGGCGCACGTTTCTGGTCAGATCCCAACCCCTCAAATCCCAGCCCCTCAGATCCCGGCCCCTCAGATCCCGGCCCTTCGCACGAGAGCGTCAGTGGCAGAAGGGGATACAACGTCAATCGCTCGTAACAGCCCCGCGTACCGCGGATACAGCTCGACGGGACGCGTATTGATCGCCCTCAAGATCCACGATGCAGCTTGATCGGCCGTCAGCGCCGGCTGGCT
>Ga0153921_1000772_pt1 | contig 15684 bp, 11 predicted proteins | sample TSNJ005MetaG_FD_104691 | JGI IMG/M metagenome (GOLD analysis project Ga0153921, IMG submission 104691) | Attine ant fungus gardens microbial communities from New Jersey, USA - TSNJ005 MetaG | ecosystem: Host-associated > Fungi > Mycelium > Unclassified | place: USA: New Jersey, Brendon T. Byrne... | reverse complement strand
TACGCATGTCCGACCTCCCGGTTGAAGGCGTGATCGGCCGGATAGACATAGGTGGCCATCTGCGGCAGCTTCTCACGGTGGGCCTGGACCGCTTCCGGCGGGATGCTGCGGTCCTGGGCACCGAAGTGGAAGATCACCGGGGCCTTGGGCGTTTCGTCGAGGAACTGCACGTTGCGCGCACCGTAGTAGCTGACCGACGGCAGCCCCAGGCGCACCGCGGACAGCATCGCCACCGTGCCGCCCCAGCAGTAGCCGACGGTGCCGACCTTGCCCTGCGGTGCCAGCCGGGTTGCCGCGGCCCGCACCACCTCCAGCGCCCTTTCCATGCCGAGCGCGCCAACCCGTTCCAGGCCCTGTTTCACGCCTTCGGCGTCGTAGGGCAACGCGTCCGGATCGGCGTCGGGGCCGTCGAGCAGGTCGAAGAACGAGGGCGCCAGCACCGCATAGCCTTCAGCCGCGAAGCGCTCGGCCACGCTGCGGATGTGCGGATTGGCGCCGAAAATTTCCTGCACCACCACCAGGCCGCCGCGCGCGGTGCCTTCCGGCAGGGCCTGCCAGGCCCGTACCGGGCCGTGATGCGTATCCAGGGTGATCCACTCGGCCATCGTCATCTTCCTCGTTGCTGGGAACAGAGCTGCATTGTCGGTGCTGCGCCGGTTAGCGCGGCGTCAGCGGCTGTGCCGGATCGGGCGGCTGCGGGCGTGCCGCAGTGCGTTCCCAAGGCGGTGCAGAGGGCTGTTTCTGCATTGACCGGTGCACACCCGCAGCCTAAGCTTTCAGCCACGATGACATACAAGCCTCCGGCGTGAGCCGGGGGCTTTTTTGTTGTCCGCGTGTTGCCGATCGCAACACGCAACCGGTGGCTGTGACGGGCCAGCCACGATGACCCACTGCAGGCAGCCCCGAGCCTGATCACCCCGAACCCCAGCCGCCGCAAGGCGGCTTTTTCATTTCCAGGAGATTCAACACCATGTCCATCAATCAAGCCATTTCCGCCCAGGACTCCGCGCTGTACGTGAAGGCCGGCACCGCCCCGACCGCGCCGAACAATCCGGCCGGCTATACCGAAATCGACGGCCTGACTGCCTTCCCGTTCGGCCGCGGCCAGGCCAACACCCTTGATGCTACCAACCTGCGTTCGAAGCAGATGGAGAACATCGCGGGTCTGTCCGGCGGCCAGGCCGTGCAGGTGTCCGGCCACCGCTGGCCGGTCGGCAGCTCGGCAGGCCAGGAGATCCTGCGCGACGCCGATCCGGATGCCGACCTGCATTTCCTGATGGTGCTGCCCACCGGCGATGCGGCCACCTTCGTCGCCAAGGTCGCCGCCTTCAACGTGGCCCCGGGTACCAACCAGGTGCTGACCTTCACTGCGGACCTGCTGCCGCGTGAGTTCGCGCTGGTCACCGTGGCCGCTGGCGGCACCCCGTGATGCTGTTGGGCAAGCAGCAGATCCTGGACGCACAGGATCGCCGGCACGAGGACGTCGCCGTACCCGAATGGGGCGGCAACGTGCGCGTGGCGATGATGTCGGCCCGCGACCGTGATCGCTGGGAGCAGGACACCTATGGCGGTGACACGCCCAAGGTGGATGACTTCCGTGCGCGATTCGTCGGCCTGTGCCTGGTCGATGAAATGGGCGAGCGCCTGTTCTCCGACCATGAGGTGGCCCAGCTGGGCACCAAATCGGCCGCGGCGCTGGATCGCGTGTTCCGTGTCGCACAGACGCTCAATGCGCTCGGCGATGCGGCCGTGGGAGAGCTGGAAAAAAACTGATCCGCCGGCCTGAGCGCCGGCTTCAGTTCCGGATCGCGTGGAGGCTGGGCCTCCCGCATCCGGACCACCTGCTGGCGGGAGTCACCTCCCGCCAGCTCTCGGAGATGTATGCGTTCGCACGCCTGGAGCCGTTGGACCAGCCCTTGCAGGGGATGCTCGCCCAGCTGACCAGCGTGCTGGCGCAGGTGCATGGCAATACGACCACTGCCGAAGACTTCCTGCTGGTGCGTCCCCGCACTTCGCCGGAGAAGGCGGCAAAGGAGCGCTCGCAGCAGCTGCTGGAACTGTTCGGCAGCGCATCGCGACGCAACGCTGCGGCGTGATTCCGGGCGGGGCAGGGCAGTGCTTCTCCGATGTGTGGCATGCAATCGAACCTGGGGCCCTGCGGGGCCCCTCATCATTCTTGGAGGAACGCGTATGGCGTCCACTAACCAGAATCTAGACGTAGTACTGCGGGTCAACACGACGGGCTTCCGTACCGCAATGGCGGAGGCCAGTCGCCTGGCGACGCAGAATCTCAAGACACTGCGCGCGGAGGCCGAGCGGACGGCCGCCGCGCTTGCGCGCGTGCATGCGGCACCGGAGGGCGCAACGGGCAAGGCCGGGACAAAGGCAAAGGCCAACGTCGGCGGCGATGTGCTCGGCAGCGGCTTGAAGGAGCTGGGCAGCGGCCTGCTGACGGCCGCCGGTGGCCCATGGGGTATCGCCATCGCGTCGGTGCAGAAGCTGGGCGAAGCGTACGTGGACATGGTCAAGGCGTCCGAACGTGCGCGCGCCGAGTACAAGGAGCAGATGCAGTCGCTGCAGCAGATGTCGTTCTCGATGGACCAGGCCGGCCTCGGCATGGGGGCGGGCACGCTGCCCCTGCAGCAGGCGGTCGCCACGCTGCATGAGCAGGCCAAGGCGCTGCGCGAGCTGGAGGCGCGCGAGAAGGCGTTGCAGGGCTCGGTCGTCCATTGGGAAGGTCGAGTGAGTAATGGCCAGCGATCGGGACGCGAAGGTGCGGGCCTGAGTGCGGCCTCGGATTACGCTGAGCTGGAGAAGGCCAGGGCGAACCTGGAAGCGTTCCAGGCGGAGGTCGCGCCGGTCCAGGAGAAGTTCCGGGGCCTGAAAGAAACGATCAGGGGCTCCCTTGACGAGAAGTTGTTCAATGCGATTGCCACGGCCATCCAGAACGTGGACAACCAGACGCTTGACCAGCTCATCGCGTCTCTGGGTGCGACGGAATGGAACGCATTGAAGGCAACCGATGCCTTCAACGGCATGCTGGGCGCCATGCGCGGAGAAGCGTGGCGGGACGAAGTCGAGTGGATCCGGCTGACCCGTGGCGAATATGCGGCCTGGATGGCTGAGCGCGGTGCGGAGATCAACGCCAACGGTGGCCCGGACAAGATGGACCCGGCCCAGCGCGCCGAGTTCAACAGGGACGCCGCGCGCAAGAAGGCCGACATCGAACGCAAGGCCCAGTTCCGCGAACAGCAGCAGGCCGCCCAGCAGTCGGTCAGGGGCGTGAACGAGCAGGCTGATGCGTACGCCGGGCTGATGGATCGCATCGAGAAGCAGATCGCCCAGGACCGGGTGCGCCAGAAGCTGAAGGAGGGGATGACAGAGGCGGAAAAGCTGCAGGTCACCCTCCTTGACGAGATGGAGCATGCCGAGAAGAAGCTCGGCGAGCAGAAACAACTGCGGGTGAAGGCCTCGCTGGACGCCGCGGTGGCCCTGGCCAAGGAGGCGGCGGCCGCTGAAGCGTCGAAGAAGGCGCAGCAGGATCTGCTGAAACTGCAGCGGGAGCTCCAGCAGGCGGCGAATGCACAGCAGCGTGGCAACGACCAGGCACTGTTCGGCATCGGCCATGGCGCGGCGAGCGTGGATCGCATGCAACGCCGTTCCGCACTGGATGAGGACCGGGACAATCGAAAGCGTGCGCTGGACGACGAGTCGCGTGGTGAAGACGGCAAGGTCATCGAGTCGGAGCGCTACAGGGCCCAGCTGGCCGAGCTCGATGCATTCCATGAACAGTCACTGCAACGCGAGGCCGAGTTCCAGGAAAACAAGAAGGCATACCAGTCCGATTGGAAGAACGGCGCGATGCGGGCGTTCGAGGACTATGCCGATGCCGCAGCCAATGCCGCCGAGTTGAGCCACGGCGTCTTCAGCAATGCACTGGGCGGGTTGGAAGACAGTCTGGTCAAGTTTGCCCAGACCGGAAAGCTGTCCTTCTCCGACCTCGCTGACTCGATCATCGCCGATCTGGCGCGCGTGGCAGCCAAACAGATGGTCAGTGGGCTGATCAGTTCGATCGGGCAGATGTTCGGGCCGAAGATCACCGGCTTTTCCATCGGCGGCTACACCGGCCCGGGGGGCAAGTACGAACCGGCCGGCATCGTCCACAAAGGCGAGGGCGTGCTCAGCCAGGAAGACATGGCCGCGCTCGGCGGCCCATCGGCATTCTTTGCCCTGCGCGCTTCGCTGCGAACCGGCAATGGCCTGTCTGGTGGTGACAGCGGGGGCTATGTGCAGGTGCCGATCGCCCACGCCGGCGAGGGTGGGATGAATGTGGAAATCAACAACTACGGCGAAAGCCGGGTCAATACCCGGGAAGAGCGGCAGCGCATGCCCGATGGCAGCGAAGTGCGGCGACTGGTGATCGACATCGTGGGCGACAGCCTCAACGGTGGTGAGCTGGGCGCCATTGGACGGGCCCGATACGGATGGACGGAGGCAGTGGGATGAGCAGTTGGCCAGAGTATGCAGAAATCCGCTTTGCGGATTACGGCGAGGAGATCGTTGCCTCGGAAGAGCGGACCGAGATGGAGCGCGGCCCCAGCAAGATGCGCGCGCTCAACAGCCGGGTGATGAAGAACGTGTACGCCTCGGTGCAGTTCCGCACCGCGGCTGATGCCGAGGCATTCGAAGAGTGGTACCTGCACGATGTCGGTCGCGTCGGCTGGTTCACGATGGAGCACCCGCGGACCGGGCAGCCGATCAGCGCCCGCTTCCCGCAGGGCATCGGCCGCCTGGTGCCACTGAACACCCGGTTCCGCTTCTCCAAGCGCGATCTTGTACTGGAGTACATGCGATGAGTTCCTTCCACGAGCGCCGCCAGCGCCTGGCCGACACCCAGGGACCGCTGATGCTGCTGGAGGTGTCGGCACCGTCGATGCCGGAGGTGCTGCGGATCGTCAACGACAACGTCAACTGGACCAGCAACGGCAGGGAGTTCATCGCCGCACCGTTCGGCTTCCAGCTTCCCGACGATGTCAGTGGACAGGCACCGCGCGCGCAGCTGGTGATCGACAACATCGGCCGCGCACTCACCGAGGACCTGGAAGGGCTTGCCCCCGGAGAGATGGTGACCGCACGGTTGATGCTGACCGATCGCGCCGATCCGGATGCCATCGAGGCCGAGTACGACCTGCCGATGACCCAGGTGTCGGTCAACACGCGCACGGTCAGTGCCCAGTGTGGTGTCGACTTCCTGATGCGCCAGCAGGCCGTGCTGCTGCATGCCAATCCGTTCACGTTGCCGGGAATCTTCTGATGCGCCTGGTCGACGTCGAGCGATGGGTGGGCATCCCCTATGACGAAGCGGCGTACGACTGCGCCGATCTGGTGATGCAGGTGCAGCGAGCGCTGTTCGCCCGTGAAGTGGCACTGCCCGGACGCCGGCCGCGCGGGCGGCGCGGCTCGGCCGAGCTGGGCGCATTGTCGCGTGCACAGGCGGTACCTCGCGAGGGCCCTCCACAGGACGGCGACCTGGTACTGATGATCGAACGCGGACAACACAACCCCGGCCACGCCGGGGTTTTCTTTTTCCTGGCCCATGAGGGCTGGGTCTTGCACAGCAACGAAACGAACGGCTGCAGCGTGCTGCACCGCGTTCGTGACCTGCCCGGATTTGGGCTGAGGATCGAGGGATACTACGCATGGAATTGACACCACAACCGGCGGTCGACGGCCGCCTCATCATCACCCCGCACCCGGTGCTGCTGGATGGCCAGCGCAACGTGCCGGTCGACCTGCGCCCGGGTGAAAGCCTGTACGCGTTCCTCATGCGCCATGTAGACGGGCTCGATGGCCGCGCATGGCAGGTCTGCGTGGACGGGCTGGAGGTGCCGCGCGAGCAATGGATGCAGGTACGACCGCGCCATGGCCAGCTGATCGAAGTGCGCAGCGTGGTGGGCAAGGCAGTGATTCCGCTGGTGGCGATGATCGCGCTGACCTATTTCACCTTCGGCATCGGCACGCTGGTGGCCGGTTCCGCCTGGGGCGCAGGCGCCGTTGCGGGGCTCAGCGCCACCTACGGTACCGCGCTGGCGTCGGCGGTCTATGTGGCTGGCAGCGTGCTGATCAACAAGGTGCTGGGCCCGAAGCCTCCCCGTGCGGGTGGTGGCGGCGGTGTTGCCGACACTGCGTATTCCCTGGCAGCGCCGCGCAACCGTGTGCGCGCCTATGAGCCGCTGGGCCTGCTGTTCGGTTCCACTCGCCTCGCTCCGGACCTGATCAGCCGCCCCTATACCTGGTTCGAGGGCGATGAGCAGTACGTCGGCCTGACCCTCAGCCCGGGCATCAACGTTGGCCGGGTAGAGGCCCTGCAGAACGGTGATTCGGCGCTGTCCAGCTACGAGGGCGTGCGCACCTGGTTCCGCGGCTTCCCGCAGATGCCCGACGAAGCGATTCCGCTGTACAGCAACGCCGATGTGATTGAAGGTGCGCAGCTGCTCGATACTGGTAGCGATGCCAAGCACGTGGCCAGCCCGTGGGTGGAACGCACCAGCTCCGCTGAATCTCTGCGCCTGCAGGTGAACATCGAGTTCCGGCTGTGGGATACCACGTCGAAGGGCAAGGACAAGGACAACCGCGAGCAGATCCAGATCCAGTACCGGCCGGTCGGCTCCGATGCCTGGCAGTTGTTCGGCAATTACAGCGTGGTGGGACGCACGCAGAAGGCGCGACGCGTGAGCTACGGCCGCGACGTGGAACTGGGCCAGTACGACGTGCGCGTGCGCGTGGCCGGGCAGAACACCGATGGCAGTGGCGCGCAGGCGAATTTCACCTGGACCACGCTGGTCAGCGTGCAGCGCGACGATGCCAGCCATGCCGGCATTCCTGCCATCGGCCTGCAGATGAAGGCGTCCGGCCAGCTCAACGGCACCCCGGATGAGATCCGTTGTGTGGCCCATGCGCGACCGATTCCGGTGTGGAAGGGCGAAGCGGCCGGCTGGGTGACCGAGGAAACCAGCAACCCGGGCGCGCAGATCCTGGCCTACGCGCGTGGCATCCATGATGAGAACGGCAAGCGCATCGCCGGCCTGGGCATGGCCGACCGCCGCATCGATATCGAAAGCCTGAAAGCCTTCATGCTGCACTGCGCGGACAACGCGCTGGGCTATGACTACTGGCTGACCGAGGTGCGCAGCCACCAGGCGGTGCTCGACGCCATCGCGCTGGCCGGCTTCGGCCAGGTGACCTGGGCCAAGGGTCGGCTGGGCGTGGCCTGGGCGGCCGACGAGCAGCCCCTTTCCGGCGTGGTCAACATGGCCACGATCAAGAAGGGCCAGTTCCAGGTGGACTACACCCTGGCCAACGCTGCCGATGGCATCGAGTACAGCTACCTGGACCGCCGAACCTGGAAGGCGGCGACGCTGCGCGTGCCGGCGCCGGGCGTGGAGGTGATGCTCAATCCGGCCAAGATCACCGGTGAGGGCGTCAGCTCCGAAGCCCATGCCGCGATGCTGGCGCGTTGGCATCTGGCGCAGAGCGTCTATCAGTACAAGTCGATCAGCTACAGCACCGACATCGAGCACCTGGCCTACTCGCGGTTGTCGGTGCTGGCGTTGCAGCACGACCTGACCCAGTGGGGCTTCGGTGGCCGCCTGATCGGTGCCGCCGTCGACGCTGCAGGCATTGCCACGCTGCAACTGGACGAGACGGTTCCGGCACCTTCGCTGGGCAGTGCGTTCATCGGCCTGCGTATTCCAGGCGAACGTGTCTACCGCGTACTGCGCGTGGTTCCGGGCGCTGAGCCGAGTGACAGGCTGGTGCTGGCCGATCCGTGGCCGGCAGATGCACCGCTGCCGGGCCACAACGACGGCAATCCCGCACACGACACGATCTGGATCTACGACTTCAAGCAGACGCCGGGTACCCGCGTGCGCGTGACCGGCATCCGCCCGGAAGGTGACCTGAAGGGCGCCGCAGTGGAGGTGGTGCAGGAGGGGCCCGAGTTCTGGCACTACGTGCGGACCGGCCAATATGTGCCGCCGTCGAATGAATCCTCGCTGCAGACCCGGCCGGTGGCCAGCAATCTGAAGGTGGTCGAGCGCCAGGTCAGCCGCGGTGGCAGCATGCACACCGAACTGCAGGCCAGCTTCGATATCAGTGGCCCGGCCGGCGAAACGCGGGTCCTGTCCGATCCAGACGGCAATGCTGCGCTGGAGGAAGTGGCACGCACCACCACGCGGTCGGCGAGCTGGGCGATTCCCGGAGCGGGCACCTATCCGGTGGTCGTTCGTCCGTACAGCCCCGATGGCCGTGCCGGCGTTGCCGTGTCCACCCAGTACACCACGCTGGGTGCTGATGCGCCGCCGGTCCTGGTCGATCTGTTCGACATCGAAGAGCTCAGCGGTGGCGTGCGCCGCTATGTGTGGGGCTTCTCCAGCGACACCGTGCAGTCGGCTGATTTCGCCGGCGTGGAGATCCGCTATACCGCCGGCAGCATCGACAACCCGTTGTGGGAGCATATGACCCCGCTGGGCGATGCCGGTGGCTTCTTCACCTCCGCAATCGAAGCCGTACTGCCAGAGGCGGGCAGCTGGACGTTTGCCTGCCGCAGTCGCAATACCGCCGGCGTGCTGTCCGTCGGTGCCCGCTACCTGCGGCGCGCGCTGGGGCGCAACACCGGGCAGACGCTGGAGGGAATCGGCGGCGTGGTCGAATCGGTCAAGCAGGACCTGGGCAAGGAAATCAACGCCCGCATCGACAGCGACCTGGCCGCCGCCACCCGTGCCGCCGAGGCGCTGCGCAGCGAATCGCTGCGCCTGCAGGATCAGATCACCGCCAGCGCCCAACGGCTTGCCGGCCAGGCCGAACGGCTGGACCAGCAGGCCCTGGCGCTCAAGGCCAGCACCGATGGCCTTGCACGCGAAGTGCTGGACCGCGCCGCCGGTGATCTGAATACCCGCACCGAGCTGACCACGGCGGTGACCCGCGAAACCAGCGAACGCCGGTCGGATGTGGAGAACCTCACCCGCATGGTAAGCCAGCTGTCGGCGGGCAGTGGCGTGCAGTTCGACAGCAAGCGCATCTGGTACTTCGACAGCAGCGTCGAAGGGTGGGGGGCAAACGGTGGCAGTCCAACGCTGGTGGAGGGCTGGCTGCGCCCGGCCAACCATGCCAGCGATGCCTTCGTGACGAGCCCGCGCGGCCAGGATGTCCAAGGCGCGGCGCATCGCTTCGTCAAGCTGCGCATCCGCAAGGTGGGCAGTCCTGCCTGGGACGGGCGCCTGCTGTGGAACGGTCCCGGCCAGTCGTGGGACAACGCACGCATGGTGCAGTTCGCGGAGCCAAGCTATGACAGCAACGGCATCGCGACGCTGGATGTGGACAACATTCCGTGGAACGGTACCGTCGTCGACCAGATCCGCCTGGACCTGTCCAAGGCGCAGACCGACGCCCACTACTTCCTGCTGGACTGGGTGGCGATCGGTCGCCCGACGCCGGGTGCGTCGGTGGCCATGCTGCAGGACGAAGCCACTGCACGCGTCGCGGCAGACAGCAGCGAAGCGGGCCGGCGCGAGTCGCTGGCCGTGCAGATGCGCGGCAGCTACGAGGGCGGTGACCTGGCGGGGGTCAGCCAGGGCCTGATTGCGGCCGAGAAGACCGCGCGGCTGAGTGGCGACCAGGTCAACGCGCAGTCGATCCAGGCACTCCAGGCACGCATGCCGGCAGGCACCGGCGCGCTGGCCACCAGTGCCAGTGTCAGCAGCCTGCAGCAGGCGATGGTGACCGCTGACACGGCACTGGGGCGGCGCGTGGACAGCCTCGATGCCACGATGGGGGACAAGATCGGATCCAGCGCCTTCAATGCATTGAAGACCGAAGTCGGGCAGCTCGATGGCAGGGTTACCAGCAGCAGCCAGGACCTGGTGCAACTGAAGAGTCGCATGGAAGCGGTGATGGGCGCAGGCAGCAACCTCGCGCTCAATGGCGACTTCAACCTGGGCGCTGGCACCGGCTGGACGTTCTTCAACACCACCGCAGCGTCGGTGGTGCGCGAGGGGCGCGGCAACAGCCTTTGCTGGAAGGCGGAGCCCTACGCGGGGGGAAGCAGTACGGTGGTCAGCGCCGCGGTCAATGAGGGGCGCGTCATCACCCTGACCGCCGGCCGTCGCTATCGAGTGTCGTGCTGGACGCGGACCAGCGAAGACTTCGACGGCACCGCCGACAACACCAAGCTGCGCGTCGCCGACCACAACGGCAACCTGATGGGTGGCGCCACGCAGTCGTTCCCGAAATCGGCCGACTGGGTCAAGACCGAGACCTTCGTGACGTTGCCGCCCACGGGCACGGTGCAGGGCATCAAGGTCACGATCAATCGCAATGGCACGGCCGGCACGTTGTGGCTGGACGATCTGTGGGTGGAGGATGTAACCGATGTCGACGCGAACGCTACGGCGGTCAGCGGCCTGTCGACCAAGGTAGAACAGATCGATGGCAAGCTGGCCAGTGCCGCCGAGAACGTCACGCGGCTGGCCTCGGGCATTGGCAACATGGTGGCCTACAACATCATCGCCAACGCACACATCCTCGCCTGGCCCACAGGTGGCCCCCGCGCATCGGGTGTATACCGCGCCAATGGCAGTATCGTGCCGGGCATGGGCGCCAACCGGGGGCTACGGGTCGGCATCATCAATGCGGACAACAGCATCACCGATACGGCGGTGTTCGATACCCATGGCAACCTGCAGAGCGAGTCGGCCCGTTTCAACACCTGGTACGACCAGACACTGAAGGACAACCAGTACTTCATTGCCTATACGTCCGACGCAGTCGGGGCGATCAGCAGCGCCAGCAACGCTGACACCGGCGGCCTGCGCACCCGCCTGCTGGATGCGGGCCTGTCACAGGAGAACCTGGCGGCCCTGTCGGGGTCGCGGATGCTGGTGATGATCGGGCGGCGCAGGAGCGGTGCCGGCGGTGGCAGGCAGATCCTGTCGCCCTTGCCGGAGACCGGCCGTACCGGCATGTGGGTGGAAATGACCGTCACCGTGCTCAATGGCGTGCCGACCGGATCGCAGGATTCGTCGATGCTCGATCGTACGGCGCGGAGCAATGCGGAAGCGCTGACCGGGCTGCGCACCGACGTCAGCAAGCTCGGTACCGACCTGGTGTCCGCGGCCGACAGCCTGACCAGCCTGGCCGCGCGGGTGGAGACCTCGGTGACCAGCAGCGACAACGTGCTGCGCAACAGCTCCTTCGCTGGCAGTGCCGCCTGGTGGACGTTGACCCGCACCGTGTCGGCCAACACCGTGGAGTGGGTGAAGGCATCGGGCCAGAGTGGTGACGCACTGTTGATGACGCATGGTCCCCAGGCCGGGCAGAACCCCTTCATCACGGCCAATGATGCGCGGTGGTTGCCGGTGGTTGCCGGCAGGTCGCGGCGGTACCGCCTGGTGATGATCGCCCGCGCCTTCGACAATGCGACGGCCACCCTGGTCTGCCGGCTGCGCGTGCGGACCAGCGGAGGGGGCGAAAGCCATGCCGACGTGACGCTGAACCTGTCCGATGCAGCCTGGAAAACCTACACGGCCGAATGGTCTGCCGCGCAGGATCGCAACGAGATCATGCCGCAGGTGCATCTGACCAACGCGGGCGGCAAGGTGCTGTTCGACCGGGTCGAGCTCTACGACATCACCGATGCGCAGGACATCGCCGGCAACGCGACGGCCATCGCCAACCTGCGCAGCGACGTGGTGCAGCTTGGCGATCGTGTCACCAGTAGTGCGTCCAGTGTGGTCAAGCTGCAGTCGGACGTGCAATCGGTCCTCAATGGCAGCGACAGCCTGTTCCCGCTGGGTGCGTTCGAAACGTTCCAGGACGGCCAGCTGCTGGGCAGTGCGGCGGGCACCATCTACACCGCCCGCGCCGATGCACGCCGGACCGGCGAGCGCGGCCTGGATGTGAATGTCGCGGCCAACACCAGCCCGAACACCAATGCGGACATGTACTTCGGGCAGTGGACCCCCATCACCGGCAATCGCCGCATCTATGTGGAGTACTACGCGCGCCTGCATCCGGACAGCATCCAGCCGACCGGTGGCTCGATCCGGGTGGGCTGGCAGACCACGAACGAAGCCAACGCGGAGAATTCGTGGCCCTTGCAGGCTTACGCACTGGCCTCCCTGCGCAAGGATGGCTGGACCAAGGTCAGTGGCTACATGAATACCGCCGCGTCTGCGGCGAAGTGGCGGATGCTGGTCAGCATCCCGGGAGGAAGCGGTGCGCGCGAAGTGGGCGTGCGCGTGCAGGTGGACGACATCCGCATGATCGATGTCACCGACGCCTACGCTGCGCAGCAGAGCGCCGCTGCCGCGGCCACTGCAGTGACCGCGCTGACCACCAAGGTTGATCAGCAGGGGACGAAGGTCGATGCGCAGGCTCAGCAGATCACCGACCTGTCCAGTGGGCTGAAGGGCGTACTCAACACCGGCAGCGGCCTGCTGCCCAATCCCGACTTCGCCGAAGGGCTGGGTGGCTGGACGGCATCGGCGGCCGCCAATGGCGCGGTGTGGAGCACGGTCAACGGCGATGGACGCCCAGGTGTGCTGCTCAATCGCTACACGAACGTGAATCCGACCCTGCAGGCCAACGGTGGCAAATGGGTGCCGATCAACGGCGCGCGCCGCCTGCGGGTGATCGTCCGCGCCTGCGGTGCTGGCGGTGCCAACAATCTGCTGGTGCGGATCTATCGCAAGAATGCGGCCGGCCAGCAGTCCTACCAGGATCTGCGTGCGGTGTTCGCAGTAGAGGCGTTCGAGACCCGATCGTTCGACTTCGATGCCTTCAACAGCGGCATCGATGCCTGGCGTTTGAACATCTATGCTCACCCCGACAACGGCCAGGTGCGGGTGGACAGCGTCCAGGTCTACGACATCACCGACCAGGTGGCCAACGATGCCAATGCCTCGGCCATCAGTGGGCTGAGCACCTCGGTAAGCCAGCAGGGCAGCAAGCTGGACACCACGGCGCGTGACCTGACCCAGCTCAAGACCCAGGTGGGCGACGTCTCGGCCAGCGGCTTCTCGCAGCTGAAAAGCCAGGTCAGCCAGCAGGGTACGCAGCTGACCGCACTGTCCGGGCGGATCGACGGCGTGCAGGCCTCATTGGGCGCCAAGGCGGACGCTGCCGTAGTGACCAGCATGCAGGCGCAGGTCAAGAACCTGGGCGCCGGCGGCAACCTGCTGATGAACACCACGTTCCCCTTCTGGCAGCGCTCGGGGTGGGGCTGGGGAAGCAATCCGAACGGCCGCTGGTCCGAGCTGGGCAATCCCACCGGCGATGACAGCTGGCATCCGAAGGGCATTACCGGACTGGGCTCAGTGACACCTGGCGTCGTCGCGGCAGGTGAAATCGCGTGGTGGGGAACCGAATACGACATCGCCATCGAGGGCGGCAAGACCTATTGCGCGTCCGCCTGGATCAATACTCATCGCGTGGAAGTCAAGCTGGAGATGACGTTCTTCGATGCGGCCGGCAACCACCTGGGGCTGGTGCACAGCCCTGGCGTGAGGAGCGATACCGGAACGCCGATCACGCTCGACCGCTTGACGCGGACGTTCCTTATCACCAAGGCGCCCGCCACAGCATCCTTCGCTCGCTTCCGCGTGATCGTGATCGGTACCGGAGGAACCACGCCGTACTTCTGGATGTTCCGCCCAATGCTGAGCCAGGTGGATGCGTCGGCAACCGCCCCCCCCACCTGGTCGGCCGGAGGCACCGAGTCTTCCGCGCAATGGTCGGTGAACGTTCGTGCCGATGGCCGGGTAGGCGGCGTGCAGCTGGCGTCCAGTGGCCAGGTCTCGCGTTTCGATGTGGTGGCCGATGCGTTCAGTGTCAGTGCGCCCGGTGGTGGGCGCCGCACCGAGTACAGCGATGGCAACTGGCGGGTCTATGACGAAGCCGGACGCCTGCGTGTGCGCATGGGCGTGTGGTGAACCGCGCGCCTGCCCGTCGCGGTGGGTGCCTTGCATGAAAACCGTTCGGGCCGCCGGTGGATGCGGCCCATTTTTTTTGGAGATCCAACATGAAGTTCAACGCACGTCTCGTCCTGCTGACCCGCGCAGTGGAGCAGTCGGGGGTGGTCAATCTGCATTTCCGGCCGGAGGGCGACAACCTTCTTCCGCAGATGGTGATCCCGGTATCGCCGCTGGATGCGTACGCCTTGAAGTTTGGCGCGTTGTACCGGTTCGAGGCGCTCGAGGTGGAAGAAGCGCTGCCCATTGAATCAGCTGCTGGCTGATGCCGGGCGGTTGTCAGGCGACGGGTTGCTGCCGCCCGTTTCAGGGGGCCGCCTGCGGCCCCGTGTTTTCAAGGAGAAAGAAAATGCCCGCGGGATTGCAGACATGGGACGCTGCCGGTCAACCGGAAATAGACCTGGCTACTCGCGTTTTCCGCACGTTGCAGGTCATTCCCATCGGCGCGGGGCCAGGGCAGATCGAAGTCAACGCCAGCGCCCAGGGCACGATACGAGCCTTCATCAACGCCGGTGGGTTCACCGGAAGCTCAAGCTCCAGGCGGGTTGTCACGATCAGTGGCAACCGGGTTTCCTGGTCCGCCGGCGACGGCGCCTATCTTTATCTTGTGGCCTGGTGATGGCGTACTTCGAAACAACCCTCGACGATGGCAATGGCATCCAGATCAGCGATGATTTTTCGTGCCTGCGGCTGGTGGATTACGAGCCCAGGTGGCCACAGGTCCATCTGGTCGCGAACAGTCATGACCGCAGCTACCACTTTGCCGATGATCGTGTGATTCCCGCAGACGCCCGTGCGGGCCTGCAGGTATTCAATGGCGCCGGGCAATGTGCGTTCTGGTCCGGCTTCAAGTACGCGCGTGTGGTCGAGCTGATCGAGTACACGAACTCCTACGATTGGATCTATCGGATCATTCCGGTACCCGCCGGTCGAAAGTATGCGGTCGCGTTCCTGGTAGCGCCCTGGCAGGAGTTGATCGAAAACCAGCGCCTGCACGGTGGATGGCAGGCGCGCTGGATGACACGCCGTGCCGGTGTGATCTCCGGTGACAGCAGTCACCTGAAGCTGGGTTTCATCGATGGCATCTGGAGTGACTGGTCGATGATGTTCGAGACGCCGCAGCCGGGTCGGCCGGACTTCCGCGACCTGGTTGCGGTGGTGCTGGACGTGACCGGGTACTGACCCTTCACAGGCCAGGGGCCGCCGGCGGGAGCGGCGATTCAGGGCCCTGGCCCGAACCCCGGTATACTGGCGCCCTTTCAGGCCCCCGGCCCCCAGGAACCCCTGCCATGCCGGCAGGGGCCCAGGCCCCCAGAGTCCCGCGATTCCATGTCCCAGCTGAACCCCAAAGTCGGCTTCGTCAGCCTTGGCTGCCCGAAGGCCCTCGTCGATTCCGAGCGCATCCTCACCCAGCTCCGCTCGGAAGGCTACGACATCGTCCCGTCCTACGATTCGGCCGACGTGGTGGTGGTCAACACCTGTGGGTTCATCGATTCGGCGGTGACTGAGTCGCTGGATGCCATTGGCGAGGCGATGAACCAGAACGGCAAGGTGATCGTCACCGGTTGCCTGGGCAAGCGCCCGGAGCAGATCCGCGAGGCGTACCCCAACGTGCTGGCGGTATCCGGCCCGCAGGATTACCAGAGCGTGATGGAAG
>Ga0153921_1000764_pt1 | contig 15758 bp, 14 predicted proteins | sample TSNJ005MetaG_FD_104691 | JGI IMG/M metagenome (GOLD analysis project Ga0153921, IMG submission 104691) | Attine ant fungus gardens microbial communities from New Jersey, USA - TSNJ005 MetaG | ecosystem: Host-associated > Fungi > Mycelium > Unclassified | place: USA: New Jersey, Brendon T. Byrne... | reverse complement strand
CGGCGTATCTCGACGATCCCGACGTTGCCTTGCACATCGACTGCGATCGTCTCGGTGGTGACGGTCTCGGCTGTAGTCGTCATCGGGACTCCACCTTCGTGCGTGCATCGGCAACGACGGCGTTCTTGTCGATCTTGCCTGCGTGGTTGACCGGAAAATCCTCGGTGACGACGATCCATCGCGTGGGGACGGCGAACGAGGCGATGGTGCCGCGCAGTCGATCACCGAACTGCGTCGGGTCGACATCGGACTCGAGTACGAGAGCCGCCGCCACTTCCTCACCGAGATCCGAGTGCGGTACCCCGAAGACGACCGCGTCCTTGACCTCGGGCAGGCGTACGAGTGCGGCCTCGACAGAAGCCGGGGCAATGTTCTCGCCGCCCCGGATGATCATGTCCTTGGATCGGCCGGTGATCCAGAGGTACCCCTCGTCGTCGAGGTGTCCCAGGTCGCCGGTGTGCAACCAACCGTCGCTGTCGATCGGGGATTCGATTTCGCCGAGATAACCGAGCATCTGGGTGGGGCTGCGCAGCAGGATCTCACCGTCGGGGAGTTCGGGTCGCGGTGCGATGGAGATCTCGACGCACGGCAGAGCCCGTCCGGTCGTCCCTGGGTGTTTGACGGTGTCCTTGCCGGACGCCGCCACTCCCTGGCCACCGTTCTCGGTCAGTCCGTAGCCGGTGGCGACGCGAGGTTCGACGCCGGGCAACCCGGTGCGCAGTCGTTCGAGAAACTCTGCGCCGACAGGGGCTCCGCCGACGGTGACAGCTCGCAGCGTTGTCAGGTCACGAGTCCGAACGTCGGGATGTTCGAGCACGCGGGTGACCATGGTGGGCACCGCACTCCATCGTCGGATCTTCCAGTCCTCGACGAGCCGGATGGCTTCGGCGGGGTCGAATCGGCCGGCAGGCATGACAAGCGTGTCTCCGACGCAGATCGCCCGCAGCAGGGTCTGGACGCCGCCGACGTGGAACATCGGACCGGTGTGCAGTGCGGACTCGCCGGCCGTCTCGTCGACCAGGTGGGGTAGTCGCCGAGTGATGTCGAGCAGCATCTGCAGTCCGGAGAGCAATGAACGGTGAGACAGGACAACACCTTTGGGCTTGCCCGAGGTTCCCGACGTGAAAATCACCACCGCTGGGTCCTCTTCGGCTGTGCCTGGGTCAACGAATGGAGTGGCTGCGGTCGGCGACGGATCGGCCGTGGGCGACCACGTGGCGACCTTGTATCGGTCCGGAACGCGGGAAGCGATGCGCTCGTCCGCGAGGACCAACACAGGTTCCACGAGTTCGAGGGAGCTGACCAACTCTTCCTCGCTCCACCACGCATTGGCGAGAACGGCGACGCCGCCCACAGCTACGGTGGCCCAGAAGTTGACGATCCACTCCGGGCTGTTGAACCCCAGCAGAACGACCCGATCGCCGGATCCGATTCCGGCAGAGGTGAACTCGTGGGCGCGGGCATCGACCGATGCGCGGAACTGCTCGAACGTCACCACCCGCTCACCCTGCACGATGTGCGCGCGGTCCCCCCACCGGGACGCAAACGTGAGGAGCGATCCCAGCCGGTGCGGACGCTCGGAGTACATCCGGAATGTCAGGTCGCCGACCGTCACGGGTTCGATGTCGGAGCCCCATCTTTCGGACTTCGACGTGGCCGATCTCGCGGCTTGCGTGGTGGTCACTTCGCAGCCGCCTCGGCGCGGTAGGGGAGACGGATGACCGCCGAACCGGGCATCACGGACTGCTCGCGCTGGTTGGTCGCCCAGGTCTCGACCTTGACCACATGATCGCCGTCGCCGTCGACAAGCTTTTCCGTGACCTTGCCCCCGAGCCTGACCACGTCGGAGAGGTAGACGTGCGAACGGTACTGGTCGTGCAGCGATTTCAAGAACCCGTCGTCGCCCATCCAGTTGGTCAGGTGATGAATCTGCCAGCAGGTGCGTTGGATGCCCACGTCATAGGCCATCTGTGCGCCCTGGAGGCTCGCGGCGTAATCGTTGTAGTGGACCGAGTACACGGGCTCGAGTGCGTGCGTGTTCGGGTCTCGGAATGCCCACTTGGGGTGCTTCTTGTATCGGCGCAGAGCGACACCGTGTGCGGCGAGCCGGGGGATCGGTGCGGCACCGGAGGCGACGAACGCGATCTCGTCCGTCAGACCGATCGGGCCCTTGGTGATGATGCCGAGGTCGTCGCCCACCTGAACGTCGTCCCAGTAGCGCTTCTCGGCGCCGCGTGGCGACTCCGCCAGCACATCGGCGTCGACCCTCGCCAGTTCGGCATCGGTCCACGGGTGTGGCAATTCGATCTTGCGTGACTCTCGCTTGGCCTGCATCTCGGTGCGCTCGAATCGCATGCGGGAGCAGATGAACGTGGCGACAAGTTCGTCGTTCTGGTTCCGGTATTCCTGCCGCAGGTAATCCTTGATGCGGCGGCCGGCGAACTTGCTGGCGTCGATGGGCCCGTCGAATCCGTCGAACACCACGCGCGCGGTGATCTTGTCCCCGACCCTGATGGGGTGGTGGAACTCCATGTTGGTCTCGGCGTGGAAGCCGCCCAGTCCGGGCCATCCGACCTGGACGGAGCCGAGGCAGGCGAAGATGAAACTCGGGGGAGCGATGAGTTCGCCGTGCGCAGTGCCGGCGGCGTATGCCTCGTCCGTCCACAGCGGGTTGTCGTCGCCGATGCCCTCGGCGAACCGAAGGATTGCCAAACGTGTGGCGTATTCGTTGTTCACGGAACCGGCCGTGCGTAGCTCGGTGCCGATCAACGCACGCATCTTCTCGAGCATCTCGTCCGTGAACTTGCCCTCTGCCAGGCTCTTGCCGATTTCAGGTTCTGCAGTCTGCGTCATAGTGTCCGTCCGTAATTAGAAAAGAAAGTTCGTATTTAAGAACTTATATGCCGTATCTGCTGTGGTCAATGGCGGATTACGCCAGCGTCGACACCACGGACTTCGTCTCGAGGTAGCTGTCGAGGCCGTCCAGTCCGTTCTCTCGGCCCCATCCCGACTGCCGGTAGCCGCCCGCAGGCATGTACACACCACCGGCGCGATGGACGTTGATTCCCACGCGGCCCGCACGTAGACGTCGGGCAATGGAGTGGCCGACCGAGCCGTCCGCTGTCCATACACTCGAAGCGAGCCCATAGGAGCTGTCGTTGGCGAGCGCCACTGCTTCGTCGATGTCCGAGAACGGCATCACACCGAGGACCGGTCCGAAGATCTCCTCGCGCATGACGCTCATCGACTGATCGACGTCGACGAGTACGGTCGGTTCGAAGAAGTACCCTGCGTCGCCTACGCGGTTGCCACCGGAGAGGACGGTTGCGCCGGCGTTGACACCGGCATCGACGTAGGACGTGACCCGGTCGAGCTGTTTGCGGGAAATCAACGGTCCGAGATCCACGTCGGGCTGGGTTCCGTATCCGATGCGCAGTTTGCGGCCCTCGGCCGCGACACCGTTGACCACTTCGTCGTAGACCGACTCGTGAACGAACAGTCGCGTTCCTGCAGCGCACACCTGGCCCGTGTTCCAGAACACCGCACCCGCAACTCCGGGAATTGCGGCGGCGAGGTCGGCGTCAGGCATCACGATGACCGGCGACTTGCCGCCGAGCTCGAGCGAGAGCTTCTTCATGTTGCCCGTCGACGCGTGGACAATGGTTCGGCCGACGTCGGTGGAACCGGTGAACGCCACGGCGTCGACATCCGGGTGGGCAGTCAGGGCAGCGCCCACTGTCGGACCGGGGCCGGTGATCACGTTCACCACGCCGTCTGGCACGCCGGCCTCGGTGAGAATTTGTCCCAGCCACAGCGCAGTCAGTGGGGTTTCGTCGGCGGGCTTGAGCACGCACGTGCACCCGGCCGCAAGGGCGGGAGCGAGCTTCTTCGACGCAGAGATGATGGGAGCGTTCCACGGGACGATCATCGCGACGACGCCGACCGGCTCGCGGAGCGTGTAACCCTGGATGCGCTTCTCCCCGGGTCCCAGATCGATGGTCTGACCGTGGATCTTGTCCGCCCAGCCGCCGTAGTACTGATATTGAGCCGCCGCTTCGAGCACCATCGACCGTGCCTGCGGAACGGGAATTCCCATGTTGCGGCTCTCCAGCGCGGCGAGAGCATCCACGTTGTCCCGCATGATCTGCCCGGCCTGCCAGAGGATCGCGCCCCTCTGCTGAGGAGCCAGGCGCATCCACCGTTGTTCGTCGAACGCGCGCCGCGCCGCAGCGACTGCGAAATCGGTGTCCTTTTCCCCGGCGAGCGCCACGTTCGCGATCACCTCACCGGTGCCCGGGTCGTAGGTCGGGAACGTCTCGCCGGATGCGGCCTCGATCCAGGCGCCGTCGACGAGCATCGGCACGCTGTCCGCTTCCTTCAGGCTCTCCGGGTACGCCCAAGCATTTGCTGGTGAGAGCGACATCGTTTCTCCTCTTGAATTGATCTTTCGGTCCACGCTTATGCGGGCAGTGATCGAATCGGTTGTCTCGTGCAGGTGGGGTGAGTCGGCCCCGAAGGAATGACGGGATTCGTTCTCACTCCATTCTGTGTTCTTATATAGAAACATCAGTCCTGATTTATGGATACTTTGAACGTATCGACCGCCTGCGGACTGTGTCAAGGCTCACGATCTCTTGATGTTGCAGCGTGGGTCACTGGACGCCCAGTGATTGACAGCACGTTGCGGCCGTCCTAGTGTTCTTAATAACAAACCATTGTCCGTAAATACGAAGTTGGAGGTCTGCCGATGCCGGCACTCAGCGGTGTGAAGGTCATCTGTGTAGGTCAGTTCTACTTCGCCCCCTACTGCTCCATGTTGCTCGCTCGTCTGGGCGCAGACGTGATCAAGATCGAGGCTCCCGAGGGCGATCCCTACCGCCGGCTGCCGAGCGCCGACCACGACGGCTCATCCGTGCAGTTCACCATGCTGAACTCCGGAAAACGGGCGATGAAGGTCGACCTCAAGCATCCCAAGGGGCAAGAGATCGTTCGCAAGTTGGTCGAGCAAGCCGACGTTCTCATCCAGAACCTCTCGCCCGGCGCGATGGACAGGTTCGGGCTGGGATACGACGCTCTGTGCGCGATCAACCCACGGCTGATCATGGCGTCGGGAACCGGCTTCGGATCGTTCGGACCCTATGCGGGTGAACCCGCGATGGATCTGACAATTCAGGCCCGCACCGCGATCATGAGCACGACGGGGTTCATGGAAGGCGCACCCGTGCGCACCGGACCGTCAGTCGTGGACTTCATGGCAGGCACCCACATGTTCAGCGGGGTCCTGGCCGCGCTGTATCAACGTGAACACACCGGCCGCGGACAACACGTCGAGGTCGCGCTGCAGGATGCGATCCTTCCGGCGCTGTCGTCGAACATTGCCGGTCACATCAACAGCAACGGCGCCATGCCCGAGCGCACGGGCAACCGGCACGGCGGGCTCGCCGTGGTGCCCTACAACGCGTACCGGACCACCGACGGCTGGGTGACAGTGCTGTGTCCCACCCAATCTCACTGGGAGAGGTTGTGCGGAGTCATGGACGACCCGGATGCCAAGGACGATCGGTACAGCACCATGTCGGGTCGTACAGCGCACTCGGACGAGGTGGACGTGCTGGTGGAGCGGTGGACGTCAGCGCACACCAAGCAGGAAGTCGCACACCTTCTGTCGAGGACGGGAATCCCGACCGCACCGGTGCTCAGCCTCGCCGAACTGATGGATGATCCGCACGTTCAGGCGCGTGGGGTGCTGAGGTGGATGGACGACGAGTCGGGCAGGTGGTTGACGCTGGGCAGTCCGTTGTTTTTGTCCGACTCTCCGATGGTCGAGCCGGATCGTGCGCACGGACTCGGTGCCGACACCGACACGATCCTGCGGGACGAACTCGGAATGACGGAGGACGAGGTCGCAGCCCTCCACTTCGAAGGCGCGATCTGAGTTTTGTAACCAAGAAGGCAATCGAAAGGTAGATCATGATGCAGGGCTTGGTATTCGAAGGCGATCGGCAGATCTCGTTGCGCGATTTCTCCGATCCGAATCCTGGTCCGGGCGAGGTGTTGCTTCGTGTAACTGCCTCCGGAATGTGCGGGTCCGACCTCCACTATTACCGAGCAGAGGCGAGCGCGCCCGACGCGCCGGTGTGTATCGGCGGCCACGAGCCGGCGGGTGTGATCGAGGAACTCGGTGCCGGCGTCGACCCCGTGCGGTTCGCCGTCGGCCAACGCGTGATGGTCCATCACTACGCCGGGTGCGGCGGTTGCGAGGCCTGCAGGTCGGGATGGACACAGATGTGCACTACCGGTCCGGCGACGGTGTACGGCAAGTCGGCACACGGTGCGCACGCTCCCTTCATGACGGTCTCTACGCAGTCCGTCCTGCCGCTGTCCGACAGCTTGTCTGATATCGCGGCGGCCGCCATCGGTTGCGGTACGGGCACCGCCTGGGGCGCACTCGATCGGGTGGGCGACGTCGGTGGGGCGGACCTCGTCGTGTTCGGCCAGGGGCCGGTCGGTTTATCCGCGACGATGCTGGCCACTGCGCGCGGCGCTCGAGTCATCGCAGTCGATCTCGCCGACAGCCGACTCGAACAGGCCCGTGCCTTCGGGGCCGCGGAGACGATCAACTCGGGCTCGGTGGACCCGGTAGCGATGATCAAGGAACTCACCGGCGGCGGAGCCACGGTGGCGATCGAAACTTCCGGTGCGACGGCCGCAGCGACTGCCGCGCTGGAATCTCTCGCCCCGTGGGGCCGACTGGGCGTCGTCGGTCTCGGCGGTCGCATCGAGGTCGACGTCCGCAAATTCCTCTCGCGTCAGATCACCATTGCCACGTCGTGGTCGCTGTCGAGTGTTCAGCAGATTCAGTGCGCGAATTTCGTCGATCGGCACCATCTCCAGGTCGACGATCTGTTCAGCCATCGTTGGAGCCTTAACGACGCCGTGGAGGCATACGCGGAATTCGACAAGCAGACGTCCGGCAAGGGCGTCTTCACCTTCTGACCGTCACCTTTTGACTGACAATCCAGAACTTCGAGAAAGCGAAACACTCACATGACCGACACTCCGAACCTCGAATTGCGCCACGCGACACCTGCCTTCCGCACGTTTGCCGGCGAGAAGGCCATGTCCGCGCTTCCCCGTGAGCTCGACCGCGTCGGAGCGAGCCGAGCGGTCGTGATCACGGTCAAGCCCATCCTCGACTACCCCGAGGCGATGCAGCGGTTGTACGACGCCCTGGGATCGAAACTCGTCGGGCTGTTCGACGGCGTCGTCGAGCACAGCCCGCTACCGGCGGTGAACGACGCGCGTCAGTACCTCGAAGACATGAAAGCGGACGCGATCATCGCAGTCGGCGGTGGATCGTCGGTCGTCACCGCGCGTGCATCGTCCATTCTGCTGGCCGAGAACAAGGACATCCGCGAGCTGTGCACCCAGCGCGGCGCCGACGGAAAACTGACGAGCCCGCGGCTGTCGGCTCCGAAGCTACCGCAGTGGGTCGTCCCCAGTACCCCGACGAGCGCCTACGCGAAAGCCGGTGCCGCGGTGCGTGATCCGGAGACCGGAGAACGGCTGGCATTGTTCGACCCGAAGGCGCGCGCCCAGGGGGTAATCCTCGACCCGGTCATGGCCGTGACGGCACCGGAACGGCTCGCCTGGTCGGCATCTCTGAACGTGTTCTCCATGGCGATCGAGGGCCTGCAGTCCAGCACCGTCGACCCCCTCGCGGACGCCCTGCTGATGGGAGCGCTTCGTGGCGTCAACGAGTGGCTGCCCCGGCTTGCGTCCGACCCCAAGGGTGCGCAGCCGCGGCTGAACCTGATGCTGTCGTCGTTACTGAGCGGTCAAGGTAGTGATTTCACCGGTGGCGGACTGGCACAGGCGCTTTCGCACGCGATCGGACCGCGGTCCTCGGCATCCAACGGCGTCGTCGAAGCGCTGATGCTTCCACATGTCACGCGCTGGAATGTGCCCGTAGCCGCCGAACGTATCGCAGGCATGGGGGCAGGCCTCGGAATCGTCGACCGCAGTGTCGACGGTGTCATCGCCGAAATCGAGCGCCTGCTCGAGGTGTTCGAGGTGCCCACCCGTCTGCGTGATATCGGCGTCGAGAACGACGACATCGCAGAGGTCGCGGACCACGCACTGGACGACTGGTCGATCACGACCGGACCCCGCGCCGTGGACCGTCAGCAACTCATCGAATTACTGACGGCCGCTTGGTGACTCGCAGGATCAGACCTGGGTGGACGGACGCAGGAGAATTTCGTTGATGGCCAGGTGACGAGGCCGACCGATGGCGAACGCAATGACCTCAGCGATGTCATCGGCAGTCACCTCGGCCTTGCTGTACATCTCGTTGACCGCAGTGTTGGTCGACTCGTGGGTGATATGGGTCGGAAGTTCGGTAGCGACGACGCCGGGCTCGATCAAGGTGACGCGCACAGTCGGAAGCAGCTCCTGCCGAAGAGCTTCCGACCAACCGTTGATCCCCCACTTGGTCGCCGCATAGACGCCGTTTCCGGACCGCGCAGTGCGGCCGGCCACGGACGAGATATTGATGATGTCCGCGCGGCCGCTGGCGGTGAGCTGGTCGAGGAAGACTTCGGTGGTGGTTATGGCGCCCAGAAGGTTCACCTCGATCATCTGCCGATAGTCCCCACGCTGGTCCGCCGAGAACGGCCCGAGGAGCATCACGCCGGCGTTGTTGACGAGCACGTCGGCGCCACCGAGTTCCTTCTTGACCTGCTCCGCCGCAGCAACGAGGGCATCGCGGTCGGTGACGTCAGCCTCGATGGCAAGCGCGCCGTCGCCGAGGTCTGCTGCGAGCGCATCGATGCGATCGCGCCGACGTGCGAGGAGTGCAACCTTGTAACCGGCGGCGTGGAGATGGCGCGCCGTCGCCTCACCGATTCCGGACGACGCTCCGGTGATAACGGCTACACCTGCAATGGAAGAGGTCACGATGTTCCTTTCGTTCGGGTCTTCGGTGAGACCAGTCAACCTGGCCTCTCGTGCGGGTGGGAGGGCTTGCCGATACAGGTAACAGCAGTGCCTCCCTGGTTGGCACGACGGGTCGTACCGTCGGTGTGATCCGGGGACACACGCACAACGACTTGAAAGGCAGACGATGGAGATCGACCCGCAGAAGCCGACAGTCAAGAATCCCGCAGCACGATTCGCCGGGGACGTCTGGCTCGACCCGATCGCGTTTCCCCGCGAGGACGGTCAGCGCATGACCGTCGCGAAGGTGCGATTCGCTCCTGGAGCGCGCACGGCGTGGCATTCGCACGCGGTGGGGCAGACGCTGCACATCACCCAGGGCGTGGCCTGGGTCGGCACGCGCGGTGGCACGAAAATGGAAGCACATCAGGGTCAGACGCTCTACTGCCCGCCGAACGAGGAGCATTGGCACGGAGCTTCCGCGGACTCGTTCATGGAACACCTTGCAATGCTCGACAACGCCGAAGACCCTTCGACCACCACCACCTGGTTCGAGCACGTCACCGATGACGAGTATCGCGCATGACCGGCGAACCGGCGTTCTTCTCGGTCGACAGGACGCCGCACGGCGATGTTCTAACTCCACTGCCCACTGCGGCGGGCAACTGGGGCCCGAACAGGATGCGAGGGCTGGCTGTCAGTGGTGCGCTCGCGCGCGCCGTCGAGCATGCCGTGCCAGACTCCGAATTCCGGCCGGTGCGTTGGACACTGGAACTCTGCCGCGTTGCGACAATGGATAGATGTCACGCGGACGTCAGGATTATTCGCACCGGTAAACGGATCAGTCTTGTCGAGGCAGACCTGCTGCAAGGGGATGCCAAGGTCGCCACCGCCAGGGCACTGTTCCTCAAACCCGACCCGGATGTCTCCACCGCAGATGTGTGGTCACAGACTAGCCGGCTGCAGTGTCCACCGACTGATCTGAGCCCGGGTACCGAAGAGCCGCGGCTGCATTACAGCGATGACACAGGATGGGTGTCCACTCCGGCATCCGACCACAACGGCACCCGAAAAATCATGTGGGTGTTGGGAGTTCGGGTGGCGGAGGACGAAGCGCTTTCAGCCTTTCAATTCGCTGCCAGCGCAGCCGATGTGGCGAGCGTGGTCGGTAACTGGGGAACTGCAGGCATGCAGTTCATCAATGCCGACGTCAGCCTCGCGCTCGCCCGGCTACCGCAGGGACTCGAGATCGGCCTCGCCGCAACGGATCGCGTCGAAACAGACGGAATCAGTACGAGCACCGTCACCGTTTTCGATCGGAGCGGGACTCTGGGTACCGCGGTAGTGTGCGCTCTCGCCAACGTGCGCGCTTCCGTCGACCCGCGCATGCGCTGAACGTGGCAGACAGCATCGAGCCTCCGGGCAGGCACTGGCAGTACCTGGTACGCCAGTAACTCCCCTCGGCCGCCGGGACACTCTTTACTGGATGTATGCAGCAGACACCCCACAGCCAATCCCGCCGACCACGTCAAGTTTCGCGACGGTCCGCCGTCGGGGGCACTCTCGCCCTCAGCGTGGCCGGGTTGGCCGGAATCGCCGGATGCGCCCCCGATTCTGGCGTGAACGTACCAACGAGTACTGCGCCTAGCCGGACCACCGACCCGACCCGACGCGCAGCATCCGGGTCGGTGTTACTCGCCTACTTCTCGCGATCCGGAGAGAACTATTACTACGGAGATCGGACCGAACTCGAGATTGGCAACACCGAGGTTCTGGTCGGGATGATCCGTAGTCGCCTCTCATGCGACGTGCACAAGATCGAACCGGCCGACCCGTACCCGTTCGACTACGACGAAACGGTCGAGCGGAACAGGAACGAGCAACGCGACGACCTGCGGCCCATCATTGCCAACCAGCTGTCCTCCATCGGGACACATTCGATCGTTCTACTGGCAAGCCCGGTGTGGAACAGCAGCGCACCGACGATCATGCACACGTTCGTCGAATCCCTGGATTTGGCTGGCGCGACCATCTATCCGATCACCACTCACGCGGTCAGTGGGCTGTCCGGAGTGCCGAGAGTCTACGAAGAACTGTGTCCCGACGCGACCATTGGCGCCGGATTCACAGCTCGGGGGGAGGCAGTGGCCGAGGCAGGGGGTGCACTCGACGACTGGCTGCGCCAGGTTGGGCTCGTTTGACGATGGGTCGAACGGTCTCGACCCGTGGTGCCCCCCAGAACTCCGTGGGCAACCGTCGACGACACCAGCACCGCCGAGGCCTGAGGTCAAAACCCTTAGGCCTGAACTGATTGTCTGGTGCTTAACGTCAGACGTCAGACATCCGCGTCGGAGCTACTCGATGACTCGAGAAATCTGGGATCAACGTTCGGCACTGGTGTCAGATCAACTCCGGATTCTCGGCGTACACCTCTTCGAGGATCGACATGTCGAACAGTTGGTCCGCCGTAATCTCCAGCCCCGCTTTCGACAGTGCTGCGATATTCTGTTCGATCAGTTGGGGTGTCATCGTGAACAACCCGTTTGCTTTGGTATCTGCCGACACCACCAGATCGTTCTGTGCGGTGGCTTCCTTGATCTGCTCTTCGAGTTCCAGGTTCTGGTCCTTGCCGTAGACCTCGACGGCAAGCCGTGCCGACTCTGCCGGATCAGCGACCGCATCCTTCCATCCCTGGATCTCGGCCTTCAGGAATGCCTTGAGCTTGTCCCTCTCGTTGTCGATGGTGGACTGGAGAACCGTGAACGATTCGGCGACCAACGGCAGGTTGTAGTCCGCGAAGAGGAAGTGGGCGTTGGGGAAACCTTTGGCGGCCAGCGTGATCGGCTCGTTGGTGACGTAGGAGACCCAACCGTCCACCTCGCCGTTCGCCAGGGGGCTCGGATCGAACTGCGCGGGCACGATCGTCATCTGGCTTTCGGTCAGGCCGTTGGCTGCCAGGAGAGCTCCGAAGACGAGCTGATTGGAATCCTGGACGCCGATCTTCTTGCCGATCATGTCTTGCGGTGAGTTGATCGGTGCCGCAGCGGAACTGACAATCGCAAACGGATTCTTCTGGAACGTGGCCCCGACGATTTTTGCCTCCAGTCCGTCGAGTACGGCGGGGGCTGTGAGCTGCGGTGCGGACATTCCGATCCACACCTTGCCGGTGTCCAAGCCGGCTTCGACGCCGGTACCGGCTGCGCCACCTGCCACCAGGTCTACATTCCCGAACCCGGCATCCTTGTAGTACCCCTTGTCGAGAGCGAAGTACTCACCGGCGAACTCGATGTTCTTGATCCAGGACAACTGCACTGCAACTGTTCCGAATTCGGAACCGTCGTCCGTGGTTCCGCCACTCGAACTGCTGGAGTCACTGCTACACGCGAGCAATGACGCACTACCGGCGACTGCAATGCCGGTCAGCGCGGAGTAGCGGAAGAAGGCCCTGCGGTCCAGCTGGCGGACGGGCTTGAATGGCGTCATGAATCGGAACACTAAGGCCAGTCGGTTTCGTTCAGTTTGCTTGGGAGAGAGAGTTTGTTGAGGTCGTGTTAACAGATGTCACGACTTGCCCGCCGAAGGACCGAAACGAGACAGAGCGATGCTTTCGAAGATCCCGACCACGGCGTAGAGGACGATCGACACCACGGTGATCACCACGATCGATGCCCACAATTCGTTGTACTGGTAGCGCGGTATGGCTTTGATCATGCTCGAACCCAAACCTTGACCGCTACCGAGCCATTCGCCGATCAGTGCTCCGATCAAAGCGCCGGGCACTGACACCCTAGCGGCGGCGAACACCGCCGGAAGTGCGGACGGTACGGACACCATTCGCAATGCGGTCCAACGACTCCCGCCGTACGCAGCTATGAGGTCTTGTGCCTGAGCCGGAGCGGCACGTAGACCGACCATGATCATGACGAGGGCTGGGAAGAACACCACTATCGCAACCATGACCGTCACACCCACGATTCCGCGGCCGAATATCAGGACGATGATCGGGGTCATCGCAACGAGAGGAACAGATCGTAGAAGCATTGCAACGGGCATGAAAGTCTGTTCGACAGTGCGGGAAACGACGAAGGTCGATGCCACCACGAGCGCGGCAGTCATTCCGACGGCAAAGCCGACACCGGCGTCGCGCAGAGTGATGAACAGGTTGTCGATGATGCCCGAACGAGCGTCGGCGGATTTTGGGCCGGAGAACAGGTACTCCCAGACGTCGGCCGGCGTCTTTCCCACACGCGGGCCGACCTGGGGGAAGGCGTTGAGGAAGACCACCCAGATGACAAGCAGCAGTGCCGAGGCGATGGCAATCGGAGCGAGGAATCTCAATGTTCCTCGTACCGCGGTCATTTCTGTGCTCCCGGAGCGCTCGTCCACGGGGTGACGAGCCGGGCGATCGCTGCGACGACGGCGTATCCCAGGCCGGCGAGCAAGGCGGCGGCGATGGCCATTCCCCACGTTCGCGGGACGTTGTACGACGTCTGAGCGGCCGTGAGTGCGACGCCGATCCCGCTGTCCACCCCGCCGAGATACTCTCCGAGGATGGCACCGAGTACAGCCGAGGGTGCAGCAATCTTGAGGGCGGCAAAGGTGCTCGGAAGTGCGCTCACAAGTTGAACTTTGGTGAACTTCTGCCAACGCCCACCACCGTAGGCGGCAACGAGATCGAGACTCGTCTTGTCGGCCGATCTCAGGCCAGCGAGTGTGCCGACCATCGTGGTGAAGAAGCAGTACATCGCGGCGAGAAAGATCGTGGGGGTCCGGCCGCCGAAGACGACCAGGATGATTGGGCCAAGCGCCAAAAGCGGTGTGCAGTAGCTCAGGATCGCCAATTGTGTGGCCAATCCCTCGATGGGCGGAATGAGGACGACAAGCACGGCAAGCGTGATCGCCAGCAGATTTCCCCAGAGAAAGCCCTGCAGCGCACCGGAAGCCGTGACGGTGAAATTGGGTCCGTAGAGCGACCAACCGTCGTCGAACATCGTCGAAACAACCACCCACGGCGTCGGAATCGTACCTCCCGCAACACCGGCCGCCGCCAGAATCCACCAGAGAGCGATCAGTCCGCAGATGCCAACTGCACCGCCGAACCACGTTGGACGCTTCAATCGGATCCGGCGCGGTACAGATGGCTGCGCGGCCGCGGTCGCGACGTTCTCGATATCGGTAATTGTCATGCGACGCCTGCTTTTCCGAAGAGCAGTCCGGAGAGGTAGTCGTGGATCTCGTGGAACTCGGGTGTACGCATCATCTCGGGAGTACGCGGGCGCGGCAGGTCGATCGGCACGACTTCGAGGACGCGTCCGGGCCGCGGCGTCATGACGGCGACGACGTCGGAGAGGAACACAGCCTTGGCGATACCGTGCGTCACCATCAACGTGGTCGCCGGTTTCTCGGTCCAGATTCTGAGCAATTCGATGTTGAGCCGTTGCCTGGTCATATCGTCCAGTGCGCCGAAAGGCTCGTCGAGTAGCAGGACACTCGGCTTGACCACGAGCGATCGTGCGATCGACACACGCTGACGCATACCGCCGGACAATTGAGCGGGCTTGGCCTTCTCGAATCCTTCGAGGCCGACGAGAGCGATCAGGTCGGCGATCTGGTCGGGGTCGGGATCGATGCCGGCAACCTGAAGCGGCAGTTTGATGTTGGAGGTCACCGTCCGCCACGGCAGCAAAGCCGAATCCTGGAAGGCGATTCCGAGTTCGCGGCGCTTGCGCAACTCGGCGGGCGACTGTCCGTTGACAAGTGCTGTTCCCGACGTCGGAGTGTCGAGGCCCGCAAGGATGCGGAGAACGGTGGACTTCCCGCATCCGGACGGCCCGAGCAGAGACAGAAAGGAGCCTTCGCTGGTTTGAAGGGACACGTCGGTCAGCGCGGTCACCGACCGACGACCCATCTCGAAGGTCTTGCCGAGGCCGGAGATGTCGAGACCGGTTCCAGCGGGGCGAGGTGTGGTGACGGGACTGGTCATTCCCGCACAGTACGAACGTCCGGTTGCGGTCATGTTGCCTGCGCGTCACCGCTGCGTGAGGCTGGTTCGGCGTCTCCTGTCACAGCGCCGTGGTGAGATGGACGTCTGGACGGAGTGAGGGGAGCGAAGATTGCTGAAGTTGTACCGGGCCGAGCGTTCGGACACCTTGGTCTCGGCGTTGGCCACGCTCCTCCGTACACCGCTGTCGGATCCATTCGCCCGGGAAACTGTTGCGGTGCCGGCCAAGGGCGTCGAGCGTTGGCTCAATCAGCGGCTGTCCTCCCAGCTAGGCACGTCCGGACCGTCAGCAGTGGACGGAATTTCTGCGAACATCGCGTTTCCTTCACCCGCGCGCTTGGTCGCGGAGTCCGTGGCCGCGGTCAGTGGAATCACGGCTGACGACGACCCATGGTCGCCGACGCGATTGGTGTGGACGGTTCTCGATGTGATCGACGAGTCCCTCGGCGAGCCCTGGTGCGGAGTACTGGCGAAACATCTCGAAGGCCATCGTGAAGGTCGACGGTTTGCCTCCGCCACACATGTCACCGAACTCTTCCGCAGTTATGCCGCGCAACGCCCACAGATGCTGATCGACTGGGCCGCCGGGCGGTTGACCGACGGACACGGATTGGCGCTGTCGGAGGATTTCGAATGGCAGGCACGTCTGTGGTGCATCGTCGCGGACAAGATCGACGTTCCGGGGCCCGCAGAGCGACTGGGACAAGTGAGCCGCGCGCTGGTCGAGGACTCGGCCTTGGTCGACCTACCGGAACGCCTGTCGGTCTTCGGACCGACCCGGCTGCCGGTCGATCAGCGAATGATCTTGAGCGCTCTGAGT